>ENA-ORXT01002580-ORXT01002580.1-marine-metagenome-genome-assembly--contig:-NODE-2580-length-21508-cov-7.967804_pt1 | contig 21508 bp, 16 predicted proteins | sample MGYA00237868_ERZ511482 | MGnify/ENA metagenome assembly ERZ511482
GGACGATTCAACGCAGCAAAGCGTGCCGTCGGGCTACCCAAACCGCCCCACAAAGACAAGCTCTACATCGCATCAGTCCGCCGCGGTCCAGCCACCCGATCTTTCAAAAGAGGAGCCGCTCAAATCAACTCTTGGGGACCAAGAAAGTGTGCAGCAGCCGATTGAGGATGCTACCCAAGAAAGCAAGGTAGATGACAAAAAAAAAGATGATGTCGATCGGAAAACTAATCTTGAGGCTACCAGACCAAGACAAGCAACGTCTTTAGCAAACCCACCAGACAGAAATAGTGAACGTATTAAGCGTGATGGCTTAGCTAAACAGATAGCTTCGGAACGTTTACCGCCATCATCGACAGACAGGACAGAGTCTGGAGATACGGCACAGTTTAAATCCACCACACAGTCATCCAAACAATCAGCAATCAGATCGGATGAAGAACAATCAGAATCGGCGATCCCAAATGGCCTGCGCGAAGAAGATGATATGACTACCCAAATTCGTATGGTTGCATTTTTACCTGACGAAAATGAGGATGAAGGAGCGGTTAACGACCAACCAAATGATGAAGATGATAAATATAGAGGCAGACCTAAACGGACAAAAACATGAGCAGCAAAGTTCGATTTAAGCCGCTAATTGACCCGAAAGATGAGAAAAATAGTAAAACAATTGTGGCTGCAACATCTAAATTAGCATTGCCAGGGAGTCAGTCGCTACCGGTTGCTATTGCACTAACTCAAGAGGATGGCCCGCGCCATTCGATAGGGCTGCAGCCTGCCATTGTTGACAAGATCAACGCATCTTTAGGAAAACCGTCAAGTAAGCCAATTGAAACGCGTCTGCGACGAGCGGCAAATGAGGCTAATACTGAAGTCTACAATTATTTATTGAACAATCTTGATGCACAGGGAACTAAGTTTAGCCTCATGCTTTGTGTTGCCGAAGAATACAACCTGCATGTCGCACGCTGTGGTGAGGGGCAGGTCCAACTCAATTTCGATTCCATAGAACAGGGACCGCGCACGCTCTTCAATAGAACTGGTAATCAAGCCTATATTGGCAGTAATTTTCAAGTCGCCCCCGAATATGAAAAGTATGAGCGACTCAATCAGGTTAGTGGTGGACACTTGATGACCAATGCTTCGCGTTCAAACCCAGAGAAGCAGCGTAAAGCGGTCGAAATTCAGAAGAGTAGTACGTTTAGCTTGGTGGATGTGGGCGTGCTTGGGGGATCAGGGAAACAGAATACTGGTACGCTTGATTTGAGTCGTGTGGTGCCAGCTCTGTTGGGGTTGCTGTTGTTAGTTGGATTGGGTTGGGCAGGGTGGAATTATAGTGAAAATATTCTATCTGGGCTTGGTGCGATTATCTCTCCCAATGCGGAATCAGACATTTCAGAAACAGATCGTAGGGAAGAAGATGAGTCTCCTAATACAGGCGATTCTGGGGGTAAGGATGAAGTTGCTGGACTGGATGAACCTGAAAGCAATAGTGCCGAAGATAGTTTAGAAAGCAACCGTGGAACTGCTGGTGATACCGATGGTTTTGGTGAAGAGGGTTTTATATCCAACCTCGCTTTAGAACCTGATGCGTTGGAGAATTTAGATAATTCTGTATCCACTAACACGCCTATTCCAACGGCTACGCCTATTCCAACGGCTACGCCTATTCCAACAACTACGTCCATTCCAACGGATACACCTATACCACCAACTAATTCGCCTGTGCCTACAACTGTACAGCCTACGCCAATACCACCAACATTAACCTTTACGCCGGTGTCACCTGCACCAATAATTGCAGACACCTCTCCTCCACCGGCATTTACAGTGCAACCATCATTCACAACTACTGAATCGGCTCCGTCGATAGTCGAGTCTGAGCCGGAAGCTCTTCAAGAAGGGGTAAGTGATTTGCAAACTTTTCAGCCTATACTTATTGAACCGCGGAATGAAGAATCGGCAAAAGTCGATACGTCCATTACATTTCGTTGGGATTATCTAGAGAGTTCATTGCCCGAAGGATATGGATTCGAACTGATACAGATGGTTAATGGGGTCCCAAATGGATTATTTGACGCAAAAGCCAAAAAGGATTGGGTTCGATCTCCCTCAAACTATTTTGAACATACACTAAAGTTGAAACAAGGGGGCACATACCAGTGGTGTGTTGTAGTTTTTCAACAGCCATATAAGTGGAGTGCAGAACGGAAATGTGATGAAACACGTACGTTATACGTTAATGATTCTTCGAATACTTCATCTCCCGATAAACCAGACCCACAGCCTACCAAGCCATCATGCACATTATGTTAAAAGTTGAAGCTGCACAAATTTGAAATGCCATTGGAGTAACTAGCATTAAACGATTTTAGTTCGGGAATTCTCGAAATAATTTTTAGTGAGCCACAACCCAGTTATATGGTTATCGCGATATGAATAATTTACGATTGTCACTTACAATATCAAGTCTTGCTATTTTGCTTTTATTTAGTATTCTAATCAGCCCTAATAGTTATGGGAACTCACTATATAGCCAACAACCAGAGTCAATCCCTCCTCAGCTAGATATGTTTGTTGCCGACGGCAAACCAACGCAATCTTTCTCTGAAGAAAACGGTTTATGGATAGGGAATTGGGACAGGGATGGTCTCAACAAACGGCGAACATTCTTAAAGTTTACGCTAAATGAAACAAGCGTATTCTCGAAGACCATCGCTTCAGCGAAACTGGTTATGTATAGTGTAGATACTTCAGGCACGGTAGATGTCAGGATTCAGCGGGTTGATAGTGAGTTCAATCAAACCCTTACTTGGACAGATCAATCAATTAGTGCAAATTTCATCGTAAGCCCAACTGTCAGTTCATCGGGGCAACCGCTTGTCAATACTGCAGAAACCCCACCAATATTTACAAAATGGGAAGGTGATGTATCATCTCTGTTGCTAGAATGGAAAGCGGAAACCAATCGTAACCGCACATTTGCAATTAAACTAGCATCAGCACAAGAAGATGTCAGTAGCTACGTTGGATTTGTATCTACTGAATGTGCTCAGAATAATTGTGCGAGTGGAGCAAGCAACTTTGCACCGCTGCTAATTATTACCTACGCAGAACCTGCACCTAATGAAACTTTTCAACCTGGTGAAACAACCATCCCAGTAGAAACAGTCGAACCAGAAGTTTCACCGGAACCAGATGAGCCGGAACCTTCACCAACGTCTACACCAGAACCAACACCCGGCATCAAATCCATAAGCATGACCAATGCGCCGACCGACACACTCAATGTCGGAGATATTGTCACTTACACGATTCACATCGAAAATGGTGAATTCCCACTGACCGACCTGACGATTGCAAACCCTGTGCCGAGCAAACTAGAAGTTATAACAGCTACGCTTCCTGTGACCGCAACCGTCAATGTTGAGAACGTGGTGAATTGGACAATAGATAATCTTGCCGCTAACCAGCGAACCACTGCATCCTATCAGGCAAGAGTACCAATTCAGAAACCAACTGGCTTATTTATTAAAGGAATCGCACCATTCTATACCGTGCCGGGACCGAACAAGACGTACTTATTAACGGTTACAAACCACAGTCCGATCACGGCGACGCAACTCGTGATTACCAGTACGATACCTAATCACATTGTTGTCAGTTCATCATCCCTCTCGCCAGCGGATGGGACGGCAATTCTGCCTCCAGGGGATGGCAGACCCACTATACTAGAGTGGGCATTTAGCGACTTTGAGTTGGCTCCATCTAAGCAAATCACCGTCTCTTTTTCAGGTACCATATTGCGGGATGCAGTCGGTTCAGTCATACTACATGACCAATACAATGTTAGGGCAAAACAACTAGATGGAAGCTCTTTTGCACCAGTCGAAAAACCATTTGATCCGATTAGTATAGTTGTACATAATTCAAGTCCCGATATTGCTCCTACACAACAATATATTCCGCCCGTATATGCCACGACTGCGTGTATTTTCTGGGAATATCTTGTGACAAAAATAAATGAGAAAGGAGCGAAATGTACAACATCACCCATTGCAAACCCTGCAGTAAATTACATTTTTGCGCCTCTTTTATACGGGCAAGGTGTGGTTGATGAATAAGTGGACATTAGCATTCGCTATCCTATACACCTGCGCCGCTATCTTAATCTTTAGTCTCTTATACAATACAGTCAACGCACAGAATGAAAGTGCCTTTCCCATCGCATCATGGCAACTCAACGCGCTCGAATTATCCAATGCGCTTGCCAGTAGCGCTGCCGTTGTAAATGGCTCTAATATATACGTTATGGGTGGGAAATTGTCGTCGGGTCAACCTACCGATAGCGTATACTTATTGAAGAGAAGAGGCGGAAGTTTAAGCGTTGCCTCCCTGATATCTCTGCCAGAATCACTCTACGCGCACGCTGCTGTACTGGTTAGAGATCAATCAGGAACTAGTTATATCTACGTAATCGGAGGGTGGGATGGCTCAGAACGACGTGATGAAGTGTGGCGCACAACAATTGAAAGTAACGGTGGAATAGGTCAATGGGTGCAACACGGTGGCTATCCAACAGGGATTGCTCTGCACAACGCCGTTGCGGTGAACAGTACAATTTATGTAATGGGTGGAGAAGTTGAAGATGGAACAACAACGGCGTCAGTCTATGCGCTAGATACTACTAAGAACAATATTACATGGCAGCCAAAACCTCAGCTATTGACGGCATTACGCCGCCATTCGGCAACAGTTTCTGGCAATACAATCATTGTCACAGGTGGATATGATGGAACCAGTCATAGAAATTTGATTCAAACTTATATACACGGCGACGATAAAAGCGTTGGATGGGAACAATCTTCGGTTACACTACAACATCCAATGGACTATCACGCCACATTTACAACGCAAAATCGCCTTGTGGTGATAGGAGGACGAATCTTGACGAGTGATGGAACAATGATACCTAGTCAGCAGGTATATAGCATTGGATTAGATGAAAACAATCGTCCAGTAGAATCACCTCTGCCATCACGCACAGACCTCCCCGTGCCACTATTTCGCCATGCACTTGCTGTGCAGCACGGCACCGCTGCGGATCAGAACAAAAGATTGGTCTATGCAATCGGTGGGATTGGTAAAGTTGGAGAGAATTTTAGCTACCAGAGATCAATATATCAGAATGGAATAAACTCAGTCCCGATTGCATCCAATGATAGTCGTAAATTTAATGAAAACCTAGTTGCCAATACTTATAACTTGAGTAATTTAGTCGCCAATGATAGCGATACAAATGGTGACACACTGACGGTCATAGAGTGCGTGCCTGATTCAAAAGGCGCAAGCGTTGAAGTTAATCCAGAAAAGGATGGATGCACGCTCACATTAGATAGTGAAATCGACTTTGATGGTTATAATATCAGCTATACTGTGTCAGACGGCTTTGATACTTCATCTGCTACAGTGGCGGTAACCATCAATCCGGCATCAGCCGGTATTCAATCTGTTCGGTTAGAAACTATTGGTGATGCATTGAATAGCCAAGATGAGATTCTTAAGCCCGATGCTCAAATACAATATCGAGTAACTATTCGGAATGGAAAAGGTAATGCTAGTAATTTAAATGCAGAAATTGAATTGCCCTTGAGTACCGCCTGTATGCAACCTACTAATAGTGAATTTGAATGTTCGGAGACAGGGACAAAGCAAATCACATTCTCTAATCTGTCAATCGATCAGGGCATGCAGAAAATCCTAGAATATACGGTGAATTATAATGGCGGGTTATTGGCCTCCATCATTGCTCCCACAACAGCACGCTTAAATGAAGGAGTTCCATATACTGTGAAAGTGACAAACAATACAGAAGAAGTGGTTTCAGATTATGAAATTCATATTAAGTTTGACAAGCAACATAAGGTGAGCAATCCACTTGCTCCAGGGACTTTTAGAGTTAGTCAAACCCATCAATTTACTCAAACCATGCCAATTAAAGCGGGCGGAGAGTTTAACTTAGACTTCGATGTGTTCGTTGAGAATTCCGATGATGAAATCAAAATTTCACATATACTTGTATGCCGAGTAAAAGCGGAAGAAGAAGTAACAGAGAGAGAGGTGGTGTCAACAGAAGATACAGAGTGTATTAAAGATAATATCATTCTCGACAGTTCGGATTCAAGCGTAGAATTTAATGGACTAGTCACAAAGATTAAGAGTGATTCAACGATTAGTCAATTGCAAACTGTTCACGTCCGAGAAATTCTGAAGTCAGAAGTTGTTGTTACCATTAGTAGTGACGGCAATTGTAACTCTGGGGATTCTGCGAAAAACGATCTTTGTCAAGATACTGTTACATTGTTAAATCCTGTACCGCCATATCTATATTATCTTCCGATCACAAGTCAGTGAAAATGAGCACATTACAAAAAAGATAAGACGTATCAAGGACTGTTCCACAAATGTGTAAATAACTTTGTCTGCTCAAGTCAAACTCTATAAATCTGCCATTCAATTTTCAAACCACACAACAAAAAAGGGGAGGTGCGAGAATCACAATTCTCGCCGCTCCCCTTTTAAAACAACAAGACTCTTGCTGGCTCGCAGCAACTTCACTTGTTCGTGTTCTAGCTCTGCCCGTTTTTCTGCATTGCGGACCAGACTGTCTCGCCCCGAACCGGTGTCTCGGTGATCGTCACGCCCGTTGCGTCGCGGATTGCGGATGCCAGTGCGGGCATTCCGGCGCAGAGGGGTGGCTCGGCCATACCGCGTGCGCCATGTAGCCCCAGCGGATTTGCATTCTCCACAATCACCGCTTCTACCTCGGGCGAATTGTCGATGCGCGGCATACAATAATCCATAAAGGTACCCGTCAAAAGCTGACCATTGTCGCTAAAGACCATGCCCTCGTATAGACCCATGCCTAGCGCCTGAATCGCGCCACCCTGCATCTGTCCCTCGACCAGCATTGGGTTGATCGCCAGCCCGATGTCCTGAATCGCAACATACTTCTCTGGCGTTACCTCGCCCGATTGTGGATCCACGCTGACCTTGATAATGTGCGCCACAAAGCCAGGACCCGCAGCTTCGGGGCGAGAGGTGCCAGCCCCAATAATCGGCATAGCCGATCCGCGCGCTTTGGCCGATAGCTCACCGATGGCGGTGGCCGTGTCCGGGCTACCCTTTACCTGCGCCTTCCCATCGACAATCTCAATATCCTCTGGCGCAGCTTCGAACTGATCCGACGCAACGGCAATTAGTTGATTGCGTGCATCCTCCGCCGCGTTGTGCATAGCGCCAGCCATTGTGTAGGTGACCACGCTGCCGCCGCTGCCCGGACCAAATGCGCCGGTTGTGTCACCCTGTGCTAGCTCGATCTTGCTTGGGTCAACGCCTAACGCTTCCGCCGCAATCAGCACCAGCGAACTTTTTGTACCCGAGATATCCACAATGCCTGTTTCCATGCGCACACGGCCATCCGTATCCACGCGGCAAGTGACTTCGGCGCTACCCGAGAAGTTGGGCCATGCACCAACCGCCATGCCAACGCCATCACCAGGTTTTCGATTTTTCCACAGTGGGTGTTCACGCGCCTTTTCGAGTACTTCCTTCATGCCAATCGTTGTATTCCATGGGTTGCCCGTTCCGGTAAAGTCACCCGTTTCGACCGCATTTTGATAGCGGAATTCAAGCAGATCCATGCTCAACTGTTCAGCCATTTTGTCTATATTGCCTTCAACCGCAAAGAGACCTTGTGGCGCACCCGGCGCGCGATACGCACCCACCGGCGTCGCAAACGTGTTGATCTCATACGCGTTGATCTTAACATGCTGCCACTTGTATGTCCCACCCAGTGGACCCGAAATCATGCCGCCATGAGTAAACGAAAAGACAGCGTTATTTGTATAGACGCTGGCTTCTATGGCTGTTACGGTACCATCTTTCTTGGCACCCGTTTTGATGTCGATGACAATTTCTGGTGCTGGCGTTGATGTGAGGAAATCGTCGCGCCGGGACATCACCAACTTGACCGGACGGCCAATAACCGTGGCAACCCCAGCCGCTAGGGGTTCGTAGATGCCATATTTGGCCCCAAAGCCACCACCAAAGACAGTGGGTTTAACGATCACATCATGCAAATCCAAACCAAGCTGATTCGCCACATCGCCACGCACTGCAAACATGTTTTGCGTTGCAGTGTAAATGGTCAGTGCTTTGCTAATGGGTGACGGCTCGACCACACACGCATGGGGCTCCATGTATGCCTGATGGACGCTGCTCACGCGATAGCGTTGCTCTACGATCACGTCTGATTCGGCAAATCCTACCGCCACATCGCCGCGCGTAAATATGTTTTTCGATTGTAGATTGTTGAGCTCATCATCGCCGCTGGCTGCTTCGCCCACTTCGGTATTACCGTGGAGTGACGAGAGATCATCATCCGCAGTGGGAAAGCCATCGGGCCAGACCTTCGGCGCATCGGGTTTAATCGCTTCCATCACGTCGGTTACGACGGGTTGCGGCGTCAGGTCGACCCACACCAGCTCTGCCGCATCTGATGCAATTGCCTCGGATTCGGCCACAACCACCGCAACCGGTTGACCTACCCAAAGCGTGCGTTCTTTGGCCAATACGGCATTGTTGCGCGTGTTGATCTTATTTGCGCTGGTTGGCAGATCCTCTGCTGTTAAAACAGCCACCACGCCCGGTAGCGCCTCGGCAGCTTCTTTGTCGATACTATTGATGATCCCATTTGCCATCTGAGCCAAAACGGGACGAATATGCACCATGTTTGGCAGCCGAAGATCGCCAGCATATTTCGCGTGGCCGGTTACTTTTTCGAGCCCGTCAATAATTGGGCGGGGTTTACCAACATACTTAAACTCAGGTTTTGCTGAGCCATTTGTACCATTACTATGGGCCATTTCTAACTCTCCATGCGTCAAACTTAATTGGATTCAATGCTTATGGCTAAGCCAGAGAAATAATTATACGGATTTTAGCAATTTTCTGGCATAGCTTACGGCCATACTATATATTTTATTTTTTGGAATGGCCTATACTAAAAACCATACTATAGTATATAGCGTATTCATTTTATTGACAACCTATACGTTTAAAACGGATGCGTTTTAGTATCCTACTTAATTCCCGAACGCGAAAAGCTGCGGATCAATCTGTGTTGGAGAATCAAAAATAGCAGCAGCAGCGGGTTCGCAACAATCAGCGTCGCCGTCATCAATAGCGACCAGCAAGCGCCGATCTCGCCTAGTTGTATAAAACGGACTAGTCCAACTGTCAATGGGCGGCTGCTGTCCGACAATGTGACAATCAAGGGCCAAAGAAACTCGTTATGAGGAATGTCCCGAAAGCGGAGCCAAAGTATGGAATTGCTACAGCCAGCCACGTATCAAAAATGCCCAACTGCCGAATTGTGCTAAAGTTGGGTGCCAAAAGCGCGGTTGTCGGGATCATCAACTGAAGCAGAATAGAAGAGCAACTTTGTGCCCGCAAAACGAAAGTGAGCAAAGGCAAATCCGGCCATGTCCATTGAACGACTTTCGCAGCCTGCTAGCTTCGGAAATTGTACCATAATTTTTAGACGCTGTTGAATAGCTTCTTGCATGGAGGTATATTTTATTTGTCTGCGTCCAATTGTCAATGTTTTGCAATAACCTTAATTTTTAATCTTCTGATACTATATGGCAATGAAAACAAACTTTAAAGTCGCTTACATACTTGATCGGTTCCCCTATTTAACAGAAACATTCGTTGCGCGAGAGATTGATTGGATACGAAGTCACGATGTTGATATCACAATTTTTTCACTACTTTCTTCGAAAGATAGCTTGGTTCATACTCAATCAAAAGCTCTCTTGCCGCTTACGCACTACTCTCCCTATATTTCATGGAGTGTATTGCAAGCGCAACGATACTTTTTACAAAATGCATCTAAATCCTACTTTCGTGCGTTGACAAAATTAATTAGGCAAAATTATCGGGAACCCAAAGTGCTCCTGCGCGGGCTGATTCTTTTTCCAAAAAGCGTCTACTTTGCGCGCAAAATCCAAGAGCTAGGCTGCGATCATATTCACACACATTTTGTCTGGCTCGGAGCAATGGCTGCAAGTATTGTCAATGAACTTACCGGTATTAGCTTTAGCGTTCGGCCTCATGCTTTTGGTCTTTTTCAGCGCGATCAGCAGGATGTGCGTCGAACGCTTGAGAATGTGTCGCAGATTATTACTGTTTCTACATATCATCAGGCGTACATTGCCAACTTAGTACCAAAACTTCGGGCGGATCAAGTTTCTGTTGTCTATTATGGATTAGAAACGGATACAGTCGTACCGCGTCCAGAAAAAACCACGCCGCTTGTCCCAACAATTTTATCTATCGGAAGGACCGTTGAAAAGAAAGGACATGAATATCTGGTTGCCGCGTGCGGCTTATTAGCACAGAGGGGTATCAAATTTCGCTGTTTGATAGTGGTCGGCTTTGATGAAGATACACCGCAGCTACAATCATTAATCGACGAGACTCAATGTGAAGAGTTTGTTACATTGCTGGATTATCAAACTCAGGACGAGATCGTCAACCTTTATCACGAGTGTGATATTTTTGCATTGGCGTGTGTTATTGCAAAAGATGGTGATCGGGATGGTCTGCCTAACGTGATAGTCGAGGCGATGGCGTGTGGTCTCCCAGTTGTCACAACGCCAGTTGCCGGAATACCAGATTTGGTTATGAACGATGTCAACGGGCTGCTGGTGGAAGAGCGCAATAGCGAGGCGATGGCTGATGGATTGGAGCGGCTGATCCACAATGTGCCGCTGCAATACGCTCTTGGAGAAAAAGCGCGCCAGAGTGTATTAGATCAATGCGATATTCGGCATACAACCAAGATCATGGCAGATATCATGAAAGAAGTGAAATAGTTGGATTGGCGTAACTGGTGAAGAGCCAACTAATGACAAACTAGAAGCAAAGCAAGTATCAGTGTCAAAAACTTAAAGCCTTTCTTTGCTCTAAACGCACGAATTTCACTGCTAAAGTACTAAATGATGACGAACAAACTCATGCACTTATTCCACGTTTAACCTAAGCGCTACGCTCCAACACCTGCAAAATAAATTCGATCCGTTCTTCTATTGGACGCTCGGGAACCGTGGTTACCGTATATCCATATCGCTCATACGCCTGAACTAATAGCGTATAGGTACGGTGGGAAACTTCTTCGCTGCTGGTGCGCCCTGTCTCGGCGCGCTGATCGTAGTTGCTCAATGTCTCAAGCGCAAAGATTGCATGATAATCGGTCGCTTTGCACGCATCGTGTAACCCTGCCGGTTGAGAGATACCGCGCAGCGTACAGTATGCAATGGAGTCGATCAGCCCTCGGTCTAAAAAAATTGGCCGATTGCCGTTAGGCTCAATCGTGGCTTCTCGCTCTATCTGCGCCGAAATAACCAGTTTTTGAAACGCAGATTGATTGACCGCCCGTAACCCAGGATTTGCCTGGATGATTTCGATGGCGGTTTCGGGGATCGTTCGATACCCTAATTGCTCAAGCGCGGCAATTGTTGTGGTCTTGCCAGAATAGGGGCCCCCGGATAACACAATTTTTCTCATAGGTGACTTTCTTCGCAAAATCTACTTCAACCCTCATCCGTAATCGTTTAGTCCTTCTGCCGGTTGAGTGAGCCAGAGCAGTTTCTGGCTTGTATCGAAACCCAAGGGGCTGAACGATTACTCTAATCCTCATCCTCAACTGTTGCTAACTGACTCCACTTCTTTTTGTGAACCACATTGATTAGTTCGTCGTAATAGTAATCCGTATTCATATTGTAGGCAGAAACGGCCACCTTGATGATTGGATCATCATACGCGCGTTGACCATTTTTCTGCACCTCGCGTGCCAACTGATTTTTTGTAATCGTTAGCTTACGCGCGCGCGTTGTTTTGCGCTTAAGAATATCAATACTAAAATCGGCTAAACGAATAGCTAGCTCGCGCATTTGGGTATCGTTTAGATTTGGAATCGTGCTAGGTTTACGCTGAAACTCTGCATAAATGTCATTCGCTATCTCTTTTGAAAGCCACTTTTCCCACGTGCGCTCGGATGTGCTTTTGTAGAACCGTCCGTTGGGGATATATGCATACTCATCCCGATCAAAACCAAGCGATTCTATCCCGGCAGCGGATAAGCTAATGGGGCGAATTCGGTTATTGACTCGGCGAGTTTCCGAAATGTTCTCATCTAATGTATCCACAACGCCACTAAAGTAAAAGATTACAGAGATCGCAAAGCCGGAAAAGAAGATACTAAGCAGCATCGCCTCGAAAATCGTGAAGGCGAAGATTAACATCAGTACGCGTGCCATGATCCAAACTAAGAATAGCGCACCCGAAAAGAGTAATAAAAATAAAACAATATAAAATAATAGAACACCGAAAAAGGCTAAAATAGATTTCATTATTTTGTAGATTCTTCATGCTGCCCGATTGTCGATTATGCTGTATAACGACTAAAAAATCTGGCAAAGCTGATTAATTTTGTTGCAGATGACAGGAATTTTATTTTAGCATATAAGAAAAGTGGATAACAATACCTTCCCTGCACCAAATGCTATAAAGTCACTCCAACTTTAAATGCTGATTCCCGCCAATATCCTCAAACAGCTCAACTTTGCCACTCGGCCAGCGGATCTCGAACTGGCTCACAAACCCAGCTCGACCCAACCCAAAATGCACCCGCGGATCTTCCGACGCCAAGTAGCTGCTGCCGCTCACCACTTCGCGCACAAGCCGAGTGCCGTCGGGCAACGTCGCGGTCATGCGCAGCCCTGGCACAACGCCCCCCGGATCGATCACCAACCAGTTGCCTTCGTCCAGATTGTTCTGCAACAAAACAGGCGGCCCGCCAATCGTATTGATCACAATATCCAAGTCGCCATCGTTGTCATAATCCGCGGCCGCACTGCCGCGCGCCATTAACGGACCCACCACTTTTAGCCCCGCTGGCCGTGTCCAATCGAAAAAAATTCCAGCGCTTTCATTTATCTTATCAGCCGTCTTTGTCCGATTCTGATAGTAGCGAACCAACTCCGCATCAGCCGCAAAGTCGCTCACCGGCACGTGCCCATTTACAGTTAATATATCAAGATCGGTGTCATGATCGGCGTCGAAAAGATGCGCGCCCCATCCCGTCAAATTGTTCCCCAGCCCAGCTAGTCCAATCCGATAGGTGCTGTACTGAAACGTAAGCGCGCTGCGTTCACCCTGCTTGTCTTTGGCCACAGTTTCTTCACTAGTTTCTGCAATCAGGTTTCGATAGAGCGCGTTCAACTCCGTATCCCAGTTGGTTACAAAGAGATCCAGTTCGCCATCGAGATCATAATCACCGCCCGCCACGCCCATTCCCGAACCAGAATCACCCACATCAGCGCTCTCAGTCAAATCGATAAAGCGAAAGCCGATTCCCAGCGGATCGTCAGGCAATGGCTCGTTGGCATACAGTCGATTGGGCTGCCCGTCATTGGCAATGTATAGATCTAGATCGCCATCGCGATCCAGATCCGTAAGTCGCGCGCCAAGTCCACGCTCGGCGCGAGTTAGCCCAACTTCGATTGTGATCTCGCGGAAGGTAGGACGGCCACCTGCGGTAGCTGTGCCAAGATTGATATAGAGCCGATCTGCAATGCCGTAGTAATCTTGCGGAAAATGGCCGGTGGGCTTGGGGATGGTTCTGCTCAAGTCGATGTAGCCCGCCACAAAAAGATCGGGCCAGCCGTCTCCGTCCAGATCGCCGACGGAGGCTGCGCTGTTCCACTCTGGTTGGCTGGCAGCACTCGTCCCGCTCACACCTGATGTTTCTGCTGCTTCGGTAAAGGTCCCGTCGCCATTATTCCACAAAAGTGCGTTCGGCCCATACGCTGTGACAAAGAGATCGGTCCAGCCATCGAGGTTAAAATCGGCCGCCACACATCCGTTGCCGCGCAGGGCAAGATCCGCACGAGTTGAGTGGCTTACATTTTTAAACTGACCGCTCGCATTGCGAAAAAGTGCGTTGCGCGGTAGGCCCCCTGCATCGGTCCACTGGTCGATCTCGTCCAGCGAGTGGCTATTGATCACATAAAGATCAAGCCAGCCATCGTTGTCGTAATCAATCCAGCAGAGTCCGGCCCCCATCCCCGCGACGTGATCGGTCGAAACCCCTTGTTGAAACGCACCGTGCTCAAAGGTCAGTCCCGATTCTGCCGCCACGTTTACAAATTGTGGACTGATGTCGTTTTCAAGTATTAGGCTGTCATTTTGCGTTGACTGTTTAAAATTCTGAGCCACAAGTTTGTGGTCGGCAATGTTATTGCTATCCTCTCCTAAACTCCCCAGCGAAGCGAGTTTGGGAAGGATTAGGATGGGGTTATCAACATTGGTTAGCAGCTCACAATGCCATCCTTCACAAGGATAAGCTACAGCGTTATCTTCGTTAAAGACATAGCGCACTACGCGACCGCTCAACACCTCGCTAATATAGATCGAGCCATCAGGCGCGGGCAGCACAGCACCCGGAAAGTTGAGATTATCGATCACTGTTTGGCGCGTGCCATCAGCCGCGACTGTGGAAAGACGACCACTATTGGGTTGGTATCCGCTGCCGTCAAAGCAGGATGCGCCGGATGTAAAGTGTGCAAATTCAAGCAGCCACAGCGTGCCGTCCGGACCGCGCTCGATATCAATGGGCAGGTTAAGGCCATCGAGAATAGTACGCTGGTTACGCTGGGTGTCAATGGCAACAAGTTGTCCGCTATTAGCGGGGTAGGGACAACCGCCAAAGAGGGTGACGAGGTACTCATCTGTGCCGCTTGCTGATCGAACGCGCGCGATTCCTGTAGGAACGGCATCTATCGTCTGCTCTGCATCGGCTGGATCGGAGATGGGTTCGAAGCGATGAAAGAAGCGAGTTGTGCCATCGGCGTTGGTGGAGGCAATACCGTTTTGGCTGGCGTCGCTGACGATGGGGTTTCCCTCGACATCGTAGGTCATGGCAAAGGCGTTGGTTAGGCGCACGTTGTTGAGCGGCGGCATGATTTGGCCCAACTCATCGGGCTGAAAGGGCGTGGCCGGAATCCGCGCGTTTCCCGCGGCGTCGCTAAATGATGAGATCGGGAGCGCCCACAGATGGTCCGCACCGAAATTGGCCGCATAAAGGGTGGATTCATCGGGCGATACGCTCACAAGGGGAACCCCAGCGAGGTCGCCTGCATCGCGTGTGCTGAACAACCCCGATATGATTCGCCCGCTTTTTCCATCGGGTGTAACAAGCGTGATGCCTGCGCTGGTGTCGCGAGAGCCGTTACCCTCTTCGGCGATGAGCAGGCTGCCGTCGGGCAGGAGCGCGAGTCCCACGGGGCCGAGGAGATCTTGGGCGATGACGGTGGTTTGGTGGGTGTCATGCGGCGGGAGTTGAGGGCAGGCGGTTAGAGTTAGAATGGATAGGATTAGGAGTAGCGAGCGTAGTTTCATTAGGGATAGGATTCGTAAGGCTCTCTTTATATTATCGCGCAGCCTTGATGTTCCGGTTCAGTTGAAGGCACGTGAGACCATTTACCATCGTGATACGCTCGTTCATACAGTTGAGTGTGATTTGCTCGTTTGGGATTTGATTATTCTCGAACTGAAAATGTCGCTATCGTTTGAGTTTGCGCCTGCCCATCTGGTACAGCTTATCGGTTATTTGAAATGTTGGCAAAAGGGCTTGGGTGTATTGGTCAATTTCGGACCAACGAAAGCGATTACGAAACGGGTTATTTGGAACGAGGCAAGTCTTGAACCAGACAAAAATTATCATTCGATCGCGTCACGGATGTCACAAAATGACAGAGCTGCAATCTTGTTGCCTGTTCGTAATACGGAGGCTGTGTAGATAAACGCTTTTCCACGCGCGATCCCAATGACCTTGTTAAATGGAATCATCTCGGAAAGTGCAGATCGGATTGATGCTTTTACTTGTTCTTTTGCCATATGTCTACTCTCGGTTACGGCGACATGGGACCAACCACCCCATTTACGCGCATTTTCACCACCTTTTACGTCTTCGTCGGTCTTGGCATCATTGCCGGTCTAATCGGCATCGTCGGCGAAGCCGTTGTTGAGGATGCGACACAACGCGCGGAGAAAAAGAAGGCGTAATCTAATGATCATTCCCCAACATCTTATCTAACATCAAATAGACCGATTCACTTGCACCATGAACGGCAATCGTGTTGCCATTGATATTCATCGACTCCCCAGCAAAGTAAAGTTTCTCACCAACAGAGGAAGAAAGAGTTGCTACATCCCCTTTCAATTGTGGGAATGTGAGGTTGGGCATTCGGCCGTGAAACAGTTTGCTTCACGGCCGAGAAAAAACTTTATTCAATCATCGTGACAAGATCGCTTTTTGGCTTACGAACCTTTGGCAAATTAACCAACCAATCTTGTTCTGCATTGCGATAACCAACAGGCAAAAGAACACAACTGCGTAACCCTTTTTCGCGTAAGCCTAAAATTTCATCAACTGCATTTGGATCAAATCCTTCCATAGGCGTGCAATCCACTCCTTCAAAAGCGGCCGCCGTCAGCGCCATTGCAAATGCGATGTAGGCTTGTCTTGCGGCATGGGCAAAGTTCTCTTCAGCATCCCGGGATGGATACCCATCTAACAACCTTTGGCGATAATTTTCCCACCCTTCATTTGTAAATCCACGCACTTCGTTCACCAAGTCGAATGATTTATTGATGCGCTCGGCTGTGTAGGTGTCCCATGCCGCAAACACAAATAGATGAGAGCAGTCAGCAACGACCGATTGATTTGATGCGGCTGGAAGGAGTTGGTCTTTGACTGCTTGATTGGAAATCACCACTATTTTAAATGGCTGCAACCCACTTGACGTTGGCGCAAGCGATGCAGCCTCGATGATGTTATCAATTTTTTCCTGTGGCACAGATTGCCCGTTCATCGCTTTTGTGGCGTAACGCCAATTTAGCTTATCTAATAATTCCATAATAGCCTCTTAAATTTGCTCGTTGTGAGAGCATTTTTTCACTTCAATTTAACTCATTCAGTAAAGTACGTGCCGCTAACTTTCCTAATTCATTCGCAGCCTGAGGGCTTGCGCCTGTGATTAACTTTCGATCAATGTGTGTCGTATCATCCGACTTCTTATTGACGATGATCGCACCTAATTCGGCAAGCTTCGTGCTCAACTCCCAGGGCATATGGCCTGGCAGGTACCCAATGATAGGTGTTTGTTTATCAACAGAGTCGGGGAACACCGCCATCTTGTATCCCTCATAGATAAACTTCTGATCATTGAGGGTTGTTGCTAAAAAGGCACCAGGGCCATGGCAGAGACTAATGGTGAACAAGTCATTCTCATGCGCCCAATTCAGTATGGTTCCAACGTTTTGGTCTTCTGGGATACCCAGCATCGCACCATGGCCACCGGGTACAAAAACAGCCGCATAGGAGTTGGTGTCGGTCAGAGAATTATCTACAAAACCCTGCAAGTTTTTTGGATTATCAAAACTTGATTTGAATTCACTGTAGATGCCTATCACATGTTCATCTTTTTGTGGCATGGCCCATAGTTCAAAAACGGCAGGTTTACCCGTTGGTGTTGCAATTTCAAACTCAAAACCGGCATTTCTGAGGTGCAGCATAGGGAGCAAGCTCTCTACCGGATGATTGCCTGTAGAAAACATCTTCCCATTTTGCATCTTCATGTTTTTTTGTTCGGTACAAATCACCAATATTTTAGACTTAGTCCCCTGATATTTCGTATATGAAATATTTTCGAAATCAGTTTTATCAACGGTTCCTAATCTTAAAGCTAATTTTGAGGGACTATAAGAGCCATCTGATTCCAATTTGGGGGCAATTCCTAATAGTTTTTTTAACATTCTTATGTTTTCCTTAATAGTGATTTTTGCTGCATCCTCTTTTGCAGTTAACGTTAGCATATAGTGCAAAGCCGAAGAATTGAAGACACATATCTTCGGATGTCTTGCACAATCCTACGGGAATATGAGATTTTAGTTGCCTTGCAGGCTGAATTTCACTATAGTATTGGGTGTAGGATAAATTAGGCGTAGGATGAGTAACTTCTCAAAAAGGGAGGTAGCGCCGGTTGAGTGCTGCGGCAGTATGCAGCTTGGAAGCACAGCGGCTGTATCGAAACCAAGCGGCTTATTTGCCCCTACTTACTGAGAAGTTGCTAAAAAAAAGCGGATATGATAAGGGCAGGACAAAGAAGATGAGCTACCAACAAGATAAATTCGAGCAGTTTCTGAGCCATGTAGAGCAGCATTCCCCACAAGAGGATTTGAACTTTTCGGCTATTGAAAACTTTGGGACCCTCAAATCATCGATGCCCAGAAGAAGACACCCAAGTTGTGATCCACCCGTAATCTTCATTGTGGGTCAGGGACGAAAGAACTGTTTTGTGGGGGATCAAAAATATGATTTTAAGGTTGGAGACGTGTTGGTTCTGTTTTATCCAATGGCGATGGACACAGAGATTGTGGAAGCCAGCCCCGATAAACCTTTTCTGGCTGCTGGGGTCGCGATGGATCTGGGTCGGATGGCCAATGTGTTGATGCGGATGGATCGGATCGATGGTGTCGCGGCCAAACCTGCTTCTGTCAATCCATCCAATATCTTTTCTATGCCGTTAAGCAACAATTTACTCGATCCGTTTATCCGACTCTTTCAATTACTAGACAACCCCAGAGATGCGACAATGTTGGCAGATTCGATTATGGATGAGATTTATTATCGGCTACTAGGGGATGAGCGAGGGAATGAGTTGCGCTTTCTTTTGCAGCAAAGGGGTGAAATTCAGCGCATATCAAAAGCAGTGGAGTACATTCACCAGAATCTGGATAAAGCTGTTTCCGTAGAGCATTTGGCTGAACTGGTTCATATGGGGCAAACAACTTTTTATGAGAATTTTAGAAATGTGATGCTCCTGTCACCGTTGCAGTATGCCAAGTCTGTGAAGCTATATGAGGCTCAAAAACTGATCAAAGAAGGCAAAAATGTCAGCGAGGCAGGTTATTTGGTCGGCTATAACAGCTCGGCTCAGTTCAGCCGAGAATATAAACGACACTTTGGTATTGTGCCCTCGGCTACTTAAGTACTCGCTCAGTGTCCACTTTCGTGCCGAACGGTTGGTAGGATATCGAGAATTGACAGACCTTTCATATTCTCTTTAAAGCGTCAAGTTGACCGAGCAGAATTTGGCGAAACTCTCTTTTTACCTCATGTTGGCAGGTGCCTGTTTCTCGCAGGGGTACCGAATTTACAGATAGACTCAGTCTAGCACAGAAAAAGCCATCGTCAGTATCGCCCGTACAGAATTGCTCTGTTCATCTCGTGCTATTTGTGCCAAAGCATTACTTAGCTGTGCATCAATATAGGTAGCTGCAAATTGGGATGACATGTCTGCAGAAAATTCACCTTTTGCTTTCGAATCCTCTACCCATTCCTCATACGCGGTCAATATCTGCCCATGAATGCAATCTATTTGTTCTTGTGTTGCTTCACCCGTGCGCATACGTGATTCGCGCATTTTCACCAAAAGGCACCCCTTCGGTACATTTTGATTATTATTGACTGTCGTTGCAAACGACACAAGGTTGTCGAGTGTCTCTCTAAACGACGCATCCGTGTTCACAATTTGTAGCACCGGTGTGAGCACCTTTTCCCAATATACGAGAAGCGCAGCTTTCATCAACCCATCTTCATTCCCAAATTCACGGTAAAGACCCGGTTTAGAGACTTTAGCTTTCCTACAAATCTCATTTAGAGATATGTCATCTATGCCTTCCTTCCAGTATGCTTGCATAGCCACGTCCAATATGTGGTCACGATTTAGAGTTTTAGGCCGCCCCCTTGGAGCCTTGGTTGAATTTGAATTCACAATAATTTAATACCACCCAGTATTTATATTTGACGAAATGCATTCGAGCTATTATGATACCATTCGGTATTTAATTCATCAACTAATCTAATAAGACATTAGGTATGAGTAAAAAAATGGAAAAATTATAGAGCATTGGGATGTCATTCAAAACATACCTACTGAAAACTTAGCGAATGACAACACCATGTGTAACTTTAAGTAAATAGGAGAGACACCAGAACGATCATGAACTTAGAATATACAACGATTGACGGCCGCAAGATTCGATACGCCGCCTCACGCCGGACAGAGTCGCCACAGTTGGTGTTGGTCAATCCGCACCCACAGAGCATCCTGACCTACACCAACTGGTGGGAACGACTGTGCTCACGCTTCGATGTAGTCGCCGTTGATTTGCCAAACCATGGCGGATCGGATGCTGACAAAACCGTGATAACAGTTTCCCAGCAGGCAGCGTTCCTTCCCAAAATTCTCGATCACTTCGATCTCAAACAACCGCACTATGTTGGCCCTGATGTGGGTACACCTTTGGGACTCCGATTTATGGCTGATAACCCTGGCCGCTTCCGTTCGGCTGTCATCGGTGACGCCGCCGCTGTGGGCAAAATCGAAGGGGAACTGCTCTTTCGATTGAACATCTACTCTCGCATCGCCCGATTTGCAACGCTATCAGGAGGGGGGGCTATTGGCGGCCGGATTTACACTCGCGTAGCAAATGGTGTCGGCTACAAGCGTACAGAAAAACCAAACAAGGAGCGTCTTCAAGATTATCTACGCAGTTCCACCACGTTTGCCAAACTTCGCAACCAAATGGGATTTCTAGCAAGCTACACCAAAGAAATTCCAGAATTGACAAAGGTTGTTGGCACAATCGAAACACCTGTTCTTGTTCTACACGGCGAACGGGACACATTCGTTGGCATCGGCAATTCTCGTCGCCTAGCAGATGCGTTGCCCAACAGTGAGTTTGACATCATTCCTGAGGCCGGGCATTACAGTTGGGAAGACAATCCCGAACCGTACTTGGCTCATGTGCTTCGCTGGATTGACAAGGCAGAATCGAGCCATAAACAAACCAGTTAGCCATAACCTTTACTTTCCGGTAAAACACGATGGAAAAAAGGGTAACTCAAATTGAGCCTTGATAAAAGACCGCGCTCAAAAGTTTCAATCAAGTTGTAAAAAGACAAGGAATTGGTCTAGGCAGCAGCTTTAGTACGCCGATGGCCCAAAATGCCTTTAGGTAAATGTGCCCAAACCGAGTTCTTTTTCCGAAGTTCCGAATCGAGCTCAAAGGTCTGGAAAAGTCGCCCGAGAAAGTGAACGCCGGAGCCGTCCGGGAGTGGCTAAAGGTTCTCGATCCCAATATAACGCTACGATACAATTCTTGAGCAAGGGTTCTTGGCTAATCCACCCCCTGACGCTCCGATACCAAAATCGAGGGGCCGCCCCAAACAGTCTCCCCCCAAAAATCTTCTTGACCGATTCAAGAAACACAAAGCCGAAGTGCTAGCTTTCATGTATGATTTTAACGTTCCCTT
>ENA-ORXT01002582-ORXT01002582.1-marine-metagenome-genome-assembly--contig:-NODE-2582-length-21500-cov-7.146852_pt1 | contig 21500 bp, 17 predicted proteins | sample MGYA00237868_ERZ511482 | MGnify/ENA metagenome assembly ERZ511482
TGTGCGGGGGGGGCGCGCGCGCGGGCGCACGGGCGGGGGCGGCAGCGGGAGCGCGCGGGGTGAAAAGAAAAAAAGAAAACAAGAACAGGGGGGGCGGCACGAGGGGGGAGCGCGAGGAAAATGGGCGGGGGGAAAAAAAAAATAAAAAGAGCGCGCAGAGGCGGCGCGAGGGGCAGACGCGTCGAGGACGACCACCCCGCCCCGCGGCTGCCACCGACCGCCGCCCGCCGGTATCGGCGCAGGGGGGCTGCAGGGAGAGCAAGACAAGCGCCACCGCGACGGATGCCGGGAGCGTCGGCGCGAGAGCGGCAGCGCGGCTGGGGCCACGCGCGCGAGGCGACCGACCTGCGGCCGCCCGGACAGCCGTTGCGTACCGCGGCGGAGGGGACAGAGACACCGGACGCTGCCCTCCGTCGCAAAGGCCCAGTGTACAGCGGGGCAGCGTGTACTCAACACGCTCCAGCCCAGAGGCGGGCAAATCCTGGCAAGTCACTCGACAACTTGTCCCCTGGTCCACATTGTCAGGCAAATCCTCGAATGCCACGTGGGCGGTCACCCATGCGCCGATCCAAACCGGAGGGGATCTGAGGCTACTTTGAAACTGTCGCGGCCCTCCCCGGCTACTGCAGGCGCCACCCTGCAGGGTGTGCCGACAAAAGGGGGCGCCTTTCGGCACCCGCACGTCAGAAGCCTTTGGGGCACCCCGCGGGCGGTCCTTCCGCTGTGCTGGGGTGTGGCGATGGCGCGCTGGCGTGGCGCTGCCACATAAGAAGCGTTGCGCTTTGGCGGCGCTGCCGACGTCCAGCTCGTGTCAGATCATCGCAACGCCACGCCCGTCGCGACCGCTGCGACCAGCGCGGTCGTCACCCCCACCCCTGCCCACCAACCCCACCCACAAGATGCCGCTTCCCTGCCTGATCGTTGCCGCGCGCGATGGCAACATGGACCGCCTGGGAGCGGCCTTGACCGCGGGCGCCTCGGTCAACGAATCCACGGCCGAGTGGGGGGGCTTTACGGCCCTCCACGCGGCTGCGACCGGCGGCCACGCGCCTACGGCGGTGGTGCTCCTCGCCGTCGGTGCGGTGGCGGCGCCGCGGGGCAACGGCGGGTGGACGCCGCTGCACTTGGCCGCGCATGGCGGGCACGTGGACGTGGTCAACGTCCTCGCGGGCGCGGGCGCCAACGTCGACGCGCGGTGCGGCTCGTCGTCGGTGGTGCCTTGCTGCACCCGCCATGTGGTGCTGCCCCCACCGGCGGCAGTCGGCGCGGGGGGCGACGGCAACCACCCCACGGCCATCTACGTTGGCATCTCCATCCTGATCGTCCCGATGGTGCCCGTGCTTCGGGACGTGGCGTCGGTGGACTTCGCACGGGATGAGACGTGGACGGCCCTCCATTTGGCCACCATGCGCGGCCACACCGCGGTCGTCGACACGCTTCTCGACCGTTACCACGCGGCGGTCGACGCGCGGGACGGCAGCGGCGGAACGGCGCTGCACTGGGCGGCGACCACCGGTGAGGCGGACACTGTGGCGGCGCTGCTACGGGCGCACGCCGATGCCCGCGCCATCGACACGGCACGCTCGACGCCACTGCACTGCGCGGCGGCGGCGGGGCACGTGGCCACGTCGGCGCTGCTGCTCGCGGCGGGCGCGTCGCCGACCGCCCGTGACGGCGCGGGGTGGTCGCCCCTCCTCTATGGCGCGTCCAACGGGCACGCGGGGGTGATCGACGCGCTCGCCCGCACGCCCGCCGACGTCAATGGGTCGGATCCGCACGGGTGTACGGCGCTGCACGTGGCGGCCGCCAACGGGCGGGCGGCGGTGGTCCCCCTGCTCGTCGCCGCCGGCGCGGGTGTCAACCGGGGCAACGCCGGGGGGTGGTTGCCCCTCCACGCGGCGGCGCAGGGGGGACACGCCCCCACAATTGGCGCGCTGATTGCCGCCGGCGCGTCGGTCGATGCGCGGGGCTGGCGGGGCGTGACGCCCCTCACATTGGCTGCGGGGCTGGGGAACGACGCCGCTGTGGACGTGCTGCTCGCAGCGGGCGCGGACACCGCGTCGGTCGACGGGGGCGGCATGACGCCGCTGCACGTGGCGGCGACGGCGACCGGCGCCACAGACAGTTTTGCCACCATCGTGCGGGCGCTGCTGGGGGCGGGCGCGCCCGTCGCCGCCGGTACGGTGGGCAGCCAGGAATCGGCGCTCCATTTGGCCACCCGGACGGGCAACACCGCCATTGTTCGGGTGCTGGTGGCGGGCGGCGCCCCGATGGATCAGAAGTGCCAGATGCAGTACACGCCCCTGTCCGTGGCGGCGGCGGAGGGCCACGCCACAACTATCTCGGCGCTGATGGCCGCAGGCGCGTCGGCGAGCATTGGGGATGACACGGGCGCCACGCCGCTGCACCGCGCGACCGAGTGGAGCCAAGCAGCCGCCGCGGCCGCGCTCTTGGCCGGCGGCGCCCCCGTGGACGCCCGCACGGATATGGGCGACACGGCGCTCCTGCTCGCGGCCGTGTACGGAGCAGCAGACGTTGCCGGCGAACTTCTCGCCGCCGGCGCGGACGTGGCGGCGACCAACAAGGAGGGGGATACGGCGCTCCACGCGGCGACGCGTGAGGGTAACCCGTCGCTCGTGGAGCGCCTGCTCGCGGCGGGCGCGCCGCTGGACGTGCCGCCCGTCAGCAACGGCGGCACCGTCGCGCCCCTCCACGTGGCGGCTGGCTTTGCGCAGGCGGATATTGCAGCCGTGCTGCTGGACGCTGGCGCTGACGTGGACGTCTGCGACGTACTGTGCGGAGAAACGGCGCTGATGGTGGCGGCGGATCACGGCCACGAGCTGATGGTGTCAACGCTGTTGAGGGCGGGCGCGGAGATGGACACGGTTAACACCGCAGGGAATACGGCCATGCATCTGGCCGCGCACGCGGGGTGGGTGCAAGTGTTGCACGTGCTGATCGAAGCGGGCGCGGCGGTGCGGGTCACCAACTGGCGCAGCGAGACGCCGGCAGATGTGGCGGCGAAGCAGGGTCATCTGGTCGCGGTCGCCATGCTGATGGAGAGGATGTAGGGCACGGACGAGATGTGAGTGGAGAGCGGAGAGGGCGAGAATGATGTGGGCGATTGCTTGTCTTGCACGAATGCGTGATTGCCTGTCTTGCATGAACCGACTAGAGTGTGTATGTCGATGTAGAAGGGCTCCGAAGGCAGAGCCGGCCCGGTAGTTTATCAAGGAGGCGTGCTGGAGATACACTTCCCGGGAGATGACGCGGTATTGTGTGCCCCACCGGCCGGGTGTTTTTTTGAGGCTACTCTTTGCATGCTTGGCAGAGCGTTCGATCGTAGCGCATAGAGTCCTGTCTGGGGGCACTCAGCAGGGCCCCGCACCTGGAGAAGACAGGGGACCAGTCAGGAGCGCTCGTCGTCCACCACTTCTACATGCTTCTTCATTGCGCTCATTGATTGGCTGGCCAAGGCGCCAGTGCTGCATTCTAGCGCATGGTTTACAGCCGGATAAGCGCATACAGTCTCGCCACCTGGGTGCGAGAGGGGGCCAAGAAGCGGCATTGTCGCTGGCTTGCCGGTGTTTCTCCCCAGCTGTCCGCTCTCCTGCCCACTGCGTTGGAACGTCGATGGGCCACTCGATGGCGGCGGAAGCGCGGTTCGGCGAACACGATTGGCTCAGAACCTGACAGGCCCGAGCTGTGGCCGTTTTGATGGCGACAACTGAAAGATCGTTTGAAGGTTAGACCCATTTAACTCGTATCCGGCCACTTGACGGTCGTTGGGAACCGTCACTCTGGCCTTGCCGGGCGCTGCGAGCGCGTGGCGCCCGCTGCGCCAGCCTTCCCGCGCAGCTACCCCTCACGTGGGGCGCGGGGGGGCCAGCCAACGGTCTGGCTGACAGGTATGTTGCTGCGCCGCGCTGAGATGTGTGTGGGGGCGCCCCCCTCAAGCGGCGGCGGCGACGTGGTGGCCCGCCCCGAGGTCCCGCGTTGGCGCGCCACACCCTCCTGCGCTGTCGACCACGCGGTGGTGTTTTCACCCACCGCCTTTTTTTTGAGTGTGTGTCCTGTCCCTTCCCCCCTCCTCCCGGCCCCGCCTTGCCGCGCCTCCCGCGCCGACGGTGTGGGCGCTGGCGTTTTTGCTGCGAAGGCCTCCCCCGCGTGCGCCACCCGCCCTACCCGCGCCAGCCCCGACCCGCTGCGTCGCCCACGTGTGGCGGTTGCGGGGTCCCCGCGCGCGGTGCTGCTCTTCCCCGTTCCACCCGACCTTGCTCCCACGCGTGCTTTAATTTTTTCGCCGGACACCCCTGCTCGGCCGTCACTCGGCCGCTGCTGCTGCCGCCGCCACCCTCTGTGTGTTGCTGCGCGGCGGGCGCGGTTGCCGCCACTGCTCCCGCGGCACACGCCGTGGGCCCCCCCCCACAACCCCCCTCCTCGGCCGCTGTGGGCCACCGAGACCTCGCGCGGTGCGTTGGCAGCGCCACCCACCTCCCAGCCGTAGTCCGCTGCCGACGCTGAGACCTGCTCGCCCGTTTTGTTGGCTCACGGGCAGCGGGGAGGTGTGAGACTCCGTTACCCACCGTGCGCGAATCTGCGTTGACTCGTGGTGACCGCGCTTTTTTCTTCCCTTTTCTTTTTTTTCCGCGACCGCACCGCGCACACGCAGCGCCATTGCGGTGCAGGCGTGCGCGCATTTGCGCCCCCCCCGCCTCCGTCCCCCTCCGGCCCCTGTCCTTCCCTAGGCCGCCGCCCTGGACGCCTTCATCTTTTGCCTGTTCCTGCTGGCCTTTGCGCCGGCCGCCCGCGGGCGCTGGGCATCCCGTGCGCGCCGCCGGGCGGCGGCGGGGGGACAGCTGGCAGTCACCCCGTCGGGCGAGGCCATGTCCATGCCGGGTGCGTCTGCGGGCGCGGCCGGCGGGGGTGGCGGGGGTGGCGGCGCGCCGGGCCTGGCCTTTGGGGGCGGCGTCGGTGGGGAGTCCGGCCCGTACTGGCGCACCTCGTACGGCGTGTCGGCGGTGGTGCAGCTGCTCGACCAGCTCGACGAGGCGCGGAAGGGACGTGCACGCCGCTCGGCTGTGGGCGCGCGGGGTGAGCGGGGCGGGGGCAGCAGCGGTGGGGGTGGGTCCGGCACGCCGGCATCGCCGTCGGGTGACGGGGAGAGTGCGAGTTCGGGCGACGCTGCACGATCGCCATCTGGGTCCGGGGGAGGGGACACCCCACCGTCTGGAGGTGGGGGGGAGGGGAGTGGGGATGATGCAGACGAAGGGTCACCGACGCTCGGTAACTTTTTGGATGAGGACGACCTGGTGTCGGAGGCGCGGTCCGGCAATGAGCGGCTTTTGGACTACTTGACGGCGGATGCGAACCTGCAGGTGCGTTTGGGCGAGTGAGTGTGTGTGTGTCTGTTTTGGTGCTGGGAGGGTTGGATGGCCGAGGTGCTGTCTGCACGGTCATGGAATACGCAAGTATCATGGCGTGATTCTGAAGGACAGAGGAGCGCCAGTGCAGATTTGTTTTCTGCAGCATTTCTACACCCGCGTGGTTGCAGACTTGATGACATGCTGACTCAGCCTTTATCTCCCTTTGGTGCCGCTGTTTGCAATTGCAATACCCGGTGCCCCCCCCGCTTTGTTCTGCCCGTAGGAGTTGCTCTCAATGTGCATTGCCCCGTCGGGCCCGGCCCTCACCGCCGTCCTGTCGGGCGATTCGCTGCAGGCTAAGCACGCGCACCGCTCGGCTAAGCGACAATACGCCGCCGCGGAGCTGCTGACCTCCTCTGTGCCGCAGCTGCTCGACGCGCTAGTGCGTGGGCGACCGCCGCCATTGGAGCGTCTCTGGGACGCCCTACGCTACACACGGTCGGGGCATTTAGACCCGCTCGCCGCGGGCCGCATTGCGCGGGTGTTGGCGTCGGTGCTTGCCGCGCGCGGCGACGAGGTGTTGCAGCACCTTCGTGCGACGAGCGAACGGGCGTCGACCGAGAACAGGGGCGCATCGAGGACAGGTTCAGCCCCAGGCGGCGCCCTGTCCGCGCTCGTGCGACATGTGTCCCTGCAGCCCATTGCCGATCTCTTTGTGCGGCTGCTTGACCCGCCTGACCCACAAGCAGGGGATGCCGACCACCCGGGCGGATGGGGGATGGCTCGAAACACGGACGAGGAGCGGGTGGGGGGGTCCTCCCCGTCGGCTGCCTCTGAGGCGCCCCGTGCGTCGGTGCTGGAGCTGCTCGCTGGTAGCGACATCATCCAGGCGCTGACCTCGTCGGCCATGGCGCCGTTCGCGCCGCCATGTACGAGGTACGCGGCCTCTGGGCAAGACCGGCAGCTGCAGGAGGAGACGATTGCAGCCAGCCTCGCAGTCGTCCTCGCCATGACTCGCCGACTGCTGTTCCTGAACACCCTCGGGGTGTCGCTACCGCCTGCGATCTTCGTCTATGCGGGGGGTTCGGCCACGTCTGCGCTCGCATCGGCTTTGGATTTGGCACTCATCGCGGAAGGAGAGGGTCACCCGCTGCCGCTGCGACGGCTGCTTTTGTCGATGCGCGATCTGATAGAGGTGACTGTGCCACCGCCGCCAATGGAAGACGATGGCTTTGGTGGGGGGTTGGGCGGCGGCGGCGCCTCGGGGAGCGCAATGGGCGGCGGTCGCGGAGGAGGCGGCGGCGCGATGGGCGGCCGCTCTCGCAACATGCCTCGCTTTGCGGGTGCGGGGCGACAGGCGTATGGCAGCCGCTTCCGCTCGTCGGCACGTGGCAGGCCATTGACCGGCGGCGGACGGCCAGCTGGTGGGGCGGCGGCGAACAGCTGTGAAGCTGTTGGTACGAGAGCGGACCCGTCGAAGCATCCTGTCCCCGTTTCTCCAGCATCGGCAATGGCGAGCGCGGACGCGGATTCGATCCCTGGGGTGGTTGACCAGATCGTGGACGATATTGACGACGACGCGGTGGCCAATGTGTGCGTCAGCGCTGCCGCGGCCTCTAGCGGTGACGCTGGCTTTGGGGGGTATGCCTATCACTGCGGCCCCTCGGTGCACGATGTGCAGATGTCGCCGACCGACCCGGTGGTCTCCCTCGCCCAACTTGAAGGGGTGCTTTTGACTCGACTACCTTTGGTGCTCAAGCTATTGACACGCCGTCTGCGTCTGGCGAACACGGCAACAATACCTGTTCCAGCCGGGTCGGTAGGCCTCGTGCTTTCTCCGACGCCGTCGGCGGATTCCGCGCTGGGCCTGACCGCCATGGGCGTCGCCGAGCTGCTGGCGACTGTGCTCGCGCGCGGCAGCCCAGAAGGGGTTGCCGCACTCGCGCGGGAGGGCGTTCCCATGATGCTTCTTGGTGCGGTCACCTCCTACCCATGGGCGTCTATGTTACACGCTGCCGTTTACAAGTGCCTCAAGGCTGCACTAGCGCCCCACGCTCAGCCGTACCGGATGAAGGCGTGGATGAGTGCAGGGCTCCTCCTGTGGGTGCAGGATACCTGGGCAGAAGGGAACGTGGCCGACGGGTGCGCGCCAGGCAGCCGCGGGGGACCGGGTCGGCCAAGGGCAGACGCGACTGGTGCAGTGCCGAATGACGCCGCCGCCTCGGCGGCGGCGGGTGGGGACAGCCCACAGCGGCGCAGGAGGTCGCCCACGAGTGCAGTCGGCGTTTCCTCGGCAGCACCGGCCGCGGCGGCTACTGAGGACGATGGCGCCATCACCAGTGTGGAAGGAGCGGCCGCGGCGCAGGCGACGCCCGAGGTGCAGGAGGAGCGGCGGCAGCGGGCGGGCGGTGTCGGCGGGGTCTCCCGCTTGCGCCCCGCCTACATGGGACATCTCGTATCTATCGCGGTTGATGTGGGCGTGTGGCTCGACAGGGTACGCCCGCCATCATCTGCGCCCGCCGCCGGCTCTGCGCCGTCGGCCAACTGGTGGCCCTCCGAACAGGAAGCGACCATCTTCCGGGAGCTCCTATCAGATGCCGTTTGCGAGACGGTGGCCCTCCAAGAACAACCACTCGGGGAGCAGCAGGGCGACGATGACGGAGGCGGCACGGGTGGTCTTCTCGGCAGCCGCCAAGAAGAGGATGACGAGGACCCTGTGGAAGAGACTGTCGAGGTCATTTTTGACTACCTGTCTGCGGATGGCGAAGAACCTGTCGACGTGTCGGACGTGGTTAACAGCCACGCTGGCGGCCGGTCATCGTCGTCCAGGGACGCGTCTGGCGACGGTAGGGGACGATCCGTGTCGTCAGCGCTGGCCAAGGCGCTGCCAGACGCGGCTGACCGCAAAGCCACTTCTTCTGGTAGGGGCAGCAGCCGGAAGGGCGTCCGCCACGCGGCACAGTCCCGGGCGAGCCAGTCGACCGCCATCACGGAGCTGGCGGACGACGACGAAGACATCCAAACGGTGGATGTGGAGGACGTCGGTCCCTCAACCCGCGACTCGATGAAGACGCCCCCATCACCGCCGTCCTTGCCGCCGCCGCCTCCGCCGTTTGCGGCGGACGGGCGGTTGCCTGCCTCTGAAAGTGCCCCCCAGATGAATGGCAAGAAGCCGAGCGGTGCTTCCGCCGCAGCGGTGGCGTCGGCGACGGCGGCGGTGGCGGCCATGGACCTCTCCTCATCTGATGACGACGATGAATACGTCAAGTTTGACCCGGACGCCGACGACTTTGTCGATGGCGACGAGGAGGGCGACGACGGGGCAGGCTGTGCTGCCAAGCCGGCCACGCCCGACCTCGACCTGCCCGACGGGTCGGCGCCTCTTCCCACCCGCGTCAGTAACTTTGTGGCAGACGGCGCCGCATCGAGCAGCGACGACGATGGGGAGTGGGAGCCTTTCAACCCAGACGACGACGAGGACGACGAAGCGGTTGGCGGCAGCGAGGCTACCAATGGTGCCGCTGACGGCGTCACTGGGGTGGACGCCGGCAGTGCTTCGTCGGCGCCACCGCCGTCGCCTGCCCGGCGAGGGGTGCTACCCGCCATCTTTTCGGCGGTCGCCGCGGCTGCCACTGGCGGCAAGCCTCGGCAATGACCGCCGGGCGTGCCCGTAGTGCAGGGGCGGTAGCGCGAAGACGATCCGCAGGTCTTGTGGGTGGGTGAGCTGCCGACAGCGACTGCCGGCAGAGCGTCGGTGGGGGTAAACTCAATCGCGTATGCACGCGTGCGTGCGTGTGCAACCTGGCTATCTGTCCATGCCTCCAATGCCTCGCAGGCCGAGCGATTGTCGTGATCTGCTATTTTGGCATTCGTTTTTTTTTTGTTCTTTTCTTCGCACCTGTATCGTCGGGCAAGTGTGGAAGTGTATGGATGTGTAGACGTATCGGACCCAGGTGTGCAATGTCTGTTCTTCCTTTCGTTCTTTTTGGTTTGCTGCTATGCTGTTTGTATCCTGTTGCTCCCGCGTCCCTTTGGCTTCAAGTCCTCTCTTTTCTTGTTGACAACATGTACAAACGGGATGACGGTGACTCCCTCGAGTGGCAGGATCCGGCGCGGAAAGGCCTTGTGCTCTGTCGTTGCGTGACAGACTTCGCTCAGAGCTGTTGGGACGATGCTGCCGTCCATCTGCACAGTGCACCCGAGACGGTACCCAATGCATATTGTGCTTCTCACAAAAACTGGATCCACAACATCCGCTTCAGCATCATGAACCGCCCCCTGAGCCAATGAAACAGTGATTTTGCAACGGAAGCTGATGTACCGAGGTCCAGTTTTTGTGAGAAGCACAATAGTACGGGGCGCTGGTGCTTCGTGCTCGACCTGTCACACCTCGTGTTCAAGCGCGCACTGTACCACCGAGGCACACGCGCACCGTGGCCTGTGAACCAAATTGAACGAATAACGCGCTGAATCGTGGGATCTGACTGTCAGCCTGTCGTCACTGTCGTCCGTCTGGATCGCTCTGTCGCACACGAGGTCTGGTGCATCGTGGCGGCCCTGTGGTGGTGTCCCCCTCTCACCACCTGGCACTATATCCTTCCCCCGCACCTTTTTCTCAACGTCCCTCTCGTCCCTGCTTCCTGGGTTATGTTTTGCACCAACCCTCTCCGTCTCGGCGGCTCCTCCTCGCCATGGCGTCGGCGGCTTCCACCACTGCTGGTCGCTCTTGCCGTTACTGCCGCCGCCGCCCTCGCATCCCCCGCCCCAACTGCGGCCATCCAATTTGACGTTGCCGTCAGCGGCCAGCGGTGCTTCACTGAGGAGCTGACCTTCGACACTACCGTCAATGGTCTAGTGCACGTCGCCGACGGCCCGTCGGCCATGAAGGTTGACGTCTTCGTGTCCGACGCCATGGGCAACGTGCACTACCACAAGGCCGGTGCCGTGCACGAGGCCTTTTCCTTCAATACGGGCCCCCCACCGCCGTCGCGGTACGGGGGCCACCAAGTCCCACGGGCGGACACCACCTACCGGGTGTGCGTGCAGCATGCGCCCGGCCCCGAGGACGACGCAAGTGGCTACCGCTGGGGCTCAAGCGGCACCATGCCGACGCGGAGGGTCACCTTGACGCTGACGCAGGGGCTGACGCCGTCGGCGCGGGAGGGGCTCGCGACCCGCAAAAATGTCGACATGCACGTGGAGCGGGTGCGGGAGCTCGAGTTCCAGCTGCAGGCGGTCATTGCGGGGATTGACGACATGAAGGCGGTTGAGGCGGACGTGTTGCGGAAGAATGATGACACCAACCTGCGGGTGCTATGGTATTCGGTGGCGGCATGTGCGGTGATGATTGGGGCGGGGACGTACCAAGTCTTCTATATGAAGGCCTTCTTCAAGCGCGCCAAGCTCATTTGAGCGCCACGAAGCTGAGATGAGTATGATGAAGACTGTGGGATTCGCATCATTGTGGCACTTTGGAAGGGTGGCGGGCCGCTGAGCTGGGGGTTGAGGGACTGGATGGTAAGCGGGACGCGATCATGTCGCCATCTCGGCTCCCGGCTGATGCCATGGCCAGGTCCCCTCTTGCACATAAAAAACATTTGGTTGACACTCTTAACAGGCCAGACACAAACGCAACAGCGTGAGAGTTGAAGGTGGAACGACCAGCACAGAGCAGGTGTGCTGAGCTTGCTTTTGTAGACGTGTCTTCATGTGTCCTCATGTGACTGATATAAATAGCATCCGCAGACTTGAACAGCTGCAGCGGTCATGATCCAGCAGATTCATCGGAATGGTACTGAATATGCCGTTTCGAGTCAGGCTTCAAAGAGCTTCACATGAGGACACCTGTCAACTGCAACAGCAGGGTCAGCCAATGAGAAGACACGTTTTGTAAATACAGAAAAAGATACAACTTCTTTGGAAACGTTTCATCCAATAGCGAACGCATCCCTCGTGGTCGAGCCGTCCCGTGCACCACCCGTCCCGCCCGCCGTCGTCCTCATCGCCCACCAGACCCCTGTCGCCACCATCTCCCCAAACATCCGCAGTCGAATCGTCCCGTTCCTCTGCCTCTCGGTCGCGATGGTGCGTTTCGTTTGCCCTCTTCATTTTCTGATGCTGCCGGGTGTGGCTTGCTCGTCGTCAACGTGTCTGGGTCTTCCGTTGCTGGCGCCGTCCTCGGAGTACCTGCGCGGCAGCGCTTGGTATCCGTGTGTGAAGAGTACCTCTAGTCTCTTTACCGCCTGTAATCTCGATGGGCCGTCTATTAATAACAGAATGTATCGTCGATTCTGTTGGTCTTTGTCGCATCTGGTATTGCTTTCCCACGTCCCCCACCGCAGGAGCAACCCGCCAAGCTGGGCAAGGTGTCGATGATCCTCGGCCGCACCGGCAGCCGTGGCGGCATCACCCAGGTGCGGATTGAGTTCCTCGACGACCAGAACCGGTCCATTATCCGCAACGTCAAGGGCCCTGTCCGCGTCGGCGACATCCTGACACTCCTCGAGTCGGAACGCGAGGCGCGGCGCCTTCGTTGAGCTACCATGGCCGACGATCGTCTGTGCGGCTCGAGGGAGGAGGATGGGGCAGCCTGCCGGTGTGGCGCCCACCCCCTTCTCGGCTGCGCGTGTGGTGGGCCGTGCGCTGGAGCGGTGTCGTGGCCTCTGAGTGGGGGTGGGGGTGACGGCTTGAGAGGCGTCCTTGGGCGCCTGTTGGTGATCCCTGGGCGGATAGGAGCATGAGCGGTGGCCGGTACAAATGGTATGCGCATCGCTTGCGCGTGGAGGAGGATGGCTGCAGACGGTGGGCTTGCGCTGGCGGGTAAAACAGTCGACTCCTATATTAGCGTCGTGGCGCCGCGAGCGAGAGCAGGTGGAGTTGGTCCGCCAACCGCCCGTCTACTGACAATCATGCGTTGGTGTCGATGGGCTATTATGGGCTGTTGCTCGACGACATGCGGAATACGTGCACGTCAGGAGTTTGATACACGGGCGTCCTCGTGTGCGCCGTGGGCAGAAGTTCTTGAAGTGTCAATCCTACATACGATGCCCGTCGTCAGGCGTGCCCGCATGGATGCCGCGCGCCAATTGCACGTGGGGAGCAACCTTTGGGGGTTCCTTTCCAGTCCTGCCATGTCCAGTACATCCGTCAAACCGGCGCGCAAAACGACTACACAGGCACTCACATACGGCTTGAGCCAACAGCACATCAAAGGCCACGCGGACCACCAAGGAGTGGCTGCGTCGGCAGAGGCGGGGGCCGGTATGCCGTCTGGCTCGCCTCCAAGCCAGCTTACTCCTTGGCGGCTACTGGTTTGGCACCCTCAGTCGGTGCCGCCGCCTTCGGCTTGACTTCCCCGGCCGCGGGTGCCTCGGCCTTCGTGCTCCCGGCCGCTGCCGCCTCCACCTCCGTCTTGGACTCTTCCTTCTTGGCCGCATCGTCCTTCGACTCCTTCACCTCAGTCCCTTTGGCCTTCGACTTTTCCGCCTCGGCTGTGGTGTCGTTCGCATTCCCGGCCTCGGCACTATCCGCTTTCGCCTTCTCCGTCTTGGCGCCATCCGACCTCGCCTCTTCCGTCTTGCCACTGTCCGCATTGCCACCGTCCGCTTTGCCACCTTCCGCTTTGCCACCTTCCGCTTTGCCACCTTCCGCTTTGCCACCGTCCGCTTTGCCACCTTCCGCTTTGCCACCTTCCGCTTTGCCACCGTCCGCTTTGCCACCGTCCGACTTGCCATCGCCCGCCTTGTCGCCGTCCGCCGTGTCGCCGTCCGACTTTTTGCCGTCCGCCTTCCCGCCGTCCGCCTTGGTACTCTCCTTGGCGCCCGCCCCCTCTGCCCCCTCCACGTGCTTGCGGACGGCCTCTACCAGCCCCGCCGCGTCGTCCTTGAGCGAAAAGCGCAGCAGGTACGACACGCTCTTCTTCGCATCGTCTGGGGACAGCCCCGCAAAGCGCACCGCCCGCTCCGCAGCGCGGTCGACGGCAAAGCCCGGGAAGAGGGGCGTGTTGAGGATCACGTGCAGCGTCGCCTCGGTGCGCATGAGTAGTCGGCCGGCGCCCGTGTCGCCGTGCACGTTGAGTTTGACGGCGCCGACGCCCCGCTCCTTCCAGTTGGCACCGCCTTCGAGGACGTAGAGTTTGGCGCGCGCGTGGTAGGCAACGGTTTCCTCTTCCTCCCCCGTGTGCGCCTCCACCTCCTTCATCTCGGGCCGGGGGGGGGCCGCCGGGGCGGGCGCCGCTGCCGCCGCACCGCTGCCGCTGCCGCCCGACGGGAGGCCGCCAAACGGCGCGATGCCGCCGGCGGGGGCGGTAAACAGCTTACCGCCGCCGCCGCTGCCGCCGATGGAGCCAAAGGAGAAGGGCGCGCTGCCGGCGGCGGCGGCGCCAAACGTAAAGCCGCCGGCGGCGCCGCCAGAGAAGCCCCCAAAGGTGAAGGCAGGCTTGGCCGCGGCGTCGGCGTCGGCGGGTGCAACTTTGGCCTTGTCCCCCGGCGGCGCCGGCTTGTCGGCCTCCCCGGCCACGGCAGGCTTGTCCCCGTCGGCGGCGGGCGCCTTGGGTGCCCCCGCAGCCGTGTCCGCCGCCGCGCCCGCCTTGTCACCAGGCGCATCCTTATCGGCCGTGGGCTTCTCATTGGCCACCGCTGGCGGCGGCACCGTCGCCTCTTTGGCCACCACAGCGGGCGCCGCGGGCGCCGCGGGCTCCGCAGCCGCCAACGCCGCCGCGTCCGACGCAGCGGCACCGTCCGGCGACGCCACGGCAGCCGCGTCCCGTGTAGAACTTCTCCCACCGTCGGCCGCTTCCACTGCCGGCTTCACATCCCCCGCTGCCGCGGGCGCCGCCGTGAGAGAGGTGGGGAAGGCCACTGCGGGCGCCGCGGGCGCCGCGTCGTCCGCGCCCCCCCCTGCCTCGTCGTCACCACCCGCGCCGCCCCCTCCCCGGCGCCGCACCTTGACGATGCGGCGGCGGGCTAGCACCTCTGGCGCCGCCCGCTGGAAATCCCCGCCTGCGCCCTCCAAGGCCGCCTCCGGCTCCGCATCCGACGCGTCGTCCTTGCTGATCTGGCGGTCCGATGAGCGCTTCATGGCGGTACCAAAATGGTGGACGAATGGGGGGGGTGTTGGGAGGAGGAACCAAGTGCCGAGGCCGAGGCCGACGGCAGAGGCCGGGTGCAGGCGCGGGCACCGCCGGGGGGAGGGAAAGTGGCGGGAGGGCGGTGACGTGTCGGGGGAATTCAGGGGTGGGTCGCTGCGCGGGTAAACGCGGTTGCGGTCCAAGTGGGTCGCCGCGCTGAAGCGCGGCAGAGCCCGGCAAGGAGTTGCAGAAAGGCGGCTTGCTGGAGTGTTTTGGCCTGCGAGCCGAGAAACGCACACGACCGAATCGATGATCGGAAAAAATCGCGTCCGCGGGCCCAATTGTCGAATGAGAAATTCCCCTAATTCTTTTCTTAGAACCATCTTCACCCGCTCGCGCAGCACCAATTGGAGGAGGGGTGCCGCTGGGCAGCCCTGGCGCGGTCGCTCGCCACGCAGAGCGGTCGCAGCGGGTAGGCGCACCATCGAGCGCGGGCTGGTGAAGACGAGTCACCTACGTACGTCCGCCTCTTCCTCTTCCCGCTGTCTGCCCCAACTTGTTTGACGCTTCATCGACTTTCCTTCGTTGCGCACAGGCCTCCATCATGTCGGGCAAGCCGGCAGAGACCATCCAGACGCTGCTGGAGGCCGAGTCGGAAGCCAAGCTGGTCGTTGAGAAGGCCCGAAAAGGTGTGTTTTTTCCCCCTCGCCTGTTGTAGGGCATGGATGGCCAGGCGTTGCTCTGTGCGGTGGCGTGCAGCGTATGACTGGAGGGACTCTGTGAAGTGGGTCAGGCTATCACTTGGCGAGTGGCCGAGGTGTTCCGGGCCGGACGCTCCTGTGCCACTCCGAATGCGTTGTCTCGATTGCAGCTTGACTGACGTTCTCGTGTTTGTCAATTGCCCCACCGATCCCAGACTCCCTGTGTGTACGCTGCCATCCTTTCTTGGAATGGAACTGCCCTCGTCCGTGTGCCCTTTTCATCGGACAGAGCGCGATGCGCGGCTGAAGAAGGCTGCCTCGGAGGCGGAGGAGGAAATTGCTGCCTTTCGCGCGGCCAAGGAAGCCGAGTACCAGGCGGAGGTTGCGAAGGTATGGATGTCGGCCCGCTCTGCGGTGTGGGGTGAGGGAAACGGGTGGAGGTGGGATCAGCAACCTGAGGCGAGGCAGCGACCTGGGGCGGGGACGACTCTGTCTTCGACATCGCTCGTGCTCACGTCTATGCTGAGCCTCTTGCTGATGCCGTCTTGAGCTCCTTTGCTAACGTCCTCGTTTTGCTTGTCCGCTTTGATCCTGTTGTATCTGCTTTTTCCCAATGTTCTCTGTCGGGGTTTCATTGACCGCCGCACCACGCCCAATACCTCTTCGCTGCGTAGTACATGGGCTCGAGCGGCACCGAGACAGAGCGCATTGCCGCTGAGACGGAGAAGCGGGTCGCCGAGACATACGAAGCGACGAAGTCGAGGAAGGAGGACGTGGTGTCCATGCTCATCAGCTTTGTCACCAATGTGGACACCAACGTGCGCCCCGCCTCAAAGAAGTGAGCGGTCTAGTGGGTGGGGACGCCCACCCGCTGATTACAGCTTATTTTTATGCAATAGCACCGCCGGCGTGCATGTAGGGAGGGTGGGGGAGTCGTTGCATTTCGGCTGCTTTGAGTGCCTGCAGTTGTGTCATTTTCTGCTGTTTTTTACTCAGTGTATGGCTTAGGCCGCTGTCCGCGCTCTGCGCAAATACGCGAACGTCAGCTATGTGAAGTTGACCGGAGCCCCGGGCCTCGAGTGGGCATTGCATGTGCTTTCCCATCACGCGCTGTGAACCGGGGAGCACTGTGTTCGTGCTTGCTTCTATAGTACAGGGCCGCCGGCTGGTGCCAGCGGTGCCACTCGCTGACAGGCAGTCATCGTACCGGTTCGGCATACTGGCACGGTCACTGCCCCTAACAAACCACAACCCCACTAATCTACGGCTGCTTGCTCTACTCGACAAAAAAAAAAAGCCAAAAAGGCCTACACGCCGAAGAAGGCTTTGTGAATGAGCTCAATGGCCCGTGTCGCCTCCGCGTCTGCCACAATCATCGAGATGTTGTACTTGGAAGCGCCCTGCGAGATCATCTTCACCTCAATGTTCGCCTTGTTGAGGACGTGCATCGACCGTGCAAGCACCTCGCTACTCCGCTTGACATTGGCAACCAGCGACACAATCGCGTGGTCCGAAGAGAAGGACACCCGCGCGACCTGCCGCAGGTCCTCGGCGAGCGCGTCCAAGACCCGCGCGTCCTGCTTGGCCGCCTCCAACGTCAGCGACACGGACACTTCAGACGTGGCAATCATGTCGACCGAGACCCGGTGGGTGGCAAACAGCTTAAACACCTCAGCGAGGAAGCCGTACGCGCCGAGCATGCGCGTCGACACAATATCGACGAGCTGCACGCCCCGCTTGACGCTGATGGCTGTCACCGGGTTTTCCGCATGCACCGCCCGCTCCCGCACAATGACCGTGCCCGGGTGAGATGGGTTGTAGCTGTTCTTGACGCGGACGGGGATGTTGGAGCGCATCGCGGGCATCATGGCGATGGGGTGGAGGACCTTGGCGCCAAAGTAGGCCATTTCCGCCGCCTCCTCAAACATAACCGACGGGACGGGGACGGCGGATTTGACGATGCGGGGGTCCGTCGACAGGATACCATCCACGTCCTTCCACACCTGCACCTCTGTGACGCCAAGCGCGGCACCAATCGTGCTCGCCGTCAGGTCCGACCCGCCCCGGCCGAGCGTCGTGATGTTGCCATCCTCGTCCTTGGCGATGAAGCCCGTGACGACGGCAATGGCGTCGGCAGGCAGGGCCGATGCGAAAAACGTCGCCACCTGCTCCTGCGTCACGTCGCACAGCTCCGCGTTGGTGAACATGGAGTTGGAGCGGAAGCCCGCGTCGAATGCGTCGACGGCGCGGGCGGAGAGGCCCTCGTTTTGCCGCAGGTGCGCCGCAAAGATGCGGACCGAGAGGCGCTCCCCAAACGACACCAGGTAGTCCAGCGTCCGGGGGGACAGCTCCTTGATGAACTTTACGCCGAGGAGCAGCTGGTCCAAATTGAGCAGCAGCGGGTCGACGAGGTCCTCCTTGGACAGGTCGAGCTCCTCACACGCCTCGTACGCGCGGTTGCGGATGCTCGTCATGTCCACGACGCCATCCAACAGAGCCCGGTCACCCGCAGAGAGCAGCTCGTTGGTCGACGGCCCCATGGCCGACAGCACGACGATAGGGGGCTTGTTCGACGCCTCCAACTGCATCTTGACCAGCTTGGTCACTTCCCGCAGGCGGTCTGCGTTGGACAGGGAGCTGCCGCCAAACTTGCACACGACGCGGTCGAGCTTCACCGCCCCGCCAACGGGGGTTTCACTGGCCGCCACGGGGGCAGAGGAGGAGGAGGAGGACGCCACCGCCATGCGCGCCGCCGCCGCCGCCCCGTGGGCCTGGTGGGGCGGCGCCCCTGGCGCCGTCACCGCCGGTCGCCATGGCAGCTGCGGTCGGCGGCTGGTGCTGCTGTACAGACCGACACCACGAAAGGCCGAGCCTGCGCCGACGGCCGATGCCGGCGCAAACGCCAGGGACGCTGCCGCATGAGAGTGGCGGGGGGCCATGGCGCCGAAGCAAAGAGGTTCACAGTGACGAAGCAAGTGCTGGGGGATGGTTGTCGTAGGTATCAAAGAGCCAGGGGGAGTCGAAGGAGAAGGAAAAGGGAAGAGGACGACGAGTCGTGTGGCCCAGAGGTCAGCAAGAACGAAGCAAAACCACAGACCGGGACGCGTCTGCCGGCTTGCGGTGACGTCCCTGCGGCGGCTGCGGCGCTTGCGCGGAGCCCGGGCCACGGCGGCTGCGCGGGCATGGACATTGGCCCGTCGGCACGAGAGATCGCCGTCGTACGGATGGGGCCAATCGCAGCGCAGCGCTTCATGCTCTGTTGACCGCACGGTGGTTGAATTGGGTATCCGAATAGTTACCTATTGGACTTGGAAGAGAATTGTCGGATCTGGGACCGACTTCCCAGCGATGCGATTGGGCCTTGACAGCAGGTCTTTGGGGGCCCCCGCGTGAGGCCCCCCAAGCGGCTCTCTTTTGCGGTGGCGGTGCGGGCATCTCCCCACCGCAACACCAGACACCCCTCCGCAAGCCCCACCGCCAGCACATGGCCCCGTCACAGCGCGGAAGCAGGGGGAAGACCTTGCACGGAGTGGTCCCACCTGGGTACCACCGCAGGCGGCCCGCTGCCACGCTTTCTGGCCGCGCCTCGCGCTCGCCCCTCTTCCACGCGCGCGCGCGCCGCGCCACGCCCGCGCCGTGTGCGTCTCCCACGCGGCGGCCGCGTTCATCCGCCTCCCTCCCCCCCCATCCTCCTTGGTGCCCCCCTATGCCCCTTCCCCCCCGGCCGTGGGTGCACCCAGTGAGACAAGTCGGACGCCTCCTGGGTGACCGCCTCTGCCCATTCTTTGCCGCGCCGCCGCCCGTCTGCGTCGGCCGTCGGGCGCCGCTGGACGACCGGCCGGCTGGCCGCCCCACGCCGGCGGGGTGCCACGACGGCGTGGGCGCAGTGGCACACCCGTGTGGCGCACCGCCGCCGCGTCGTTGCGGCTGCCGCATTCGGCGCGTCGGCGCGCAGTGGTGCTTGGCGGCGAGCGGCGCGTCGGCGCGGGTGCTGGCACGGCGCTGGCCGTCGCCTCACGGCGGGCGTGGCCGCTCGGCGCACATGCGGCTGGCGCAGCGGGTGGGGATCCCTGCTCTGCGCGTGTAGAGGCGACAGTGGCGCCCCGCCGACCCGTGGTTGTATCCCCCTCTCGAGGAGTGTTTTTACTGTGGTGCCGCGGCGGTGCTGCCCAGACCCTGTTTGGCACTGTCAACTTGGTCGGGAGGGGCGGCATCGTGCGCACTGGCGGCTGCGCCGCTTTCTGTCTGAAAAGTGCACACCGTTGGTTTGGTGGCGTGGCGTGACGCACGTGCGCAAGCGGGATGGAGCCGACGGGGTACGTTTTGGTGGAGAGCGTGGCGCTGTGGTGGGGTGGAGCTGGGGTGTCCCGAACCCGCCGCACGGTTCGCGTGTGCGCTCTTCGTGAGTGCTCGCGCTGCGTGACCGGGGGTTGTGGATGGGAGTCGGTCGATCGGTTGCTAACATGGTTGGTTTTTGTCTTGATGACTTGTTTTGCCGGCCTGCTGCTGCTGTCTCTCTCTTGACGCCAATAGAATGAGCGACCGAGAGGCTGGTGATAGCGGCGGCCACGCGGGTGGCAGCCCCGGCTCCCTCCCACCGACGCTTAATCCCCCCCCCCCCCGGGCGGGAGAATCCCCCCCCCCCCCCCCCCCCCCCCGGGCGGCCCCCCCCCCCCCCCCGCTGCGACCGACGCCCGCCGCCGCCGTCGCCGGCCGCCCGTTGGCGCGGGCCTCGCCGCCCTCTCGTACGCGTCGGCGGCCAAGCGCCCCCTGCGCCCCAGGCCCTTTGTTTGCGGCAAAGCGCCCGTCGGCCCGTCGACGCCGACGCCGCCGGGCGGGCGGGTGACCATGGAGGGCCTCGGCCTGCTGCCGACGTGTCCCGGGGAGGGCAGCACGATTGCCGAGTCCGTCTCGTCTGCTTCGTCGTCGTCGTCGTCGTCGGGCAGTGGCGGTGCCGAGGATCGGGGCGGTTCCGGGGGGGAGGCGGCGGACCCTCGTCCGGCCGCGGCGGGGCGGCTGCCGTGGAGCCACCCCGACGCGGAACGGCGGCGGCCGCGGCGGGCCCACCGAGAGCCAGCGGGGAAGGGCGGAGCCGACCCGGGCGGCGGTGCTGGCGCGCCACCCCCGCACCGGCGTGCGTCGTCGTCGCCGGGCGCGGGACCGTGTGTGGTCGGTGGGGAGGAGGACGGGGTCATGACGGACGAGGGCGAGGCGTATGACAGCGACGGTAGCATCGCATCGAGGGGGCACCTCGGTGGCAGCAACGACGGCCGCGCAATGTCCGACGCCGTCGGCATGGTGCCGTCGGGGAACGGCGGGAGCAGTGTCGGTCGCACCACTGCCGTCACGGCCGGCGCCGGTGCCGCCGCGCCTGCGCCCGCAGCGGCCGGCGACCGGGGCGGGGACACGGCGACAGTCGCTGCCGCCGCCTATGACCACTACCAGTGGCACAGGCGACACGGCGGTGGGGACCCCGCCGGCGGCCGCCCCACACGCCGCCCCGTTCACCTCCCCGACGAGACGGCGGCGACGGTGGTCGTTGGCGCTTCTGAGCTCCTCCGCGCCGCCGTCCGGGAGCAGGTTGTGGAGGAGGGCGACGACGATGGCGCTGGCGACGGCGGGGCGTCGGGCGGCCACGCGGCGGGGAGTGGCGGCCACGGGCGCGGCGGCCTCGGCCGCGGGCGCGCCAAGGACGGCGGGCTGCTGCCGCCGAGCCACTCGGGATCGCGCTCCTTCCTCCGCCGCTTCTACCCCAACATGCGGATCGAGTATGCGCGGGTGGCGGAGGAGCCGTCGGCGGTACCGTCGCCGCTGCCGGCCCGCCGCCGCAGGTGGTTTTTCGAAGAGGGGGATGGCGACGAGGAGCACGAGGAGGGGGAGGGGGAGGAACGTGCGGGCGCGGGCGGCGGAGACGGCGGTGGTGGCGACACGCGCGACAGCTGCAGCGGTGACGCGCACGCCGCCGACCGCCGGCGCGCGCGCGACGCCGTCTACGTTGTCGCCACCGACTCCGAGTCGGGCTATGACGACGCGAGTGACGCGTCGGATGACGAGGGGGCTGACGCTACCGCGGAAGCGCTGGAAGCCCGGGAGGTGCCCCACAATGCCGACGGGCGCGGCGCGCTGGCGGGACACCCCGGCCGCCGCTTCCCCTGGTCCCCCGACGCGGACGTGACGGCCGCGCACGTGGCGGCCGGGCGGGACATTCAGGGCATTGAGTGGTCGTCCATGACCATTTCCCGCGAGACGTACCGCGTGAGGCGGATGCAAGACCAGCTGCGTGATGCGATGCGCGACGACGCGGCCGCGGCCGGCGCGCCCGTTGGCGGCGGCGGCGGCATCGCCGCCGCCGCCGCCGCCGCTGCC
>ENA-ORXT01002583-ORXT01002583.1-marine-metagenome-genome-assembly--contig:-NODE-2583-length-21499-cov-4.829474_pt1 | contig 21499 bp, 10 predicted proteins | sample MGYA00237868_ERZ511482 | MGnify/ENA metagenome assembly ERZ511482
CAAAGCCTGGCTTGGCTGTTTGTGCAAGCTTTGTATCCCACACCTCGTAGTGCCAATCGCCTAAGTCACTGACACCGGGCTGCTTGACAAGAAAATCGGCATGACCCCGAAACTTGTCATCAACAAGCGTTGCCTGGGCGATGACATCTACGCCTGTGTGCAGCAATTCTTTAGTTAGCTCCACCGCATCTGCTTGTTTTGAAACGCCGCCTGATGACGCTTGATAAGGGCTAGAGCCATCCATTGTCGCTACATTGACAACGTTCAAACCAGCATCTCGAAATTTTTGTTCCTGTGCGTCTTCGTGGGTTATGCCGCGTGCAGCCAGAAGCCCCATTAAGGGATCATCTCCATCTGGTTCAGGCGCTAACTGCGGCTGCTCGAGGGCGAAACGGTCCATCCAGGAGGCGAACGGGCTTTCTAGATAACGGACCAGATCAGTGGGGGAGTAGATTAGGCGTGTTTTGATTTTTCGCAAACGAACATTCTCTGTGTGTGGCTGGCGCGCTGATTGATGGTGTCGGGCGATGGCTCGTTTATGCCACTGATGTAAGGTTATCCATATTTAGTAACTGACCTGCTTAACCGCTACACAGCTAACTGGAATATAAGTCAGCTGTGCAGCGAGTCACGCATAGGGCGCAGCTAAACAGCAACAAATGATAGAGCACGATTAAAACTTAAGACATCGAATGCTAACAAAATTATGAGTAAGCGGACGTAGCGCTATTGTTGTTTATGAGCCTGCTTTTATTCATAAAACGCACCACCCTTGCACCATTGGTATTGGCCAGTAACTACACACCATCATCAAGCCACAGCAGCTCGATAGTTCAAGAACGCCTGTGCAGGCAACGCTTGTTGTAATTTCCAAGTGATCGCCATCGGTCGTTCACCTACATGTGACACGTAGTCGGCAAGACCGGCGCAGAGGTAGGGTGCTGTGCGTCCATAGTCATCTTTTTTCCCTTGTCTAACGAACAATGCTACATGGCTGCCATTGGAACCGTGATTGATGTATCGCTGCCCAGTGTCTGATGCTTCCCGAGTCCGACCTTGGCTCTCCCAATGAAATAATTCACGAGTGATCGCATAGTCGCGATACATGGTCGATGGGCTGAAATCGCGGTCGCTCTTGTTCAGCGTAATAAAGAACAGATCAATTTTTCGATCCTCTACCCACTTGACGCCTTCTCGCACTTGAGGTGGCTTCTCTGGCGAACCAACATCGAATGCTGCGAGTACTTCGTTGAGACTATAGCTGGCGTGTAACAGCAACGGAGCGTCTTCACCAAAAACGGCCCTGCCTGTCTTCAAGTCACGACTTACGCAAAGCAGCTGTAGCGCCTGATGGATCTCTTGCAGCAATGGCTTACAACTCCAAAGGCGTCTCCAACCTTCCTCAAGTGAGAATCCCTTGCTTACACCCCATATCAGATAGTGAAGTTGTGTGGCGAAACGACGCTCTTCTTCAGTCAGCTCAGCGGCAATAGGTGGGCTATCAGCGCTAAGCCATTTCACGAAAAGCACTCGTCGATTGTCATCGTCGATATGCAACATCCGCCCAATGGCCCGACCTAGCGTTTTTTCATCACCACTGGCTTCCCCCTCCAGGTGACCGATCGCGCGGCGTAACTCCGTGTAGTAGTGATTGCCTGTATATATATCGGGAAGCTCAAGTCCAGTCGCTTCAAGAAAAGAGGCGAGATCCATATCGCCTAATGCCTTCGATTCTCTTTTTCTATCTGCCCAGCTAATAGGAATAGCTGCCCGGATGTTATCGAGAACCGCTTGCTTGCTGATCTTGTCCAGTTTTATCGAACAACCCGCTGGCAGGAACGGAAAGTCGTCTTGAATCTGCTTTTCAACCTCTGGGCGTGTGCCACCCAGTAGCTTTCTGAAGCGTTGATCGAAACGGAAGTCAGTACGTTGGTGACCGACAAAATCAAGCACCGTTAAGACATCTTTGACCGAGTGCGCACCATCTTCAGTACGGCGCAAACCTCGACCAAGCTGTTGCAGGAAAACTGTTGCGCTCTCTGTTGGTCGTAGAAACAGTACAGTGTCGACTTCAGGTATATCAACCCCCTCGTTGAATACATCGACAGCAAAAATTGCCTGAATGACCCCAGTTCGTAGCTGTTCTATTGCGGCAGTTCGATCTTCTCTATGTGTAACACCCGTAACTGCGACTGCATTTAGCCCAGCCGCTCGGAATCTATCAGCCATGAAATGAGCATGATCAACAGACACACAAAAACCCAAAGCACGCATGGTTGATGCATCAGTGACTTTATCTCTCACAGCTTGAAGCACCTTGCTAAGCCACGCGTCGTTGGCAGTGTAGAGGTTAGTCAGCTCGTTGGTGTTATAGCCTCCCTTGACCCAAGACACATCTGACAAATCGGTGCCGTCAGCAATACCGAAGTAGTGAAAGGGTGACAGATATTGTTGCTCAAGCGCATCCCATAACCGTAGCTCAGCGGCGATACGTCCTTCAAATATATCTGCGACATTCACGCCGTCTGCGCGTTCCGGAGTTGCCGTTAACCCCAGCAGTTCTTTGGGCTGCACCCAATCAAGCAAGCTCTTGTAGCTGCGTGCTTCAGCATGATGAAATTCATCAATAATGACTACATCAAAATGATCCCGAGGCAAGGTATTCAGATCACCGGCGTTAATGCTTTGGATCGACGCAAACACATGCGTCCATTTATCCGGCTTTTCACCGTCAACCCACAACTCCCCAAAAGATGCAGATCGCAACGCTAGCCGGAACGTATTCAGACTCTGACGCAGTATTTCCTTCCTGTGCGCAACAAACAACAAGTTAGCGCGCCCAGTGTCACCTTCCATGCTGTGACGAAGCTTACGATAATCGATAGCAGCCATCACAGTCTTACCAGTGCCTGTGGCTGCGACAATCAGGTTTCGATGATGCCCTAACATTCGCTCAAGCTCGAGCTGTTCCAACAGACCCTGTTGAAAAGGCTTCGGCATCAAATCAACAAAAGAGATATCAAAATCACTATTGTTCCTTGGCTGTGTGGCCACCCGATGTTGTGCTGCAAACTCGTCCGGGTCATAAGGTACGAAATTGTCGTCACGCCAGTAAGACTCAAAGGTGGCATCGAACTTCTCAACCAGAGCAGCATTACCCACAATTGATGCACGAACGTTCCATTCAATCCCCGTGACCTGCGCCTGATGCGTCAAATTCGACGAGCCAATATAGACAGTAGTAAAGCCACTATGACGTCGAAACAACCACGCTTTTGCATGTAGCCGGGTAGCAGTGCGGTCGTAGGACACACGCACCTCAGCGCCCGCGTCTAGCAATTCATCCAAAGCCCGTTGTTCTGTGGTGCCTGTATAGGTTGTAGTCATCACCCGAACTACCCCGCCCTTTTGTGTCAATTCACGGATATGAGGGAGAAGCTCCCGAACACCTGTGAAGCGGATGAATGCGCCCAAAATATCCACACCGTCCGCCGATAGAAGCTCTGATTCCAATTGACCAACCAGCGTGGGCTCACCCGGTGCATTGGTCAACAAAGCCGTTTGCGCAAGCGCCGTCTTCGGTTGAGGCGCAACTACTTTCTCACCTGCTGGGGTAGCTGCAAGCAGTGATGAGAGCACAAGCGGATTGGGACTGGAGGCGATTGTGTCATCAGACGCTTGCGATTTTGACGATCGTGCGTCCAAGTGATCAATCAACTCGTTGACCAAATCAGCCCCAGCGCTTACCCGTACCTTCTCTGGTAATGCGACGATGGCACGATGCACCGCAGAGGCGATCAAGCGTGAATATTGCTCAGCTGCGTCAGCTGAATCGACGTCGTTCGTTGCGCTAACAAGGTTAGAGCTTGTTAAAGCCTCCTCTACTGACTTTGTAATTAGCCTGTCGTAGGCGCCACTATGTAGTTTCAATTGGGTAGCTCGGGATTGGAACAGTGGTTGCCAGGGTACGGCATGAACACAATGAATTCAGTAAACTCCTTTTTTTGCGAGAAGCCGAGTTAAGTCAATAATCATTTCTTAAGGTGTACCAGAAGTCAACTGCTGGAAAAATGATCATGAGCTAAGCAACACGCGCTGCGACTTGCTACGATAGTAAAGTTCCACCTTGAATCCCAGCTAGCATGCATGCGACACAGCCGCCGATGAATCACTTGCGCCGCTATTTTCGCTATATAAAGAAAACTACCTTTCAGCCGACGTAACACGAGAGAATACAGAAAGGCCTACTCCAACAACATCAGGCCGATGAAGCATCTTTTCATACTCAGCCATTCAAGGACATTATGCGCGTTAGCAGAATAAAACTGAGCTTTCTACAGCTACTGCTAGCAAAACACAGACTCGGACTCGAAGAGACCGGCTTGCGACTCAACAAGCGCGAGCTGCCCTTTCCCAAGCACAATCAGGTCTGCAACATAAGCTCCAGCGGGATGCTATTGAAACTGCACTGGGGCGACCACCATTTCGTGTTTTGGCGTCAGCGGCGTTTAGCTGACTTTTTAGACCTAGTGATCAACAAGCGAGACAAGTATTGGCACGCCCAATACTTACCTTCCTTCGAGAGGTTGCGTCAATACGCTGACGAACTTGATCAGCGCCTAAGAGCTCAAAGTCGTTACATTCGCAGCAGCCAACTAGAACAGGTATTACAAAGCTACGAACAGCTCAGCTCAGACCTTGAATTACTCCCCACATTGGAAAGCTTGGGTTTCAACACCCAAGCTATAGAACGAAAGCTACAGTTTTATCTTATTGGGCCAAGCAGCTTTCAAGACCGCTTTAATGCTCAGTGGATGCAAGAGCAATTGACGAGCAACCGAACACTATTCGAATCACTGGAAGAACATCCACTCACAGAAGCTCAACGCATGGCCTGTGTACAAGACGAAGACAATGTACTGGTGATTGCTGGAGCTGGCACAGGAAAGACTAGCACCATGGTCGCTAAAGCGCGTTACCTGGTCGACAACGGTTTTGCAGCCCCCGACGAAATTATGATGCTAGCCTTTGGCAAAGATGCACGTAAGGAACTTGGAGACCGAACAGCACAACATCCGTCCATAGAGGGCGTAAAGGTCAGCACCTTTCATAGTGCGGGATTTAAGATACTGAATTATTGCGAACGCGGCACCTATCTAACAGCACTGGCAAGCGATGACATATTGTACTCTCGATATGTAGAACAACAGATCGAAGCCTTAGTTAGCAATAATGATATAGCTGAAGATCTAAGCCGTTACGTAGGCCAATTCTATTACCCTAAACCAGACAACATCGACGTCAGCACACAAGCTGAGTACAACACCTATATACGCAACACAGATATACGCGCCTTATCGGGTGACCAGGTTAAGAGCTTTGAAGAACTCACCATTGCGAACTACCTCTACCGGAACGGCATCGCTTTTGAGTACGAGCGACCTTACCCTCACAGCAACTCAGAGCATGGTCGCAAAACTTATCAGCCCGATTTCTATTTGCCTGATTTTGACCTGTACATTGAGCACTTTGGTATTAACAAATCTGGAGAGACTCGCCCTGACATAGACGCCGACGCCTACAAAGAGGACATGGACTGGAAGATAGAAGAGCACACGAAGCACGACACTGCCCTGCTGCAAACCTTTAGTTATCAAACATCAGAACCCGGCGGCTTGACTCAGTCACTTGAGAGACGTTTACAAGAACACTGCAAGCAACAAGAAATAAACTTTGATGACATGCTTAGCCCTATTAACCATAGCGACTTGTTTATACGGCTGAAAGAGCTCGGTATTGTTAGCCGTTTAGGAGCACTGTTGGCTCGGTTTCTTCAACTCTTCAAGGCATCCCCACTGGGCTTGGAAGCAATTCGGTTGGGGCAACTCAGTGACTACAACTGTGAGCGCTGGGTACTGTTTAAGAAGATATTCGCTTGGGTGTATGAGCGTTACCAAGCCACTCTAACGGCGAATAAATCCATCGACTTTGCGGACATGATCAACAAGGCCACTCTGCACGCCGAATCACCAGATTTTCACAGAAAAACTGAAAACACTTTCCGTATTAAGTACCTACTGGTGGATGAGTTTCAAGATATTTCCGCCAACCGCGCTGCCTTTATTCAAGCGATTAGCAGCAGCAACGACAACTGCGCCATTATGGGCGTTGGAGACGATTGGCAGGCCATCTTCCGTTTTGCAGGTAGCGATGTGCGCTTAACGACTCAGTTCGAGCAGTATTTTGGCGCAACTTCCGTGATTAACCTGGACAAGACCTTCCGCTTCAATGACCGTATTGAGCGAGTGGCTTCTACCTTCGTTCAGGCTAATCCGCATCAGATAAAAAAGGTACTTTCTACTCACAGCAAAAGCGCTAACCCTGAAGTGTGCATCATCAGCCAAAAACCTGATATCGCACTAGAACAGGCACTGGCACAGATCGCAAAAAGATGCCCCGAACAAAGCTGTAGCGTAATGATTATTGGTCGTTACAAGGAGTCACTATCCGACGAAGAAGGAATCAGTCGCTACACGAAGTTATATCCCCAGCTAAGGATATCCAGAATGACAGCTCATAAGTCCAAGGGAAAACAAGCAGACTTTGTCATCGTGACGGGAGTCACCGATGGTGCCTACGGTTTTCCATCCCAGCTAACTACGGATCCCTTGCTCGAAACCCTATTGCCAAAACTGGAGAACTACCAACACGCAGAAGAACGCCGTCTGTTCTATGTTGCCCTAAGCCGCGCCAAACAATCAGTTTATGTGCTCACCGAGTTGGGTAAAGAATCTATTTTTGTTAAAGAATTAAAACAACAAAAAGATGATGTTTCTCTTTATCTAAGCGATTTAGAAGATTCGTTTGTGGACAATTTACGCTGTCCTGAGTGTTTAGTCGGGAATCTCATTCCCATCGAAGGAAAATACGGCCTCTTTTACGGTTGCTCCGAGCCTCCGCATGTATGCAAACACACGGTTAACGCTTGCAAAGTCTGCCAGCACGGCCCGCTGATACGAACTGACACAAACGTTGTATGTGCAGCGCCAGATTGCAGTAATGTTCTGGAACTGTGTCCTATCTGTGGAACAGGAATGCTAGTAGAGCGTGAGAGGGTAAGCGATAAAAAGAATTTTCTGGGCTGCTCGAATTATCGAACAAATAGCGATGTTAGTTGCAGTTATACCCAGGGGTTAGCAGTGCGCCAAAAGATGCGATAACCGGTGTAGAGATTGCACTTCAGCGAGTAGGCGTTTTTGATGGAAAATGCCGAAGTGCCCAGGGACAGAATCGAACTGCCGATGCTCTTGGGCGAAAAGACGCCATCAATAAACAGCATATGAAAATGCAGGCTTAGGTTTAACGCTGAGCCAAAGCGCTGGATCAATATCACCGCTCCTGTATGAGCCTGCGAGATCTTGAAGCCTGCCTTGTTAATCAATTCGGGCCGCGTAGGTACGTCGAGATCGCACGATTAACAATGGCCAATACCTTACCTATCGGCTGTGGATTATTAGCCAATACAAAACCCCGAGGGTACAGGTAACTCATTACCCAGGGAACAGCATCGCGCTGCTTGGGCTTTCTAAGAGCCCAGGGTTATGCAGCCGATATTGCCCAGAAAAACCCGCATAGTTCATTTAAAAATGCCTATCGGTAAATACCTCTATTATACTCCCCACTCACTCCAAACAAAGCGCTGCCACTAAGTCAGGCCGAAGTACAGGAACCCAAACAGTGAGCAGAACCAGCCATTTCCAGCCGCAATCATAAATTAAGCCCAGCAGTTAAGTCATCAGTCCACCAATAAGGACGGGACAGCCCCAATGAAGAAAAAAGACAAGCAAGAGCTGAGCGAATCCGATATCGCTGCCAAATTCATCTCTCCTGCCATTCTTAATGCTGGCTGGGATGAAATGACGCAAATTCGTCGTGAGTTTCCACTTACCCCCGGCCCTGTCATCGTGCGCGGCAACATGTCTTCCCGCAACAAGAAAAAAAGCAAACGCGCTGACTACATGCTGCAAATGAAAAAGGGCTTGCCGGTCGCGGTCGTTGAGGCCAAGTCCAACAACTTCACGCCCAGGCACGGTATGCAACAAGCTCTAGGCTATGCAGATATTCTCGGTGGCCCCAGCGTCTTTAGATCTAACGGCGACGCCTTTGCCTCTCACAACAAAGCAGCCAGCGAACACGAAGAAATCGAGACCGATCTCCCATTAGAAGACTTCCCATCACCGGATGAACTCTGGAAGCGCTACCGGCGGTTCGATCCTTCTGAAGCAGAACAAGAGGATATCAACCTCGCATTGTCCGAGGCCGCCGAGCCGCTCGCCCCAGGCTACAATGCTGCAAACGCTGAAGCACTGGTTCTGCAGCCCTACCACGATGACGGCAGCGGCAAAGAGCCACGCTACTATCAAATTCAGGCAATCAACCGTGTGGTCGAGCGTGTCGCAAGTGGCCAGAAACGTCTGCTGCTGGTGATGGCCACCGGCACCGGCAAGACCTACACCACTTTCCAGATCATCTGGCGTTTATGGAAAGCCAAGCGCGCCAAACGGATCTTGTTTCTGGTTGATCGCAACATCCTTGCCGACCAAACACTCACTAATGATTTCGCCCCGTTTGGCGACGTTATGACGAAAATCAAAAACCGTAAGATAGACCCAGCTTACGAGATACATCTTGGCCTCTATCAAGCACTCACCGGGCCTGATGAAGAAGACCAGATTTTCAAAAGCGTATCGCGTGATTTTTTCGATCTCATCGTGATCGACGAATGCCACCGGGGCAGCGCCAAAGAGGATACCGCATGGCGCGAGATCCTCGAATATTTTGATAGTGCCGTGCAAGTAGGCCTAACCGCCACGCCTAAGGAAACCAAGTACGCCTCCAACATCACCTACTTTCAAGAGCCGGTATACACCTACACCTTGCAGCAAGGCATTCAAGACGGATTCCTAGCTCCCTACAAGGTGGTGCGTATCAACATCGACAAAGATCTTGAAGGCTGGATACCCAAGCAAGGCATGACCGACGACTTCGGACATGAGTTAGAACAACGCGAATACAACCAACTTGACATGGACCGCAAGCTGGTGCTAAAGCAGCGCACCAAGCTAGTGGCCAAGCGCGTGATGAAACTACTCAACGCCACCGACCCCTTCGCCAAAACCATTATCTTCTGCGAAGACATCAACCACGCAGAGCGCATGCGTAAAGCCATCGTCAACGCGGCAGGCAAGCTTGCGACAGACAACAGCAAATACGTCATGCGTATCACTGGCGATAGCCCCGAAGGTAAAGCCGAGCTAGAAAATTTCTGCGACTCAGAAAGCAAGTACCCCGTCATCGCCACCACGTCAGAACTGATGACCACCGGCGTTGATGCCAAGACCTGCAGGCTGATCGTCCTGGATAAAACCATCACCTCCATGACCACCTTCAAGCAGATTGTTGGCCGTGGCACCCGCATCGACGAAGACCACAACAAGTTCTACTTCACCATCATGGATTTCAAAAAAGCCACTGTGCTCTTTCAAGATCCTGACTTTGATGGCGAAGCGGTAGTGATCTACGAACCCGGCGCCGATGACAATCCAGAACCACCCGACCCAGAGTTACCCGACGATTACGACCCCGACGACGTTGAAGAAGACGACGCACCACCCAAGAAGCACTTCGTTAGCGGCGTGTCTGTACGCATCCTCTCCGAGAAAGTCAGCTTTATCGGTGAAGACGGACAAGAAGTTACAGAGTCCTATATTGAGTACAGTCGGAAAGGTATCCGCAATGAATACAACTCACTCGATGATTTCTTAAAACACTGGAATAACGCCAAAAAGAAAACTGCCATCATTGAAGAGCTGGCCGAATACGGTATCGAACTCCCTAAGCTAGCCGAGGAAGTTGGCAAGAAAATCGGAAAAGAAGTGGGCGACTTTGACCTCATTTGTCACATCGCCTTTGACCAACCACCGCTCACCCGCGCCGAGCGCGCCAACAACGTTAAAAAGCGCAACTACTTTGCTACGTACAGCGCAGAGGCCCGCGCTGTACTCGACGCCCTGCTCGACAAATACGCCGATGAAGGAATTACCACTATCGAAAGCAACACTGTGCTTAAACTGCAACCCTTTGATGAAGTGGGCACCCCTGTCGAAATCATCAAAGACGTGTTCGGCGGCAAAGCCAACTACGAAACCGCCTTGCAAGAACTAGAACACGCCCTCTTTAACCAAAACCAGAAGCAAGCATGAGCAACATCAGTGGCAGCATTAAATCCATCCAGGACATCATGCGCAAAGACGTCGGCGTGGACGGCGACGCACAGCGCATCAGTCAGCTGGTGTGGATGTTTTTCTTAAAGATATTCGACGATCGCGAGGAAGAAATAGAACTACTCGAAGACAACTACAAAAGCCCCTTGCCAGAAGAGCTGCGCTGGCGCAATTGGGCCGCCGATGTTGAAGGTATCACTGGCGAAGACCTCAGCGAGTTCGTCAACATCAAACTCTTTCCCACACTCAAAACTGGCCTCACACTCGATGGCAAAAACGGCCAACGCGCCCGCGTAGTACACAACGTTTTTGAAGATGCCTACAACTACATGAAGTCCGGCACACTGATGCGTCAGGTGCTGAACAAAATAGCCGAGATAGACTTCAACAACACCGCCGACCGTCACACCTTCGGCAGCATCTACGAGCAAATACTCAAAGACCTGCAAAGCGCCGGTAACGCCGGAGAGTTCTACACCCCCCGAGCCGTTACCCAGTTTATTGTTGACCGTGTAGACCCCAAACTCAAAGAATCTGTACTCGACCCTGCCTGCGGTACCGGCGGTTTCCTAGCTTGCACAATCAACCACAAGCGTGACCACTACGTCAAAGCCGCCAAAGACGAAACAACACTGATCGGCAGCATTAACGGTGTTGAGAAAAAATCATTACCGCACATGCTCTGCACCACCAACATGATCTTGCACGGTATAGACACACCCACACAAATAGAGCACGCCAACATGCTCAGCCGCCGTGCCTACAAAGACTACGGTGAAAAAGACCGCGTAGACGTAATCATTACCAACCCACCGTTTGGTGGAACTGAAGAAGACGGCGTGGAAAACCAATTCCCAGCCACCTACCGCACTCGTGAAACTGCTGATTTGTTTATGGCGCTGGTGATCAAGCTGCTTAAAGTCGGTGGCCGAGCTGCTGTGGTATTGCCCGATGGCTTTTTGTTCGGTGAAGGCACTAAAACACGACTTAAGGAAACACTGTTAGAGCAATGCCACCTGCACACCATCGTTCGGTTGCCTAACGGCGTGTTTAATCCTTACACCGGTATTAAAACTAATATTTTGTTCTTCACTAAAAAAGCCGAGAGCAAGTGGCCTGCCACCGAGCACGTCTGGTACTACGAACACCCCTACCCCGAAGGCGTGGTTAGCTATAACAAAACGAAGCCCATGCGCTTTGAAGAGTTTAAAACCGAATGCGATTGGTGGGGTGTTGAGTCGAAAGATTTTAAAAGCCGTGTTGAAACTGAGCACGCATGGAAGGTTAGCGTTGAAGACATTAAGAAAAACAACTTCAACCTTGACATAAAAAATCCGCATGTGGGTGAAGTGGTCAACCATGACCCTGAAGTGTTGTTGCAAAGCTATGCTGCACAACAGTCTGAGATACAAGGATTGCGTGATCAGTTGAAGGGTATTCTTGGTGCTGCCTTGGCGGGTAATTCACAGCAAGGCGGTAACTGAAGATGGCGTCGGTGGATGAACTGATAACTGAGAATATTGATATTTGGACATCGGCTATAAAGCGCAAGTCTAGCGCTGGGCGTGGCGGTTGGAAGAAGATTGAGCTGTATGGTGTGAAGAAGTTGCGCGAGTTGATTTTGGATTTGGCCGTGCGTGGGTTGCTGGTGCCGCAGGATCCGAATGATGAACCGGCTAGTGTTTTGTTGGAGCGGATTGCAGCTGAGAAGGCTGAGCTGGTGAAATCTAAGACAATTAAAAAACCAAAAACTTTACCTGCGTTAGGCGGCAACGAAATACCGTACAACTTTCCTGATAGCTGGGAGGTCGTTCGAATTGGCAACGCCATTAACGTTTTAAATGGCCGAGCTTACAAGAAGCATGAAATGCTCCAAGAAGGGACTCCACTTCTGAGAGTTGGAAATTTGTTTACCTCAAAGCAATGGTACTACTCAGATTTAGAGCTAGAGCCCGAAAAGTATATCGACAGTGGTGACCTGATTTATTCTTGGTCCGCTTCTTTCGGCCCGTTCATCTGGGAAGGCGGCAGAGCAATCTACCATTACCATATATGGAAAATGGATTTTTTCGATAAAAATTCACTCGACAAATATTTCATCAATCTTTACCTACAAGCTATTTCAGCAAGTATTAAGGCATCTGGCAACGGGATTGCGATGATCCATATGACTAAAGAGCGTATGGAAAAGCTGGCCCTACCAATCCCACCACTACCCGAACAACAACGCATAGTAGCCAAAGTCGACGAACTCATGGCCCTCTGCGACCAGCTAGAACAACAAACCGAATCCAGTCTGACAGCACACAAAACACTGGTGCAAACCCTGCTCGGCGCCCTGACCCAGGCCGCCGCCACACTACCTAAAAACGACCGACAGACTGCCACAGACGCCCCCACACCTCAGCCGGCCGCACCCTTTACACAAGCCTGGAACCGCCTGGCCGAACACTTCGACGCCGTCTTCACCACCGAAGATAGCATCGAACAACTCAAACAAACCATCCTGCAACTCGCCGTCATGGGCAAACTCGTACCCCAAGACCCCAACGATGAACCTGCCAGTGAATTACTTAAGCGTATCGCTGTTGAGAAAGCTAAATTAGTGAAGGCGAAGAAGATTAAGAAGCAGAAGGCGTTGCCGGAGATTGGTGAGAAGGAGAAGCCTTTTGCGTTGCCGGATGGGTGGAAATGGAGTCGGTTCGGTGATCTAGGTTACGATCTTGGCGGAGGTACGCCGTTCAAATCAAAAGCATCTTACTGGAACGGAGTTATTCCTTGGGTTTCACCTAAAGACATGAAAACAGACTACATAGTTAAAGCGCAAGACTATGTAACTGAACAAGCACTCAGTGAAACAACCGTCAAACCTATTCCGCAAAATAGCTACTTCTAGTTGTACGAGGGATGATCCTCGCGCATTCGTTCCCAGTTGCCATCACACAATGTGAAGTCGTCATTAACCAAGACATGAAAGCACTTATCTTTGAGAATATATTTCCAAGCTTTCTTCTTTTGCAAATGAAGAGCACCAAGTCTGATGTTGTTCAGTTAGTTGATCGCTCTTCACACGGCACATGCAAGCTAGTATCAGATAAGCTCTGGAACATAGTCATACCCGTGCCGCCATTTAACGAACAACAAAGAATAGTGGTCAAAGTCAACAAACTAATGACCCTCTGCGACCAGCTTAAAACCAGCCTCACCGACGCCCAAGCCACCCAACTAAAACTAACTGATGCAGTCACCGAGAAAGCCATCCACTAACAACCTTTATAGCGAACAAGCCTGCCAAACGGAGATCAAAAATGTCGGATAACACAACTTGGGGAATCCACATGGGCGTACATATCGACTCTGACCCCTTCGACAACAACTACGTCGCCATTGGCTGCTGCGTGATGAGCGATATCAGCCAACTACCATGGAATAGGCAGCCCATCAAAGAAATCCTTGCTTCAGCGCACCCGGATGCAAAGCAAGGCGCATTTTAGTGATAGATTTTTTCAAAATAGACGCATTTGAAAAAGGTAGGCGAGATTCATTTGAGTCCCTCATTTGTGTATTAGCAAAGCGTGAACCCCAAAAGGCTCCGAGTGAGTTTCAAGCTAATGATGGGCGGGGTGGCGATGGTGGGGTTGAGGCGCTTTGGGTAAAATCTGATGGGGGAAAAATTGGTTACCAAGCGAAGTATTTTAAAACACTAGGTGATTCTCAGTGGAGACAAATGGATGAATCTGTTGAACAAGCGCTAGTTACGCATCCCCAGTTGGTTCACTATGTATTTGCACTGCCGTTTGACCTAACACCTGACCGAGGACCAAAAGCTAGAGGCAAATCGCAAAGGGAAAAGTGGACGGATCATGTAAACAAATGGAAGGATATGGCGGCAAAGGAATCGATTACCGTTGATTTTGAGCTTTGGGGCGCTACGGAGCTCACTGAGAAAATCCTGCGCAATGAAAACTCATCCATTTACGAACACTGGTTCGGTGCTGACTTGCTGGATGACGAATGGTTCCAACGCCAAGTTGGGTTTAGCACACAAAAGCTAGATGATAGGTTCAACCCTGAAGACCACGTAGGTATTTCCCTAGAGCAGTTGTTTGACACAATTGTACGAGGGCCCGTTGTGCGCTCTAAGTTGTGCAAGACCTTTGAGTCGATAGCAAGCAATCAGATTCCGACCTTTGAATTCTCGACAATAGAGGTAATTCCAGATGCGGATTGGCTTCTGTCAGCTAGTCAAAAATGGGACAAGCTTTTAGCAATGCAAAAGGTGATCGATGCACCGCACTCTGCTGATTGGAACTGGGATTCTACGAGGGAAATTTTGTCTCAGCTATTAGACGCGGTGGGGAACCTTGAACGCCCGCTCTACTCGATCAACCGTAGGGATTTTGATGACAAAGGTCGAAATGAATTTGAAGTCCTTTTAAAGTCTTTCCGTGATCTATCTGCTGCTTTGGATGCCATAGACTCTCAGCTGAGAGAACGTAACTTAAGTGCCGAGTCAATGCGAACCGCGTTGGTCGTAGGAGAGGCGGGCTCCGGAAAGTCTCACTGCTTTGCCCAAGTAGCCAATGATCGAATTTCCGATAGATCTCCCACCATACTTCTTCTTGGACAGGACTTCTCCAACACTGGTTTTTGGGAGCAATTGGGTGGCCTTCTAGGGCTTAAGGGGAGGACTTCACCAAAAATACTCGGATCTTTAAACGCCGCAGGGGAGCGAAAGAACGAAAGAACACTTTTGTTGTTTGATGCTATTAATGAAGGGGTTGGAGCCTCTTATTGGAGACATTGGGTTCCAGAATTTATTGAAGCTCTGAAGCCATACAGATATCTTGCAGCTGTGTTTTCTTGCCGTGATGCGTACTTACCTTACGCCCTGCCAGAGGCACTGTTAAAGGATTTGCCGCAATACACAATATATGGGTTTTCTACACCAGATGAACGCGAGCGCGCGGCGATACAATATTTGGACAAGAAAGGTATTTCACGTCCCAACACAACATGGTTGTCACCAGAATTTAGCAACCCATTGTTCTTGAAGACCACGAGTGAGTCGTTGCTTGAAAGGGTCAAACAGAATTTCCCCGCGGACTAAATGGTGTTTCGCAACTGATGGCATTGTACCTAGATGCGCTGAGCTCACGCACAGGGGTTACCAACGTACAGGGTGATGACCTCTCAGGTGCTTTGAAACATTTTGTTCGAGCCGTTGCATGGGATATGGCTAATGAAGGTAAAGACTATGTCAGCTTGAATAGAGCCGAAGATATCGCGGCCCATCACTTGCGCGGTCGCACTCCGTCAGTAGGGGGAAGTTGGCTTAATGTGTTTATTGGCTCGAACCTTCTTCGCCGTGATCCTCCGCCATTCTCTGAAAGTATCGATCCATTAGATCCTCCTTCGGATTTAGTTCGTTTTGCGTACCAACGTTTTCAAGATTTTCTGATGGCGGATGCACTTGTTGATCGCGTGATAGCTAACAGAAAGAATGGGATAGCCGCTTGGATATCGAGGGTTTGCTATAAAGTTGTCGATGTTTTGCGGGGAATTGTCGGAAACCAAAATATCGACAGAGGTGCTTCGGAGTTTCAGCGTTCAGGTCCTCTCAACTTTCTGTTTTATTCTGGCGATTCAGACAATGAACTTAGATATGAATATTCAGGATTAGTAGCAGCACTTTCCACGATCTACCCAGAGAGGTTGGGTCTCGAATTTGCTCCCGCATTGCCAGACTGGAAAGAACGATGGGAGCATAATCAACCAGTTCAGTTAGGTTTTGCCGACAGCTTCAAGTGGAGAAATACAGAGACTTTTACAGAATGTACGCGAGATCTGTTCAACCGCCTGCAAGAGCATCCCGTTGACAAACTGGGTTTGCTGCTTGAGGTCTCAATGACGGTTGAGCATCCATGGAATGCAGAGAGATTGCACCGACATTTGGAGCCTCTCGAACTAGCGCAAAGAGATTCTGAATGGACAGGATGGATCAATTGGTCTTCAAGAGAAGAATATAGTCAGATTGAGCGAATTGTGACTTGGGCGCTGTCTTCATTGGGCGGAGCTACTGACGCACGGCACTTGGAGTTGGCATCTTTGGTTCTAGGTTGGTCGCTTTCATCCACTCATGTGATATTGAGAGATCAGGCAACCAAGGCGCTAACTAAGGTATTCTTGAAACGGTCTATCACTTTTGATTATTTGCTGGACAAACTGCAAAACTGCAATGACCCTTATGTAATCGAGAGGCTATATGCCTCTGCCTTCGGTGCTTGTTGTATTGACCCCAGCCATGCTCGCCTTAACGCCTACTCCACACTCATTTTTTCTAGTGTATTTGCAGATGGAAATCCACCGGTCGGACTAATGGCGAGAGATTATGCCTTAGGTGTGATCGAGCTTGCGGATCACTACATTCAACTGGACACTTCAATAAACGTTTCTGGTTGCTACCATCCGTTTAAATCTGAAGCTCCCGCATTCGGACTAACGATGTGTGATTTGAAGCAGATTGCCAAAGAGAGTGGCGGTGAACGCATTTTAAGTTCGGCTTCAAGTGAGGTGGGTGACTACGGAAAGTACAGTATCCCGGGTAGAGTTCGTAGTTTCTTAGCTACCCCTCTTGGCCTCCCACTGCCAAAATCGAAGGATCAAATCAAACAATCTTGTCATGAAGAGTTGATTGCGCCATATCCGGATCGTCTTGCTGCTTTGGAGGCATATGAGACAGCACCTTTTCTTCCGTTTTTGTTGAACTTCGAACTCAATGACTCCCAAAAGTTAGAGGAAGACGCAGAACAAGAACAAACAGAGAACGAAGAAACCCGCGAGACTTCACGTGAAACTCTGGAAGCTTTGTATGGTGAGGAAGATGTGAAGCGCTTGGGCGCTGAATACTTCCAGGACGGGCTTAGCCGCGACGCCTATGAACATGTGAGTATCCAACAATGCAGGTGGTGGGTTACGAAAAGAGCTTATGAGCTTGGCTGGACAGCCAGACTTTTCCCAAATGACGGCCATAGTGCCAACTATTCAAGATACGAAAACGATCTTGAAAGGATCGGAAAAAAATATCAAAGGATTGCACTGGACGAAATCGAGGCGAGGTTGGCCGATAATTTTTGGTATTTGGAGTCGAGGGACAGCAACCCCCAGATTTACAAGTATGGCCACCACGACTTTAGGCGCAACATCGAACCCACGCTGTTACCCGATAATCCTTGCTTGCAAATCAAACAAGATGACACCGATGCATGGATGATTCAACCGCAGATCGACCTTCCAGAAGTTGCTGAGGATGACCTGAGAGATTGGCTATTTCTTCAAGACCCATCCAGCAACGCGGATGAGATGCTGGTTCGACAAGGGTCTGATGACAGTCAATGGTTGGTGCTTTACGATCACGTTCATGCCCGAGAAAACTATTCCGGCCTGAGGCAAAGCGATCATAGCGCACGAATAGAAGAGTTCCGATTCTTCCACTGTGTGTTCGTGCCTAAAGGAAAAGGTCGTGTTCTTGCCAGTTCGTTGAAAAGGAAAAACGAGATTGACTCTTGGACGTTCAAGCCGCCGGAGTACGTGGACGGACCATATCTTGGGGAAGCATTTTGGCGTGACACCTGGGAGACGTCGATGTTCTCGGAAGAAACACTACAGATGGGCGACAAGTGCTCCGTCGCTATTCCTCTAGCGAGCTATCAATGGGAAAGTCATTTGGATAGAACGCTCAAAAACGGTTTTTCTATATATTTGCCGCAGCGTTGGTTTGCCGAAGAAATTGGTTTGAAAGGTCACTCCAATGACTACAAAACATGGTGTAATCAAGCGAATGAAGACATCATCAAAGTCTACAGGAGCGGCGAAGATCATCAATCGGCTGTTGTGGTTGATCGAACTTCATTGTTGAACTATGTAGCCGACAACGAGTTGGAGGCTGTTTGGCTCTTTATAGCGGAAAGAAACGCATGGCCTGGTGGCGACAATAGTCAAGCACGATGGCGAAGGTCGGAATCTGCAATATGGTATGACGGGTTGAATTGGCACAAAGAACACTGGTTTCGTGACACCCTTAATTCTTAGGCTTTTTATTTACTTGAACCCACGCGAATTCAAGTCCTAAGTGAAATTAATTTAAACTAGGCACCTCTACAGGGGCAGGTTTCGTAAAAAGTCCTATGGAAAAATCTTATCAGGACAGGCACTTTTACCTGAATCAAGTACAAATTGAATTGTAAGAGTTATAAATATGGAAAACGCATCCTTCACAACAAACCCTCGCTCTCTTGAAGAGCTGCTTAATGAAGCACGCAGCGGTAAATTACAACTACCAGACTTCCAGCGTTCGTGGGTATGGGATGAGGACCGAATAATCGATCTATTGGCATCGATATCGAGAGCGTTCCCGATAGGCGCGATCATGACACTAAAGACCGGCGGTGAAGTTAATTTCCATCCACGCCCCATTCAAGGTGCAAATCAAAGCACCGAGCACCCGCCAGAAGAACTCTTATTGGATGGACAGCAACGAATAACATCAATCTATCAAGTGGCAATTCGCGATGATGTAGTCGAAACAACAACGATCAAACACAAAAAGATAAAGCGTTGGTTTTATGTTGATATCCGTAAAGCAATAGATCCATCCATTGATAATGTTGATGCGATTTTCACCATCCCCGAAGACAAAAAACTTAAGACCAGTGATAGATGGCCAAACGGTCTAGACCTGACATCGGTAGAGCAAGAGTTTGACAACTTGATGTTTCCTGTTCGCGAGATGTTCAATTGGAGCAATTGGCAAACTCAGTTGATCACACACTTAAATACGAACGGCACTTTTACTGAACTGTGGGGAGAAGTCATAGTGCCATTCGAGAGCCAGTTCATTAACGTCTTTAAGCAATACCATGTCCCGGTTATTTCATTAGGAAAATCGACGAGTAAAGAGGCAGTGTGTACTGTTTTCGAGAAGGTCAATACTGGTGGAAAAGCGCTAGATGCATTCGAGCTTGTAACCGCCATGTATGCCGCTGAAGGTCACAGATTACGAGACGATTGGTACGGCGACGGTAAAGATAATGAAGGCTATGCCGCGCGCATCTCTGCATTAAACGCTATCGGCGCAAATAAGGAAGGCGTGCTTTCCAAAGTAAGCAACACTGACTTACTGCAAGTTATCTCACTGTTCCATACGCGCGATTTAAGGCGAGCAGCAGTAGCAGCCGGCAAAGTAGGTAGAGAGCTTCCACAAGTCACTGGGAAACGACAGGCACTCCTAAACCTACCCCTCTCTGCCTATAAGGAGTACAGAGAAACTGCTTTACAAGGCTTTGAGCGTGCAGCCAAGTTTCTGCACATGATGAATATATTTCACGTTAAGGATATACCCTATCAAACACAAGTTATTCCAATAGCCGCAATTTTGGCAGACATCGGCAATAGGTGGGAGAACACTGCGGTGCGAGAAAGGTTGGCCCAGTGGTACTGGTGCGGCGTGTTCGGAGAGCTCTATGGCTCAGCCGTAGATACACGCATTGGAACCGACTTCATGGAAGTACCTGAATGGCTTGAAGGTGGAAAACCATCAAAAACAGTGCAGGATGCGAATTTTCATCCAGATCGATTGCTGACAATGCGTATGCGATTGTCAGCAGCCTACAAAGGCGTGCACGCGCTGCTAATGCAAAGTGGTGCGAAGGACTTCCGCTCTGGTCAGGATTTCGGACATACCAGCTTCTTCGATGAAGCCGTCGACATTCATCACATTTTTCCGCAAAAATGGTGCAAAGAAAACGGTAAAGATAAGCTGGAATACGACTCTATAGTAAACAAAACCCCTCTGTCAGCAAGAACAAACCGCATTATTGGAGGTGTCGCCCCATCCGAATACCTTGCCAGATTAGAAACCGGCGCTTCTGATTTCCAAAGTGTTGTCGGAGAAAAACTGGATGAGTACTTACAGAGTCACTTAGCCAGCCCCGAGCTACTGCGTGCCGATAGATACGAGGACTTCATTAAAGAACGGCAAAAGTCGTTGCTAAAGTTGATTGAAAAATCGATGAATAAATCGGCAGAACCATCAGGTGACGATGACGAAGCATGGGGCGATATTGAGCCATAGCGTAGTGTCAGCACGATTACGCCACGGGTGTCCTGTATGGCTTTAAGGGCACCCTGGAATTCCCCCGGTTTGGTGGACACCCTGAATTGACAGATATTGCTCCAATCGCCGGACACCCAACTTAACTGATGATCCACTAAAAGCGTGGCCGTCTCAACATGGGTCTGACACCACAACGGGTACAAAGCCACGACATTTACAACTGAAGGTGACGGGGCCGTACAGGCAAGATGCTCATGTCTGTAGCTCTCACAGCGGAGACGCTGATACTTGTCCACCCTACTTTCATCGTGCCACCCACATACCGTGACAGCCACCCTATCATCTGCGATGATCAGGTCTACTGACTAAGGAATACAATGAATAACAAATTAACCGGAAAATACGTTCTCATCACAGCAGGTGCATAGGGTATTGGCGAATCCGTCACCAAGCACTTTATTGATAGCGGTGCCAATGTTGCTGTCCACCATTTCTCCACTGCTGATACCGCGAAGGAATTGCTTGAATACGCGACCAGCAAAGGACAAAAAGCGGTTGCTATCAGCGGGGACTTAACAAAAGAAGCCGATGCCAATGCGATGATCAAAAAGACAGTGGACGCGCTTGGTGGTATAGACATACTGATCAACAACGCGGGCACTACGATTGTTGCTGGCTCCGATCTACTGCCCAGTGCATCTATGGCAACCAATGTGTAAACATGATTGGCACCTTGTTCTAATGGGCACGGACTGCAGGCTGTTTACTTGACTGCAGTGCCTATCAATATGGCACTAGAACTAGGTCGAATCATTGGTCCTCCACTAGAACTCCTGATCAAAGGCCAATCGAAGACCTGTCATGGATGCTGGGGGAACTGACCGTCTCTTCACGCGATTTTCACTGACAAGCTTGATTACCCCGGGAGCCAGCTTGCGAACTATTTATCCCAATGTGCTACCCAATCACCTTCAAGGCGCAGTGATACACCCGCGGCTTCTTCCTCAAGCTTCACAACATGAAGCTCGCCTTTGTCTCCGCCATATCGCTTTCGAGCCTCTTCGAACTGATCAGCAACCAGCCGAGTTGCTGGTGCCGCTGT
>ENA-ORXT01002584-ORXT01002584.1-marine-metagenome-genome-assembly--contig:-NODE-2584-length-21497-cov-5.552474_pt1 | contig 21497 bp, 12 predicted proteins | sample MGYA00237868_ERZ511482 | MGnify/ENA metagenome assembly ERZ511482
CTTGCCAAAATACTGAGAATAAGCAGCAGCCAGCGGCTACTGATGACTATGCAATGGCAGAAAAAGCCTACGAGGACCAAAAAAGTCAAGCTAATGGAAATACATATATTGATCAGATCTTGGCTAGGATCGCTGATAATCCTCAAGATAAGGCTCAGGTAATATCGCTTTCAGAAAAAGCATACACCATTGCAAAAGAGAATAAACTCAGTTCAAAACAAAGAGGGTTTCTTTTTTCATTGATAAAAGAGGATTACTCTAATAAAGAGACTTCATCAAGAATATTGGAATTGGCCAATCAGATGACGACCATCAAAAGAGCTGGTACTGCAAACATTTTATACAAATCCTTGATAGATAATTTTCCTGGAACACCCGAGGCTGAGGAAGCGAAGAAGAAGATTGATCCTGCTGTGACGGACATTCCCAATTACATCATTAACATAGGAGAAGGAATCTTTAAAGGCGATGTTGATAAATTTGGAATAAATAGAAATGCTGCCTTAAGATATGTCGATGCCTGTGAAGCATATGCCCTATCATATCCAGAGGCTCCAGATGCAGCCTCGCACTTATTCCGAGCTGCTGAAATTGCCAAGAGTATTCAGACTTTTCCTAAACTAATGAGTTTGTATGATTGGATCATTGATAGATATCCTAATTACGAAAAGACGCCAACAACGCTGTTTTTAAAGGGATTTGTGCTTGAGAATGATCTTAAGAATGATGAGAAAGCTAAGGAAGTCTACGATCATTTCATCGTTACCTATCCTGATCACGAACTCAGAGACGATGTAGAGTTTTTACTTGAAAACTTGGGAAAAACGGATGAGGAAATAAGACAGATCATTGAGTCGAAGCAAAAGCAAACGAACCCGCAATAATTTATTCCAATATCACTTGTTTAACTGCTATTGGGTCTAAGGTGGAACCTTGGACCTTGGCTTTTGCAACAATCTTGAAGCTAGACTTTACTCCTTTTAATGATTTAGCAACCTTAACAAGCCCTTTTATGACAAAGTTATGGTTTTCAAACTCATCTACTTCGGAAAGAAGTGGATTATATGCTAAGGTAAAAGGTACAACTACATCTTCTTTTTCATTTATATGAATCCTATCCGTAATGAGGATGCTTCCCAATTCATATTCATCAATTAGTTTTTGTTCTGCTCTTCCTCGTTCGTACTTTTCAATGAACTTGAGTTCAATCGCTTCAACAATCTGAACACTTAAACTCGATAGAAAAATCTTGCCAAAAACTGCCTTTTCACTACGATCAATGGGATCATCCAATAGGATAGCGATTTTCACACCTTCTATACCCAAAAAATTTTTAAGCTTATTTATCATCTTACATCAATAATGTTTTCAAGTGATAATAAGTTCCTAGACAAATTGCTTATGCCAGCTTTCTTTCAAAGGAATGATCCATTTTTCGAGGAATTCTCCTTTTGTTTTGACTAAAGGATCAAAAACAAGGGTCTCAGCGTCGATTTCGCCTTTCTCGTAATTTTGTGCAAATTCATCTTTGGTAAAACCAAGGATTTCTTTATCCTCCCGCATAATCAAGAACTGCCATCGGTCAAAAAAATCTGCATTAAATTTTTCTCCCAAAGCTTTTACAAGATTCACTGATTTATCAGTAGAACATCCGCTCACCCCGTGGCCTGATTCATCTGCTACAAAAACTAAAAATCTTCTATGAAAGATATTCCCATAGGCTTGTACTGGCATACCGTGAGAATCCCAAGATTCAACAAAATTATAAACGATTTCTCGTATGTCATCCATTTCCTCATAGGTAAACTCCCGATTAGATTGATAAACCCACACCTTTGAGGTGTTTGGAAGTGCAAGTAATTCTCTTAACATCTTACCAATTATTTGATTGTACGATGAGTTCAGAAAGATCAAACACCATAATCTCATCTTGCTTTTCCTCAGCCTTGAGGCCGTCCCCAAGCATGGTCAGACAGAATGGACAATTAGCAGCAACAACCTTAGCGCCTGATGCAATAATTTCTTCTACCCTTTCCGTGTTAATCCTCTTATCTCCTGGTTCGTCTTCCTTATACATTTGAGCGCCACCAGCTCCACAGCAGAGCCCTTTGGTTTTGCATCTTTTAAGTTCTACAAGATCTGAATCTAAAGCCTCTAATACCTTCCTAGGAGCCTCGTAGACACCATTTACCCTCCCGAGATAGCAACTATCGTGATATGTTAACTTTCTCCCTTTAAACTCACCACCCTCTACTTTCAACCTACCCACATCTATAAGTTCCTGCAGGTATTGACTGTGGTGAATTACTTCATAGTTTCCACCCAAGGCGGGATATTCATTTTTTAGGGTATTGAAACAATGCGGGCAGGCCGTTAGAATTTTTTTAACGCCATAACCATTGAGTACTTCAATGTTCTGCAGTGCTTGCATTTGGAAGAGAAATTCATTTCCAGCTCTTCTGGCGGGATCACCTGTACAGGTTTCTTCTTCGCCTAAAATTGCAAACTCAATTTCAAGGGCTGTTAATATTTTAGCGATTGATTTAGATACCTTTTGGGCTCTTGCATCGTAACTTCCTGCACAACCTACCCAAAACAATATTTCCGGTGCCTTTTCCTCCGCAAGGAACTCAGACATTTTTTTGATTCTTACTTCTACACTCATTACTTCGTTTTTAAATTTCGTTGGTCCAAGCATCTCTAGCTTCTGGCATTTGCCACACTGCACCGACCTGTTCAATGCTATTAAACATAGGCAACCAATCTTTAGGACCGGCTGACTCATTTAAAATATCTGATCGTCGTAACTCCATAATCGGAGCTAAAGGGTCTATCAAAATTGGGCACGCTTCTACACAGGCATTACACGCAGTGCAAGCATATATTTCTTCTTTAGAGATAAAATCAAATAAGCTTTTACCATCATCATAAACACCATTCTCATCCAGTTCGACAGTACCTGAGTCTAGGGCCTTACCGACTTCTTCTGTGCGGTCTCGAATATCCATCATTATTTTTCTCGGAGACAATTTCTTTCCTGTAATATTGGCTGGACACTCTGCAGTACATCTACCGCATTCCGTGCATGTGTATGCGTTTAGAATCATCCTCCAATCTAAATCAAAAACATCTTTGGCTCCAAAACTTGGCAATTCTTCTTCGGTTCCACTTTCTATTTCTGCTTCCGGAATTAAGCCCATCATAGACTTCACTTCGTTCATAATCGCTGGCATATTACTCATCTCACCTCTTGAGTTTAATTTAGCATAAAATACATTCGGAAAGGCTAAGAGAATATGAAGGTGTTTGGAGTAGGTTAAATAGATAATGAATCCTAGCACGACGATTATATGCAGCCACCATCCAAATCGTTCAACTCCGATCAATGATTCGACACTCATGCTACCAAATAGCATAGGCCCTAGCCATCCTGAAATAGCAAAATTTCCAGTTTGAAAATAATGATCAGCATTCATGTCTTGTAGAACCATATCTGCACCGTTCATGCAACAAATTCCAGCTAGTAAAAATAATTCTCCTATCAAAATCAAATTCGCATCAAGCGTAGGCCACCCTTCCATTTCTGGTTTCTTTAATCTTGGCACTTTCAAAAGATTTCTCCGAACAAGAAAAATGATAGTAGCAATAAAAGCCAGGACGGATAGTATCTCTATAAAACTGATGATGAAAACATAAAAACCACCTAAGCTCGGGGCAAAAAACCGATGTGATCCAAAGATTCCGTCAATAAATATTTCAATCAGCTCTATCTGAGTAATTAGGAAGGCTCCGTATATAAAGAAGTGTAAAACTGCTGGTATCCAATTTTTGAACATCTTTTTTTGCCCAAAGGCCACCAACGCCACATTTTTCCAACGAGTAGAACTGTCTTTCTCTAGGGTCGGCTCCTTACCTAATAAAATGTTCCGTCTTAAGCGACTGTATCTTTTAAACCCAACAAAACCTACTACTCCAACCAATAGGATAAACATGATTTGCGAAAGCGCCATAAATTCTAGATAATTTAGATGGGTAAAATACAAAGAATGAAATTAAATACTTGAGGCAAAATGTCAATATTCAAAATCCTCCTTACATTTGGTTATGAGTAAGTTAGAAGTTCTGGATAATGAGCAGATAAATAAGATCGTCAAAAGGCTGGCGTACCAGATCCTTGAAACAAATTATCAAGCTAAAAAGATCATTCTTGCAGGTATAAACCAAAACGGTTTAAATTTCGCTGAATTACTAAAGGATCAACTGATGGAAATTTCTACCCCAGAGGTTCAACTTGTTAATATCAAACTTAATCCGGCGAAGCCTACTGAGAACATCGATCTTTCTGTGGAAGCAAAAAGCCTAAAGAATCAAAACATTATCATTGTTGATGACGTAGCAAACACTGGACGAACAATATTTTTTGCATTTAAACCACTTATTGAAATTATACCTAAGTCAGTGCAAGTTGCGGTATTGGTAGACCGGAAGCATAAGTCATTTCCAGTAAAAGTTGATTTTGTAGGTCTATCCCTTGCGACGACCCTAAAAGAAAATATTCAAGTTACCTTGGCTAAAAAGAAATCAGTAAATCTGGAATAAAACCCTAAACATTGGTTTTATGAAGTGTCGCCTGTCTGGTGAGCAAGGTTGATTCTTCCTCTACTCTATCAGGATCCTGAACACAACAATCTACTGGACATACAGCCGCACACTGAGGCTCTTCGTGAAAACCTTGACATTCTGTGCACTTGTCGGGAACTATGTAATAATAGTCGTCTTCAATAGGAACCAACTTTTGATCATGGGAAACGACAATTCCATCTTCCAACTTATAGTCGTGATCAATCTTAGTGCCCTCTGAAATCATCCATTCAAAGCCACCTTCATATATTGCATTGTTAGGGCATTCTGGTTCGCATGCTCCACAATTGATGCATTCATCAGTAATAATTATAGCCATTATCGCTTAATCCTATTTAAAAGAATTGAAATGAAAATATAAGAAACAGAAGTTATCAATACAGCCATTTCCTTATTTAAAAAGATCATAAAAACAAGCATAGACAAAACAAGAATCGGCCCTGGATTTTCTCTTAAACTTAGAAAACCTGCTTTAAGAGAGAACATAGTAATTTTGCTGTTCATGAAGAAAGTCAATAGAATCGGAATAGCCAGATATATTACTTCAAAACTAAATAGCATTTTAACAACAGGTTGTTCATTTACATAAGCAATAAATAAACCAAGCAAAATGGCAGTCATGGCTGGTGTAGGCAATCCTTCAAAATCGCTTTTGGCTTCTTTCAGATTGAATCTAGCTAATCTTATGGCAGAACCAGCAATTATAAAGAAACCGGCAATTACGCCCAGTTTGGGAATTTCTGCTAAGGAATAATATATATATGCTGGAGCAACCCCAAAAGTGACCATATCGGCCAGAGAATCTAATTCTTTACCTACATTAGAAGGTGCATGTAACAACCTCGCAACAAAACCATCTAAAACATCAAAAATCATCCCCATCGCAATAAATGCAACACTCATAATGATATCCTCTTGAATTATGGCTGCAAAACCACAGCAAAGGTTCATTATGGTAATAACGTTAGGAACTAACTCTCTTACTTTCACTACAATAAAACGGCTAATTATGTATAAAGTTCAAAGCTACAAAACTTAAAACCAAATTTAATCGTAAAGATAATTAGATATTATACGCAAAAATTGCAAATTCGATACGTTTTAAAGATATTATAACAAAATTCACAAATAATGAATACTCGTTTTCTCGTACTTTTTATAATATTAACCCTTCCATTGAGCCTTACTGACTGTGCTAGAAACCCAGTTACAGGCAAAAAAGAGGTCGCTTTAATGAGTCAAGCACAAGAACAGGCATTGGGCGATGAGTCTGATCCGCAGATTGTTGCTGCTTATGGATTATATGAAGATTCTAAGATTCAACAATTTATCAATCAGAAGGGAAGACAGATGGCGCAGGTATCTCACCGGCCAGAGTTGACTTACACCTTTAAGGTTTTAGACTCTCCAGTTGTAAATGCATTTGCACTGCCTGGTGGCTATGTATACTTTACTCGTGGAATTATGGCTCATTTTAATAATGAGGCAGAATTTGCAGGCGTATTAGGTCATGAGATCGGGCATATTACTGCTCGACATACTGTAAAGCAGCACACAAGTCAATTGCTAGGAAATATCGGATTACTCGCTGGTATTATTGTTAGCCCTACTTTTAGGCAATTTGCGGATCAGGCCAGTCAGGGTCTGGGATTGATGTTTTTGAAATTTGGAAGAGATCATGAATCTGAATCTGATGAATTAGGAGTGGAGTATTCAACTAAGATAGGATATGATGCACATCAAATGGCTGACTTTTTTCAAACGCTTAACCGTCTTCAGACCAAAGCAGGTGTAAGTTTGCCAGACTTCTTATCGACGCATCCAAATCCAGGGGACCGATATAATACAGTTCACGCCTTGGCAGACCAATGGCAAGTAAAATATCCCCAATCGACAAAAATTAATAGAGATCTCTACTTAAAAATGATCGATGGTATGATCTATGGGGATGATCCTAAGCAAGGTTTTGTAGAGGATGGAAAATTCTATCATCCGGTATTGAAATTTGAATATCCCATACCTGCTGATTGGCAACTTCAGAACTCACCAACGATGGTACAGATGGCACCGCAAGATGGCAAAGCACTTATGCAATTTTCACTATCTCCAGAGAAGACTACTGGTGCTGCTGCAAATAAATTGATTCAAGATGTTGGACTTCAAGTTGTTGAAAGACAGAATTCTCAAATCAATGGATTCCCTGCAGTTGTTTTATTGTCAGATCAAACTCCTGAGGCTCAAAACGGACAGGCTGCATCGACCAATCGGATATTGTCTTATTTCATTGAATATGGAGATATGATCTATGTTTTTCATGGCATGGCAGCAAAGAATGATTTCAACAATTATGTTAGCAAATTTAAATCTACAATGACACAATTTAAAGAGCTAACAGACCAACAAAAGATCAATAAGAAGCCAGTAAGAATTAAAGTAGTGAGAGTTCAGCAGGCAGGCAATCTTAAAGATGTCCTCAAGGATTTTGGAGTTAGCTCTGTTGACCTTGAAGAACTTGCCATTATAAATGGGATGGAGCTTTCAGATCAATTACAAACAGGGATGCATTTAAAGGTTTTCAATCAAGAATTAAACTAAGTTCACTAGCTAAGAAAGAATAAACTGATGGAATATTATTGCTTGATTAATCAAGGAATGAGTTCCATCATTAATTACTTCATAACTGGCGTGCTTTCTTTTCTCTTGGTCACTTGACTGATTACTTATCCTTCCCAATATTTGTTCCTCGGAAAGTCCGCTGCGATTCATGACCCGCTCTACCCTTATTTGTATCGGTGCTGTAACGCAGATGAGTTCTTCAAAGCGACGTACATTATTACTTTCAACAATTAAAGCTGCCTCATAGAAGGCTAATTTAGTCCGCAATTTTGAAAACCATAGGTCTGCATGTTTATGTACTGCGGGATGAACTAAGTCATTTAGTTCAGACAGTAATTTTTTGTTGTTAAAAACCTTAGATGCGACGAAAGTTCGATCATAGTGACCTTCATTATCATAGGCCTTTGAACCTAACAATTGCTTGATTTGATTTTTAAGTTCTGTATTGTTCTGCATCAGATATTTGGCCTGTTCATCAGCGTAGAACGTCGGATAACCAAAAACTTCAAAGATTTTACACAGTAGAGTTTTGCCTGCTCCTATACCTCCTGTTACGCCTATTTTAATCATCAGAGATTTATTTATTGGAAGACAATTCTTTGCTCACAATTCTTGTCAATGCTTCATTGGCCAAGGGTTCCGTAACAGTATTAATTTCTGAAATTTTATCCAATATTTTATTTTTGTCTTCACCAGCGACAAACGTTTTGAGTTGATCTTGAAGACCTTCGATCATGGTTATTTGATCAGAATTAAGGAAACTACGATTATCTTTCAGAAACTTCTCCAGAGATTTTAACATCGAGTTTCCTTCATTCCTTGCCTCGAGTAACCCGCGAGCTTCCATATCACTTTTTGCATTCTTTATAGAATCCATGAGCATGGTTGCCATTTCCTCTTCTGAAATACCATACTGTGATTTTATTTCAAGTGAAGTTTCAGTTTCTGACCTAAGCTCTTTCGCCTTAACTCTTAGGACACCATCCGCATCGATCATAAAACTTATGTCTATTTTAGGCAGACCAGCAGGCATGGGAGGAATATTCTTCAGAATGAATTCAGCCAATTTCCTGTTGTGCTCAACCAAGTCCCGCTCTCCTTGGTACACCGTAATTTTTAAGTTCTTCTGTCCATCGACGCTGGTTGTGTATTGCCTATTTCCTTTGGAAGGAATCTTTGTATTCCTAGGCACGATGGTATCCATCAATCCACCCATTGTTTCAATGCCTAAAGACAAAGGTGTAATATCCAATAACAAAATTCCTTTCTGATTACCTGCAAGGATGTCTGCTTGGATTGCAGCACCAAGAGCAACTACTTCATCAGGATTTATAGAGTCATTCACAGCTTTATTAAAAAATGATGCCACTGAATTTTTAACCAATGGTACACGGGTTGATCCACCAACCATTATAATTTCATCCATCTGGTCTATGGTTAACTCAGCATCTTTCAATGCGAGTTCACAGGATTTGATGGTTTTATTAATTAAGGGAGTTATTAATCCTTCAAACTTTTCTTTCGTTAGATGAACCGTCTTCCCTTGAATATCAGTGGAGAATTCAGGTTCCGTCGAAAGGGTTTTCTTTGCTTCTTCAGCTTTTAATCTCAGCAACTGAATGTTGCTTTTATTACCGTCAGTTACATCGATTTGGTATTTTTCAATCCAGTAATCTACGATCGCTCGGTCAAAGTCATCCCCGCCGAGAAATGTATCACCATTGGTAGAAAGTACTTCGAAAACACCCGCTTGAAGATGCAGCAGAGATACATCAAAAGTTCCTCCTCCTAAGTCGTAAACCGCAATAATCTTTTCAGCTTCAGCATCCAAACCTATTCCGTAAGCTAAGCTAGCGGCGGTGGGTTCATTTACAATCCTCAGCACCTCCAATCCAGCAACCTTACCGGCATCTCTTGTTGCTTGCCTTTGTGCATCGTTAAAATAGGCGGGCACGGTAATTACCGCTTTTTCAACCTTTTTGCCCAATTCCCTTTCCACAGTTCTCTTAAGTTCAGCAAGTATATGCGCAGAGAGATCGATCGGAGAATAATAGGTATCGCCGACTTTCACTCTCACTAATTCTTCTTCATTGGTTTCAACAATTTCGTAGGCGAGCAATTCTTGTACATTTGCCAAATCATTGTAAGATTTGCCCATCAATCTTTTAGCAGAATAAATCGTTCTTGAAGGGTTTGTGATTAGCTTTTCTCTTGCTTCAGCACCAACTTTGATTTCTCCCTCTGGATTGAAATATATGATTGAAGGTACAAGGGAAGATTGATTTTGATGCTTTATTACTTTTGGAACATTATCAATTGCGTAAGCGACCAAGCTATTCGTCGTACCCAAATCTATTCCAATGATTAATTCATCATTTTCTGTTTCTGCTAGCTTGCCTTCTTTTATTGAAATTGGAATTTTTGCCATTATTACGTTTTGCTATTACAAAGAAACATCTTAGAATAAGATAAGTTATATCTGAGTGAAGGAAGTTTTAGGATTTTTAAATTCAGCTTATTATAAATCAAGGCTGCTCAGGTAATTATAAGCAGACAAAATAAGAAACCCCGTGATGTCTAGCCACGGGGTTCCAATCAATAATTACCAAAATATAATCACTCAATCATGATCATCTTATTTGTTTGCGTGAACTCTCCACTTTCTAATTTGTAGTAAAGTACACTGCTGGTGGTATTCAAGTCTCTATTGGATAATTCAATGGTGTGTATTCCAGCATTGTAAAATCCATTATTTCTATAGACCACTTTTCCAGAAAGATCAAAGACACTTAAAATTGCAGATCCTTCTTTTGCCATTCCAAATTCTATCATTGTATTATTTGACCATGGATTTGGCTCATTCTGAGATAGGTAGTATTGCACTTGATCCTTTGATCCTTTTAATACTGGCTTTATCTTTTGAAGGTTTGTCCCAGTGTATGCTTCCGCAAATGTAATATCATCATTTATATTAAACATTTCACTTGAAGAAGAAGTCACTTTTGATTTAAATCGAATGGTGAATAAAGCTTCATCTTCTACGGTTATAGGCTTCATACTGTTCCAACTGGTTGTTAAATAGTTGTCACTTAACTGAACCATGTTTTCATCAGTCATTTCAATAGCCCCAGGAATAATTTCAAGTAATTCAATTCCTTTGGTTTCTAAGGTAAATTGGAATCCAGAAATATCATTGAAGTTTTCTGATTTTACGGCAATTTCAATTTCTTCCTCGGCATCAATACTCAAATCTTCAATATTAAAAATTAAAGTTTGTCCAGATCGACTTTCAGCGGCAAGGCTGCTAATATTCGCAATAGCATTACCATTGACATCTCCAATCTTGACACCGATGAAGTCTTCTTGCATTTCATTCTGATCCAATTGACCAACATTTAAGGACTCATTGAAAGGCCACGGTGCAACAGGATTTAAATTTTGAGTTGCATCGATTATTCTCCAGCTGTCATTGTCAGGATATTCCGAGAATATTCCAAGAATTAATTTTCTAATGACCACGAGATCTACTCCACTTATTCTTTCATCATTTGATGCATCTGCAGCAATTAATTTAAATGGACTATCTAATTCTTGGATACCAAGAATATGCTTTTGAATAAGAACAATATCTAAAGTTGTGACACCATTTAGCCAGTCATCTCTTTTTTCACCAGTTAGTGTATAATCATTATACATTGGATTATTATCGAAGGCAAAATTTCCTGAGATATCAGTCATTTGCTGGCGAGGATAATTCGGTTGATCGCTCATTGCATCCATCATAAGGTCTTCAATTCCTTCCCCTGATGCAGTTACTACCCTACCTGAAATAGTTGCTCTCGCGCCAAGATTACAAGCATTGGTATTGTCCAATAAACTTAAATGTACAATAGCATAATCATTATTACCGCAAGGATCCCAAGCATAAACTTCCAACTCAATGTAACCTCCATTTGTGATTGCAGTTTCAAGATCGTCACAGTCAAAAACTTTAGAACTACTGAGAAGTGATGCATTCCATTTTTCAGCATCCCCAGCAAAGTAATTCGCCTGAGAAGTTGGGCCATCTATATCATACCAATCCACGGCAACTGTAGGATCTAAAATCTGTGCAGGAGGTATCGAACTAAAGGTATAATATAGCTCTGCCTGATCACTACAATTATCGAAACTTCCGATATTAAAATCACTTGCCCAAAGCTCAACAGAGCCATTAGACATTAAAGCCGTATTTGCATCCACCATGTATGGTGTTGGAGGCTTAGAATCTATAATTTCCAAGGTCTTCTTTTCTCTTGTGACATTTCCGCATCCATCATAGGCGCTAAACTTAACTTTATGGAATGTTCCACATCTAGCCTTCAGACCATCTGGTAATAATACTTGCACTTCACTTCCTTGAAACATGGAATCCACAAAACTTCCTTGTCCTAAGGTCGGTCCTATATAGAATGGATCAGTTGGCGGCAAGCCGCTACTATAGAGATAGTCTATATCCCCGTCACCCCAAAGATCGACTTCAACATCCCACTTAATCCAATCACTTGCACATGCACCTTCGTCTGTCGCTATGGCCGAAATATAGCCACCTTCTGTTACACAATCTGCATTGGTTCCAACTCTCTGATTTTCAGCCAATAGAACTGGATCATCCTCGTCAAATAACTTTACAACTTGCGTGTGTTGCCAAAACCCAGGTACAAACCCATCATCCGTAAGGTCAGGGAAATCATTTAAGTCTGAGTCGGTCAGATCATAATCACACCAATTGATGATCGTCCATTTCTTTAATAATTTATAGCACGCTCCTTCTTCAAATAGGAAGGTATCAATGTCAACACTAGTTGCATATAACTCACAAATATCAAAGAGAAATTCTGGTTCATCTAGGTCGCCAGACAAACAATTTATTATAGTATCGTTGGGCCAATCAATGATTAAGTCTGGAGTATCTCTCTCCCTGACAATAATCCACTGTGTGCACATTTTACCATTACAATCCCAAGTCCTTTTGATAGCCCCTCTTCTGCAAGATTGATTAAAGGCAGGAATCTCTTCTCCTATAAATGGGTTTTGACTTGATGGTTTTTTAACGAATAGATCCATTGGTTCTGAACATTCAAAATCACCGCAAGGAGTATAAGCCAAAGGTCTACCAACTTGATCGTAATCATTAAAATCCACATCACATGAAATTTCAGCAGTTGGAGGACAGATGACTGTTGGGATCAATTTATCTTCTACTCTAATGGAAGTCCAAGTTTCATTAAAATTATCACCAATAGTTCCAAAGATTCCGTTCATATCTCCATCATCCCATACTCTGAGGATCACATCGTATTCTCCGAAGAAGTTACCTTCGTCATCTTGCTCTAATGCAATGTCTTCACAGCAGAAAACAACATATGCTCCGTCGTCTTCGTCATCAGGATCATCAAAAGAATGTCCGTCATTATTAAAGGTTCCATTTCCCGGATGACACCAGGTATTTCCGTCTGCTCTTCTTACTTCTAGCTTAACTGGACCGCATGCATCGTGGCTGAAATTATCAATATCGTCCGCGTAAATCTTTGCTTTCCCATCAGCTCCCACAATAGTGGTCAGATTTACTACAATGTCTTGTAGGGCAATTGCCACTGGAGGTGCTTTATCAATTACATTGATGAGCACAGTATAACTTGTTTCATTCCCACAACAATCTACACCCACATATATGGCTGGATGTACCCCCTTAGGTAAACCGATAATTGTTTTACCAATCACGCTATATCCGATCGGAGGTATGACATACCAGGTTGGATTGTCATCACAAACATCGTGTAAGTGTTCAGGGTCTGGCAACTCAACATTGGCGCTACATTCCCAAGGTTCCGTACTTACGGTAATGTCAGGATTTCCAATGGTCGGGCCTTCCTTATCGTGACTTGAAATTTGTTGGATAAATGATCCTGTCTCAGCAGTACACCAATCTACAAAATTCCATGTTCTGGTAATAATTTGTCCGCCACTGCATCCACTTCCACAGGCATCAGATATTTGATCTTCGTAGATTGCATAGAAACTGCATATATTATTTATTATTGGTTTAGCATGAAACCCCTCCCAACCTTGTACAACTACGTATGGGAATGCATAAGGTATTCCTTCATTGTATTCTTCGATTGACGGTGTTTCATTATAATCATCATTTTCAATACCTACCGGCAATCTTGATTCGCGATCATAGTGTTCAGCAATTGAGGCAGGACTTAGATCATATCCACAAGGCATTTTTACCGTCTGCTCAGGAAGATAATAGCCGTGGGTTCCATCAAATGATGAGGCTGTATTATAATCTGCATGACCATCCCACGCTCCATTAAAAGTGGTACCCATGTCATCCATTGTTATAGGTACAAACAAAAATTGCTGCTCGCATATAATTGTCTCAACGCTACCGTCAGCATTCGGATAATAATATTTTAGTGTTCTAATAACTTTTTGGAATTCACATCCTCCTGCAGGAATTAATTGAAGGCTTACTGTTGCTTCTTCAAATTCTAGGCAATTATCTTGAGGCATGGTTGAGTTTACCGGAGGTAATATTTCATTATTTGCTCCAGCTTCTTCTAAGATTTCTAGATCCCAATAATCGTAGCAATAGAATGTACAATCAGGATCAGGTGTACCATCTGGCAAGAATGGATTTTCGCATTGGCAATTAAAATTGGTCGGTCCAATTTTATCTTCCAAACATAAATTACCCCAGCAACTGTTTGCAGAACAATCATCAATTACATTATATCTTATACATTCACCTGCAAATTCTCCAATGTTGGCAGGATCAATTACAGATCCATTCACCTCTTCCAGTTGGTAGCTATATAAGTCAGGATCTAAGTGATCCGCTAAAAATAATTCAATTCCAATATTTCCAAGGCTACAATTTTCATCTAAACTTAAATTTAGATCTCCTTTACAAGAGAGATTGTCGCTACCTTGAACTTTAATAACATTTGCTCTAGTCGCTGTGCATCCTTGCCCATCGACAAAAGTATAAGAAACGATATGGCTTCCTCCCCCAGCAATTGCTGGATCAAATTGATTTCCAATAACACCATTTCCGTCAAAAGTTCCACCAGCTGGAGTGGCCGAGAGTGTTACAGGATCATCCAAAATACAGAGTGGATCTACGACTTCAATATCAATAACGGGTGTTGGATTTACAACAAGTTCGGCGTTTACTTCATCCATGCATCCATTGACATCAGTTACAGTTACCTCATAAGTTCCAGCGTCTATGGTAAGAGCGGTAAATAGAGTCAAGGTAGCATCGGTCGATGTCAAACCATTCGGCCCAGTCCATGAATAAGTGTATGGACCTGTTCCGTCTTCAATGATTGGGCTGAATTCGACGGTGGTTGATTCACATACTGTTATCGGGTCTAATTCAACCTCCATTATACAAATCGGTAGAACAGCAAAATCAAAATGATCTACATCTAAAGGATTGTCTTCGAAAAGAACAACACCAGCACCTGCTTGAGAATTGTCCGTAATATCATTGTCCGTTTCATTATTAATTGAAGGATACGGTTGATTAAGTTCATCATCTTCATCCTGAATGAAATTACCACTCCCATCTTCAGCACTTGTAATTGCTGCACTGTTAATGATATTTTTTAAACTTGGGCTAGCGCTAATATTAGCGACAATTTTTAATGTATTGGTATAACCTGCCAATAAGGTAGGTATAACCATTTTGGGACCCTCTGTAGTACTAATCCAATCAAAATCATTCCCAGTTTCCGAAGCAGTATTTTCTACTATATTGAAGTTGAGGTCTACTGGAAAAATATCTAATACATTAACATTATAGGCATCTAAATCTCCTTGATTTACGACATCTATTTGAAAAGTTATTTCTTGACCAGGATAGTATGGCCCTTGTGTTTCAACCCGCTTTATAAGTGCTAGATCATAATTTTTACAATCCTCTTCCTCATAAATTACAGCCATGCCGCAAAAAAGCTCCTGATCCATAACGGTAATTACAACGTCATTTTCAAGATCAGAGGCATCTAGCCCATCATCTGCTAGCGTTAAACAATATTGACCAGCACCTTGAGCTGCACTTGAATATGTATACGGTCCAAATGATAAATCTGAGACATCAACTTTAAAAGATGATCCAAAGATATTTACAGCATCAAAGCAGACCTCTAAATGATATATATCGCTTGCAGTGCTAGTGCAAGAGCCATTAGCGGTTACATTGCTTAGGCTTCTACCTATGACATGAACTTCGTCTGTACATAACGTTCCATCTGCATTAGTTACTGTAACTTCATAGAAAGTTGAAGACGGCAAAACTGCTATGGTTTGCGTTGACGCGCCATTTGACCAGGCATAACTTGTAAAGCCTGCCCCAGCATCTAAAATTGTTAATTGGCCACTACAAGCAACGAAATCTTCAATATCTGGACAATCAGGCACGGCCTCAGTTGATAGTAGTATACTACTGGAGCTGTTTACGCAATAATTAGAGCCCTCCTCAGAAACTCCCCTAGGGGAATTTGGGCTATTCTTAGCTGCGCTAATTATGGAGCTTGAAAGGAAATTATTTTCCTTGGCTGATATTTCATTCCCCCCACTAAAAAGAAATATTCCTACGGCAACAAGAGTCAACAATGACCTGTATAGACTAGCCGTAATAAGTGAAATCACACCTATCATGAATGATATATTTTGGTTATTAAATCGAATACATCTTTTGGAATGTTCAGACACCCACCGGGGAAATGGATTTTAGACCGCAAGACTAACTTTGAGTTCTTATCAGGCATAAATCTAACGAAAGGTCTAATACTAAAGAAACTGGATAAAAATCCCATCTTTTACTTTTGGTTAGAGTAGTAAAAAAGGAATTTCATATATTAAAAATCCTATGTATCAGGCTTGATTTGTGAAAGACTTATGTATTACATAAGATTATTATATGAATTACATGTGTGAAAATTTTCATGTAAAAAATCGTATAAAAATTATTTCAGCACTTGAGTGAATTCACAATAATTAATATCTAAAAATTAAAAAAGCCCCCTTCGACTATGTCGGAGGGGGCTTTTCGGTTATGTTTTTACTTCCTTAATAAAGGAGTAACATCTTTTTTGTCGCTGTATGCGCTTGAGTTTTTAGCGTATAATATAATACTCTAGAAACTGATGATAGATCTTGTTGGTCTAGGGTTATACTGTTCTCCCCTGATTTACCTGAGATAAGCTGCTTATAGACTAGAGCTCCTGTTACATCGTGAACCATCAACTCAACCTCTTGATCCATACTTAGATTAAACGGAATCTGAGTAGATCTAGCAAACGGATTCGGGACATTTTGTCCGAGGCTGAAAGATGTCTCGTCACTAGAAATTATTATATCAAAAATTTCTAAGTCGCTTCCTATGTAAGCTTCTGCCTTTATGGCTGAATAATCCATAGCAAGTCCTTCTCCATTTGTCGAAAGGCTTATACTAAATAATTCTGTCTCATTGATACTTAAGGCATGATCTGTATTCCATGAAATCAATAAGCGACCATTTTTAACAGCAACATTGTTGATATCAAAATTTAGTGCTCCTGCAGATACGGATGCAACTTCCTTATAATTACCTGATAAGGCAAATTGAAAACCAACGACTTCATTGAAGTTAGATGATGTAAAAGTCAGGGTTCTTATATCTCCTTCTACTCTTTCATCCACGCCGATTTTCAATTGCCTTGCAGATCTTGATTCTATATTTTCGTTATTTTGGAAGGTGGCTGTTTCATTCACATCACCAATCTTAACCGCAACAAAATCCTCGTGCATCATATCAACCGCTAATCCAGATAAATTTGACAACTCATTAAAAGGCCATGGTTCTCCTACCATTGATTCTGCCGCATTCACTAATCTCCACGAACCGTTACTAGGGTATTGATCAATAATGCCTAAGATTAATTTTCTGATCTGAACTAAGTCAATTGAACTTATTCTTTCATCATTATTTACATCTGCAGCAATCAATTTATATGGGCTATTTAAATCTTGTAAGCCAAGAACATGCTGCTGAATCATCACAATATCTATGGTAGAAATACCATTGAGCCAATCATCATTCTTTGCTCCGCTTATCTCATAATCGTAATCCATTAGATTGTATTCAAATAAATAGGACCCCGTATCATCAGTAGAAATATTGTATGGGTAACCTACTTGATCTGAATTTGCAGACATAGCAACATCTGGTACACCTTCACCAGCCTCTGTAGCTACTCTACCGGATATGTGTGCTCTATTTGCTCCATTGTTTTGAATCAATTTAATTTTAGTATCAACAAAATCTTTATTACCACATAAATCCCACACATATACCCTAATATCTAGCAAACCTCCATTAGAAGCAGCAAGATCATCTTCGTTAAAGATCATGGCACTTGAATTAGTGGCTCCATTCCATTTTTCTGCATCACCATTTAAATAATCATTCTCTGAAGCTACTCCGTCAATATCATACCAAGGATCGTCTTCATTGGTATTTAATAATTGAGGTGGTATATGTTCTGAGAAAGTGTACTTCAAGTATTCACTATCTGAACAATTATCAAAACTACCGGCATCAAAGTCACTGGCCCATAATTCAACTTGTCCATTTTGCATTAAAGCTGTACTCAGTTCCAACATATAAGGTGTTGGCTGCTTTTTATCTTCAATGGTAAAGTAACTCGTATAACTGCTCACATTACTGCAACCATCGTGCACCTTCCATAAAACTCTATGTCTTGAACTGCAACCGTTAGGGATACCGTCAACTAAATTTAAGGTAAGACCTCCAGAGGTTGGATCAACATAATATTCGTCAGTACTTAATATAAAACTAGAATAAGTATAGTCAACTTCCCAATCCGCCCAAATATCAATCTCTACTTCCCACTTTAACCATGGTGAAGCACAGACACCATTATCTGATGCATCAGAAGAGATGGTTATATTTTCACCGATGCAATAAGCATTGGCTGGAATGCAGATATCCTGAGCTGATAAAACAGGATCTTCTGTATCAAAGAACTTAATAACTTGAGTGTGCTCATAGGTTCCTGCTCCAGTCGCAGCATCATGATTACACCAGTTAATTACTGTCCATTTATTTAGAATCTTATAACAAGTACCGGCTTCGAAGAAGAAGGTATCACTTTCAAGCGTGGTCCCAGTCAACTCACATTGGTTTGCTGTAAACGTGGGAGCACCATGATCTTCATCAGTACAATTTAACTCCTTATCGTCCGGCCATTCAATGTCCAAGGCATCATCTGCAGCCGGTTCAACAATAATCCATTGATTACAGGCAGAACCTCCGCATGGCCATGTTCTTCTTATCGCTCCAGATCTACAACTTGGATTGTACGCGGGAATTTCTTGTCCAATCAATGGGGATTGATTCATTGGCTTTCTCATATACTGATCTGTAGGTTCATCAAAGCAATCAATATCTGAGCAGGCCGTGGACGCATATGGTCTACCCGTTATGTTGTAATTATTAAAATCTTCTTCACACTCTAATATCTTTAAAGGAGGACAGATGACCACTGGAGCATTTTTATCCTCTACTCTAATCGTCGACCATGTTTCGTTATAATTATCGCCTGAAGTTCCATAAATACCATTTGCATCTCCATCATCCCAAACTCTGAGGATGACATCATGAATACCATAAAGCGTTCCATCTGGAGCTAAAGTAATGGCATCTTCACAACAGAATTTAACAAAGGCCCCACCATCGGTATCATCGATACCATCACCTTCATGTCCATCATTATTAAAAGTATTGTTGCTTCCTGGATTACACCAATCTTCAACAGGTCTTCGTATTTCTAAGTGCACATTTCCACAACCATCATGACTAAAGTTATCCACATCTTTGGCAAACAATTTAGCCACACCATCTGGTCCTTGGGAATTAGTTAATTGAATAACTAAGTTTTCATAAGACACTGCTGTTGGCGGGGTTGCATCTATGACTGTAATTGTGAAGGGAGTCAAACTTGCATTACCACAACAATCTGTAGCTTCATACATGAATGTATGTATCCCTTTTGGTATCCCTTGGGCTAGTCCTAGATTGTATGAAATTCCTGGAGGTGGTCTAACACTGTACTGAGGATTGACATCACAATTATCGTGTAAATGAGTTGGAGCTGGGATGTAATAATCAACTGCACATGCCCAAGGATCAACACTTACTGTTAAGTCAACAGCACTCACTGTAGGAGCCTCCTCATCAACTCTTTTTATTGTTTGTGCATAGTTTATAGTATTTCCACCGCACCAATCGTAAATGGTCCATGTTCTTACAATCTTATTATTAGCCGTTTGACATGAGGCAGAACAAGCATCAAAAAACTGGTCAGAGTAGGTGAGATAAATATTACAGACTCCACTTTCCGTAATAGGCTTCGCATGATAATTCCCAGCCCATCCTGCAATAACAACATAAGGAGATGCATAAGGAATCCCTTCATTATGTTCTTGAATGTTGGGGGTATCAGAGTAATCATCTCTTTCTATACCAACTGGTCTTCCTGGAGTATCAACATCAAAAGTAGCGGCAATAGCATATGGAGAACTATCTGCACCACATCCAATAGAAACAGTTTTTTGCGGTAGATAGAAATCAAAGTTAGGCCGAGTCCCTGCATTTGCAGCGAATATATTTGAATATCCATCCCATGCCCCGTTGGCTGTGTTTCCAACAGAAGAAGTTGACAAGCCTTCAAATAAAAATTGCTGCTGACAACTAACATTAGATTGACCGCCGGTAGGGCTGTTATATGTATAAAATAAATTTCTTGTTACGATTTGTGATCCGCATGGAGCATTTGAACTGTAGGAATATGTAACGGTAACTGGATCAATGTTTCCACAATTATCAGTGGCCATTGGAAAGCTGGGAAGTAATTCATTTCCTGATCTAGTTAGATCTTCGAGTACTTCTAAGTCCCAAACTTCATAGCATCTGAACGTACAGGCTGGATTTGGGGTAACTCCATCAGCTAAATATGGTGTCTCACACTCACAATCAACATCTGGATCAATTTTATCTTCTATGCAAGCTGTTCCCCAGCAAGAATTCCCATTGGCTATTAAATACACATTATAGGTCAAACATTGACCGACATAATTCCCAATGTAGTAAGGATCGGATGGATTTGAATAAGTAAGGGGTATTCCTGAATTTGTGACAATGTCCCAGCTATACAAGGAAGGGTTCACGTTACCTTCGAGGAAAGCATCAACAGACAAATTAGCAACACTGCAGGCTGCATCTACGCTTATATTAACTTGATTGTTACAAGCTAAAGATTGTGCTGATAAGTTGATCTGACAGCATAGCATAAGAGCACCACAGAGAATGGAGAAAAATCTCTTCATGATTGAGTTTATTATTATAGATTTCGTCGTTTTTTATCGGAGCTTAAACCGATAAAGCTTAGTATATACATAATAAAGATAAAACCAAGATTCGTCCCAATGAAATCAAATTCATTTTTTTGACACGAAGAGGACCTTCCTATTTCGCCTATAAAAAAGCATCAAACATACCTCTCTGACTACCAAGGCATTAGCTATATATAGATATGCTTATCGCAAATGTTAAAGTTCTTCACTTAACTTAAGGTATTAACGTAACGTGGCAAAAAACCATCTATAATACTCTGAAAACAAAGTATTTACATATTGAATATTATCTAATCTACAAGTATAAATTTATCCTTCCAAACTTGATTTGAATCTGAAATATGGTAATAAAATAGCCCTGAATTAGATTTAAGATTGGCAGCCTCAAGGGCAAATATATTTGATCCATTTGATGTCGTTGTAACCTCCTTATAGACCCGTTCACCCCTTGCGTTGAAAACCTCTAAAGTAACCATTCCAGCATTCAGATGGTCCACCTGAATAATTGCATCAGATTTCCAAGGATTTGGGCTTACAAAGGCTCTTATTGACTTTTGAGTTGGCAGTTGAAGGTCAATAATTCTGAGTTCTGTTCCAGAATATGCTTCAGAAGAAATAATCCTATTGCTAAAAGACACATGATCCCCTAATTCTTGCTTCAGTCTCAAGGAGAATAACTCCTCTGAATCAGCACTTAACAACTTGTCTGTATTCCAACTCATTGTTATCGCTCCATTCACTAAGGCTACATTGCTTGCATCTACATT
>ENA-ORXT01002585-ORXT01002585.1-marine-metagenome-genome-assembly--contig:-NODE-2585-length-21493-cov-6.268958_pt1 | contig 21493 bp, 16 predicted proteins | sample MGYA00237868_ERZ511482 | MGnify/ENA metagenome assembly ERZ511482
GCTCCCTGCGGAGGCGCAGGGACGCACCTCCTTACCTTTCGCCAACCCCATACCCGAACCGCCCGGGGGTTCTTAACCAAGCGCCATTGCCCTTAGGGGCGTCTTCACAGTCGAAAATCCTCGACCACGACCAAGACTTGGTGAAGCGCGGGTTCCGGATCGGCGGCCTCGCGCTTCGCCTTGAAGGCGTGACGCCAAGTGCAAGCGGTCGGGGCTAACCAAGCGTCATTGCGACTAGGGCGCCGAAGGCAAGGCTTCAGCCGAGCCGCCATTGCGCCAAGTCAGGAAGGTGGCCCTTACCATTCCAGGATCGCCGTCGGGTCCCATCAAGAGCAGGGTGGTGCCGTCATGAATGATCACCTCGGTGGAACTGGTCGCACGGGGCTACCGGTCGCGACCGCGACCCTTACCACCGTCCGTATTCGATCTTCGATCTACGAAACTAGCGAGCGCTCGCTCCACAGGCAACCCATCTGAATCGGAGGCCCTCTTCGCCCGGGCTACGGCTTGCGAAAATTTTCCACGAGGTCGATCAGCAGCCGCACTCCGTAGCCCGTGCCGCCGACCGGATGGTCCTGGTTGGCGGACTCGCGGAAGGCCGGCCCCGCGATGTCGAGGTGGGCCCAGGGGAGGTTATTATCTACAAACTCCTTGAGGAAAAGGCCAGCCGTGAGCGCGCCGCCCCAGCTGCCACCGATATTCTTCACGTCAGCGATGGAAGACTCGATCAGGCTCTTGTATTCGTCCGGCAGAGGGAGCGGCCAGATCATCTCTCCGCTCCGCTTCGAGGCGGCCTCGATCTGCTCACGCCATGACTGATCATTGAACATGAGCCCGCTGATCTCTTCGCCAAGAGCGACCACACAGGCTCCGGTGAGGGTCGCAAGATCAATGGCCGCATCGGGCTTGCGCTCCGTGGCCAAGGCGAGGGCGTCGGCCAGCACCAGACGCCCTTCGGCATCGGTGTTCAGCACTTCGACGGTCTTGCCGTTGCGGATCGTGAGGACGTCGCCGGGGCGGGTGGCGTCGCCGCCGAGCATGTTGTCGCTGAGAGGAATGAGAGCCGTGACCTTGGTCGCAGGTGCAAGAGCAGGCAGGGCGGACATCGCGCCGAGGACAGCCGCTGCTCCGCCCATGTCGCATTTCATGGCCATCATTCCGGCGCTCGTCTTGATCGAGAGACCACCGGAGTCGAAGGTGATTCCCTTTCCGACCAGGGCCAGGTGGCCGGTCGTCTTTCCCATGGGTTCGTAGGTCATTTCGACGAAGCGGGGTGGCAGCTTCGATCCGCGGGCGACCCCAAGGATTCCGCCCATCTTCATCTTCCGGAGTTCGGCGAGTCCGAGCACCTTGATTTTCATTCGGCCCTCGCGGGCGACCTTCTTCGCGATGGAGGCGAACCGCGCCGGGGTGAGATCACCGCCGGGTTCGTTGACCAGGTCGCGAGCCAGAAAAACGGCATCCGCCACGACGAGGGCACGGGCCAGCGCCTGGCGGGTCGCGGGCCTGCCCTTCCCAAGAATGGACACCGACCGGAGTTGGCTGCCCTTTTTCGTCGGCCGGTAGGCGACGTAGGAGTAGCTCCCCAGGAGGATCCCTTCCGCGACAATGGCCGCGACGCGCTCTTCGCCCATCCGACTGATGTCCGGCAGCTCGATCGAAATCGTCGCGTGACCGGCGGCAGCGCGACCGACGACCGTAGCGGCGCGTCGAAGGGCCTTCTCGTCGAGACTCGCCGCACTTCCTAGGCCGGCCACAAAGACCGTGCCCTTGGCATCGCGTGTGTGTGCCGAGGAACCCGTGCGCGCCTTAAAGGAAGCCGCGTCAAGAAGATCGTGGTCGAGTTCCTTGCGTGTCTCCTCGGCAAGGAGGAGGACGGCGTGGAAGGCGGCGCTCTTCGGGCGGGCCGTGGAGAAGGCGAACTTGATCGGCATGACTTTCCCTAGGGTTCGAGGAGCGCCTTGGCGAGATAATCCGACGCGGGAAGTCCGGCGCCGGCCCGACTCCTCTCTTGCCAAACCGAGGCCAATGACTACCTTCCGCGTCTTATCATGCGGGCTTTTTCACGAATTACCATTTTCGCGCTTGCCGCGCACCCGGTTCGAATCGGCTGATCCCGATCTCGCCGGTGCGCCTCGGAGGCCCGAACCGGCGACCCCTTGTCCGGGACCCCGTCGGTCCCGGGTCCTTCGACCCCCGCCTCGCCGATCTGGAAACTTCCGTTCTGCCCGCGTCCACGACTCCACCAACGACGACCACCATGTCCCTGCCCAAAGTCACCATCTACGACACCACCCTCCGCGACGGATCGCAGGGGGAAGGCATCTCCTTCTCCTCGAGGGACAAGATTCGAGTGGCTGAAAAGCTCGACGAGTTCGGCATCGACTACATCGAGGGCGGCTGGCCGGGGTCCAACCCCAAGGACGTCGAGTTCTTCCAGATGGCGAAGGATCTCGACTGGAAGAACGCAAAGATCGCGGCCTTCGGCAGCACCCGGCGCGCCGGCGTGAAGGTCGAAGAGGATCCGCAGATCCAGATGCTCCTCGATGCGAGCACTCCGGTGGTGACCTACTTCGGCAAGAGCTGGAAGCTCCACGTCGAGGAGGTGCTCAAGACGACGGTCGCGGAAAACCAGGCGATGATCCGCGACACCGCCCGCTACCTGAAGGAGAAGGGCAAGGAAGTCATCTACGACGCCGAGCACTTCTTCGACGGCTACGCCGACGATCCCGAGCACGCGCTCGCCACCCTCGAGGCCGCCAAGGAAGGCGGAGCCGACATGCTCGTACTCTGCGACACCAACGGTGGACGACTTCCCTCCGAGGTCGCCGCCATCACCGAGGTCGTCTTTAAGAAACTGGGCATCCCGGTCGGAATCCACACCCACGACGACAGCGGGCTTGGCGTCGCCAACGCACTGGCTTCAGTCGAGGCCGGATCAACCCAGGTACAGGGAACGATCAATGGCTACGGCGAACGCACCGGCAACTGCAACCTCACTTCGGTGATGCCGATCCTGCAGCTCAAGATGGGACGCGAGGTCGTTCCGCATCTCGACCGGCTGACGAAGCTGGCGCACTTCATCGACGAACTTGCCAATCAGGTCCCAAGCTCCCGGGCCCCGTTCATCGGCTGCTCCGCCTTCGCCCACAAGGGCGGCATGCACGTCAACGCGGTGCAGAAAATCGCGCACAGCTACGAGCACATCAAGCCGGAGACGGTGGGCAACCAGCAGGTCATCCTCGTTTCCGAACTGTCCGGCCAGAGCAACGTCCTCCTCAAGGCGGCTCAGTTCGGACTGCCCATGGAAAAGGGCGACCCCGAGGCCGCCACCATCCTCAAGGAGACCAAGCAGCTCGAGAACGACGGCTACGAATTCGAGCATGCCGACGCTTCCTTCGAGCTGCTGATGCGCCGCACCCTCAGCCGGCACCAGAGCTTCTTCACCCTGCTCGAATACCACTCGACCTTTCGGACCAATCACAGCACCGGCTACGAAGTCTGCGAGGCCACCGTCAAACTCGAGGTCAACGACGAGTCGGTCTACACCGTGGCCGAGGGCGACGGCCCGGTCGACGCCCTCGACGGCGCGCTCCGCAAGGCTCTCGAGCCGGCCTTCCCCCATCTCGACAAGGTGCATCTCACCGACTACCGCGTGCGGATCATCGACGGCCGCAACGCCACGGCAGCCAAGACACGGGTGCTCATTGATCTGACCGACGGGATCAATGACTGGACCACCGTCGGCGTCTCGACCAACATCATCGGAGCGAGTTGGGAAGCCTTGGTGGACGGCTACGAGTACTTCCTCGCCCGCGAGGCGCGTCACATCGCCTAAACCCACAGCTCGCGGTGGACCAGCAACGTCTCACCGAATGTCTCGAGAACGGTGAATGGGAGACCCGGTTCTCCGGGGGCGCTCTGGCCGAGGGGAAACGCCGGGTCGCCGCTCGCCTCGTCAAAGCCGTAAAGGCGGAGCTGCTGGACACGGGCGACGTCGAGATCACCGGCTCGGTATCCGAAAAAAGCGGCGAGGCTTTCCTGCCTGTCGTCGCTCTGTGGGAAGAAGACGACACCCTCGCGGTCGATTCAAGCTGCGGGTGCGACGTCGGAAGCGAATGTCTTCACGCGGCCGCACTGCTGTTCCATCTCGCCAAGGCACCCGGAGAGCGGGTCACTGCGGCCCTCGGCGGCACTTCGGAAAAGCAGACCGAAAAAATGACGGGGGGGCGAACCCTCGAGCTTGATGAGGTTCCCGTCGTGGCCGGCGCTCCCACTTTTCTCCTCCGTGTCGAGAACGTCCGCCCTCCCGACGCCGAAGACCCCGCGCGCTACGCATGGCTTCCCACGGTCGGAGCCCATGCCTTTGCGATCTACGGCGAGCACCGGCTGCCCCTCGAGCCTTCTGGAAATCTCGCTCCCATCCTCGAAGCCGACGGCTCCCGGCAGCAGCGCGACCGGGCCGCCGAGATGAACGCGCTCACCGCACTCTACGCGATGGCCCTCCGACCCGGCGCCGAGGAGCCGCCGACCTCGCTACGCGCGGTGCCCATTCCCCCCACCCTCGCCGACCCACTCGTCGGAACGCTATGGAGCGCCGACCCCAAGGAATGGCCCGACCCCGACTACTTCTGGCAGCGCTTTCGGCACGAAGGCACGACCGCGCTCGAGCGGCGCGGGTGGGAGGTGCGCTTCGGACATGGCGTCGGCATTGAGCCGCTCGTGTTCAACACCGAAAGCTGGCGGGCCGAGATCGTCGAGGAAGGCAAAGGCTGGTTCCACCTCTCCGCCGGTTTCGAGATCGACGGCGAGGACTTTCAACTGCAGCCAATCCTCGCCGCCCTCGTCGCCAACAATTTTCTGGAAGCCACCGAAGGCATGCCCAGCGGCCAGGAATTCATGGTCTTCCTGCCCGACGGACGCGGTCTCGCCCTGCCCGTGGGAAGGTTCCGCCGGATCCTCCAGGTGCTCGGCGATCTGCTCGAGTTTCCGTTTGCCGGTGGTGACGGCAAGATCCGCATCAGCAAGCTCGAGGCCGCTCAGCTGCTTGCCGAAGATGCGAAGAGCGAGAACTCGGAAGAGGGCGGCGGATTTCTCTCCTCCTTCGAAGCCGCGCTTGAAGCAGCCCCCGAGATTGTCGAAATCTCCGAGCGTCTTGGCTCCTTCGAGCACGTCGATCCGGTCGAGGTTCCCCGCGGCCTGGAAGCGACCCTCCGCGAGTATCAACTCGACGGGTTTCACTGGATGCAGTTCCTCGCCGGCTACGGTCTTCACGGCATTCTTGCCGACGACATGGGCCTCGGCAAGACGCTGCAATGCCTGTGTCATCTTCTCTCCGAAAAGGAATCGGGCCGGAGCGGTGGCCGGCCTTCCCTCATCATGGCACCCACCAGCGTGGTCATGGGCTGGCAACGCGAGTCGGCCAAGTTCACGCCAGACCTCGAGGTGCTCGTCCTTCAGGGACCGCAGCGTCACCGGCTCTTCGAACGCATTCCCGATGCGGACCTCGTCCTGACTTCCTACGCGTTGCTCCCCCGCGATTTGGAAGCGTTTCTCGAGCACGAATTCCATCTCTTCGCCCTCGACGAAGCGCAGCACATCAAGAACCGCGGGGCTCAGGTCAGCGACGCCGTCCGAGAGGTCCGCGCCACGCATCGGCTCTGCCTATCGGGTACCCCCGTCGAAAATCATCTCGGCGAACTCTGGAGTCTCATGGACTTCCTCATGCCGGGCCACCTCGGGTCGCATGATCACTTCACCGCGACCTACCGGACGCCGATCGAGAAGAACTCCGACGTCGAGAAAGCCGCCGCGCTCGCCCGCCGGGTCGGGCCGCTCATTCTCCGCCGCACCAAGAACGACGTCGCCAAGGAACTCCCGCCCAAGACCGAGATCCCGCACCTCATCCAGCTCGAGGGTGCCCAGCAGGATCTCTACGAGACGGTCCGCTCCACCATGGATAAGCAGGTGCGCCAGGCCCTCGCCATCAAGGGAACCGAAGCGCAGATCATGTTCCTCGACGCGCTGCTCAAGCTGCGGCAGATCTGCTGTCACCCTCGCCTCCTCGAGGCCAACCGCGATGCCGGTCACGATGCCTCCGCGAAGTTCAACTACCTCGTCGATCTCCTGAGCACGCTGCGGGCCGAAGGACACCGAATCCTCCTGTTTTCGCAGTTCACCTCCATGCTCGACATCATCGAGGCTCACCTCGTCGCGGTCGATTCGCCGTATCTGAAACTCACCGGAGCCACGAAGGACCGTCAGGACCTTGTCGAGCGATGGCAGGGCGGCGAGGGCGAGGTCTTCCTCATCTCGCTCAAGGCCGGCGGCACCGGCCTGACTCTGACCGGGGCCGACGTCGTCATCCACTACGACCCCTGGTGGAACCCCGCCGCCGAGAATCAGGCCACCGACCGCGCCTACCGCATCGGCCAGGACAAGCCCGTCTTCGTTCACAAGCTCATCTGCGCGAACACCGTCGAGGAGCGCATCCAGCAGATGCAGGCGCGGAAGGACGACATCGCCACCGACCTGCTCAGCGGCGCCCTGCAGAACCTCGGTCGACAGCTCACCCCCGAGACCATGGCGGATCTGCTAGGGGAGTGATTTGAGCTGAAGGCGAGATGGCCCTGCGATACTCTGGAATCTTGAACGTTCTTGCCTCCCTATCTCTAGTCATCTCGAGCATTATGCTACGCTGGGGACCTGATCTCGATCTGGAACACAGATGGAACTCCAGATCACTGAACTGAATCCAGTAGGTGGCCCTCCCGTGGTCGCGGTGATCACCTTGAAGACGACTCGGCCACCTTCGAGATTGATCGATCCTAGAGCATGCGATCTCAAACGACGCGCGCTTCGCAGGCGGGGGGAGGTCCGTTATTGACGGCGAGGTTGCCAACAGATAGTTTCTTCCTCGTGAAGACGGAGGAGGAGCGATCGACGAAACAACGACAGGACCAAGCCCCGAACTCCCCTTTCGTCGAGAGACTGGAGACGAAGATCGAGGCGGATCCCCAATGGATCGCGTCCCGCGAGGCGCTTCGGAAAGCGAGGTTGCGGGACTTGAATCAAGTCTCTCACAAGGAAGCGAACCGACAGATCGCCGAGGGCGCTTCGGTAGTGAGATCCGGACCCTTCTTGCTTGGGCATCCGGACTTGGACGACTAATCGACACCGAGCAGTTTGACCAAACCCTCGGCTCCTTTGAAGAGATTCGGGGTGGTCAGGAGCATTTTGTGTTCCATGACTCGAGAACCGACCGTGTTCTCAAGCTGACCAACAACCGTCAGTTTGGATCGGGAATCTACCTTTCGAATTACCTCCGCAACATTCGGCTCTCCAACCTGCTTTTCGCAGACGACATCCGGATTGAGGGGGTCGTGAAGGCCTCGGTACCGATTGTCGTTACGAGCCAGCCCTTCGTCGCGGGCCGGAACGGCACCGAACTCGAGATCGATGGGTTCTTTCTCGATCTTGGTTTCGAGAAGCGCGGGGCGAGCCGCTACGCCAGCGAGGAGCTAAACCTGAGCGTTACGGATGCGCGGGGTGCCAATGTCAAAGTCACCCCGAGCGGCGTGCTCGTCCCGATCGACGTCCAGTTCGCACTCCTCCGGGAACCCGGTGACGACGAACTCTAGAGGGCGATCAGTCCCGGTAACCGCCTTCGTCAGAAGGTGGAGGCGTTGCCTGTAATCCGAGCCTTTTCAGGCCGTGCTTTCACCCTGTCACGAGCGCGGCTACCTTGCCTCACCCGCGCCGAGGACGTCACCCTCCACCCTACGGCAGCTGATTCAGTCTACCTCGTCTTCTGAAAGGGAACGCTCTCCACCAGCCCGTAGATCAGCTCGCGGAAGCGGTACTCGTTCTCGCGAAGGCGCTCTTCGATCGCTCGGAGAGCCGTCTTGTCCTTGTAGGTCACGCCCCGTCCCAGCGCGTACACGAAGAGGTGCTCGCTGATGCCCCGAGCCATCTCGTCGCGCCTCGTATCAGCCAGAATCTGAGTGAACTCGCGCAACCCCGTGAACTGCTCTCCCTCCAGCAGCTCTCCCGACGCATCGACAGGCGCCCCGTCCTCCTCCGTGCGCCAGCGACCAGTCGCGTCGAAGTTCTCAAGCGCAAACCCCGGCGGATCAAGAAGACGATGACAGGCCGCACAGGAGGAGTCCTCGCGGTGACGCTCCAGCCTTTCACGGAGCGTCCCCGGCTCCTCCTTGGTCGGCTCTTCCGCGAGTGGCTCGATGTTCTGCGGAGCCGGTGGCGATGGAGTGCCCAGCAGACTCTCCAGCACAAACTTGCCGCGACCGACCGGTGAAGTGCGGGTGGGGTTGGAGGTGACCACGAGCACGCTCGCGTGCCCGAGAATGCCACGCCTCGGCGTGTCTCGCAGGGACACCTTGCGGAACTCCTCCCCCTTCACCCCGTCGAGGCCGTAATGCTTCGCAACCCGCTCGTTGACCCAGGTCTCCTCGGCGAGCACGAGATCCGCAAGCGGGCGGTTTTCCGCGATCATCGAGGCGAGAAAACGCTCGGTCTCCTCCTTCAGATCACGGGCGAGAGCTTCGTCGTAGTGGGGGAAAGTCCCCTCATCCGGTCCCATCAACTCCAGATCACGGAGATGAAGCCACTGGCCGCCGAAGTTGCTTACCAGGGCCGCACTTCGTGGATCGTCGAGGAGACGATCAGTCTCCTCGCGCAGCTGTTTGCGCAGCTGGCCCTGCTCGGCGAGATCAAGAAGACGGTCATCCGGGCAGCTCGACCAGAGAAAGAACGAGAGCCTCGAGGCGAGGTCGTACTCGCTGATCTCCCGGACCTCTCCCTCGCTGCCCTCGGTAGAAACGCCGGGTTCGATCTGCTCACCTCGAAACAGGAAACGCGGCGAGACGAGCATCGCCGTGATCGGGGCCCGCAGGGCGTCTTCGAAAGGCTCACCAGCCACCCGCTCGAGATCATAGAGCCGAGCGTAGGCCAGCTTCTCGTCGCTCGTAAGAGGTCGCCGGAAAAGTCGTCGCCCAATCTTGGCAACGGCCTCGAGCGCCTTCATCTGCTGCACCTTTTCACTAGCATCCGGCGCGGGGACCTCCCCGTACAGCCAGTCCTGAAACTTGGTCCGCTTCACCGAAGAAGCCGGCGGCGGCGAAGCGACGTGTTCGACGTCGCGAACCATCAGGTTACGGTCGGCGACGTTCTCCTTGTACCAGTCGTTGGTGAAGGCGATGCGCAGCTCGAGTTCCTGCCCCGGCTTTTGGTTCTCATATTCAAACTCGTAGGTGCCTTCCGAACCGAGCGATTCCTCAACCGCCACGTGCCCGAGCTCCTGATCTCCAAGTCGCACCCTCATCTTGGCGAGCTCTTCTCCTCCGCGGGTCGCACTCGCAAGAATGCGGAACCGGTGCATCCCCGACTCCTTCAGCTTGATCTTCCGCTTTGCCTCCGCATTCGAGGAAAAGTGCAGGCTGCGACCTGACTTGTAAAAGCCGCCGCCGTGAAACTCGTCGGCCTTGAACTTGGTTCTCGTTCCCTCGCGTGGCGCCGTGAGGATTGCCGCCTCGGTGACGTCCTCGGCGGCCGTGTAGTATTTCTCGAAGAGCAGCGGAGGCAGCGAAAGCACGTCGGCGACGGTGTCGTAGCCGTGACCGGTGTCGTCCGGCGGGAAATTCCGAGCCGCAATCTTCAAGTCGAGTCCAAAGACGTCGTGAATAACCCGGTCATACTCGGTGCGGTTGAGACGCCTGACTACCACCTTGCCCGGGTCAGGGTTTTTGGGATCGACGTGAAAGACGACCTCGTCGATCCAGCCAGCCAGCAGGGCCCGCTCTTCGATGGTGGGTTGCTCCTTCTTCTCGGGCGGCATGGTATGGGACCGCAGGTGAAGGTCGACCCCTTCCCAGAGATCGCGGGCCTCGAGAAGTTCCTCGTAGCTTGTGAATCCGTCCAACTCGACGTCGCCCTTGGAGGATCCGTCCCCGTGGCAGTCGTAGCAGTAGGCCGCCAGCACCGGCAGGACTTCCTCCTCGTACCGTCCCGCGCTTCGATCCACGGTCCCCGCGGAACTCCGGATCGTAAAAGACAGCCAAATCGACAGCACCAACGCCACGAAAAACGAAACACCCACCCACGGAAGTCCGGGGCGCAAGAGGGCCAGCGGGTTCCCGCTCGCGGGATCGAGTTCGGTTTGGTTCGGCTGAGAGTCGGTCTTCAAGGTGGGAGGGCGGACTGGAATTGCGGTCGTAGAGGCTCCATGGTTGAAGTCTCCGAGTAACTAATACGCTGCGAGGAGACCGTTTTCCGCACGAAACCGATCTTATGTCAGAAACCAACTACAAGCTCGGCAACGAAAAGCTCGTCAAGGTGCTCCCAGCCGCCTCCACCAAGCTCAACTCTCTGCTCACCAAACAGGGACGCGCGGATACCGGCGCCCTGCGCATCGCCGTGGTCGGAGGCGGGTGCTCGGGCCTTCAGTACAAGATGGACCTCGTCGATGGTCCGGTCGACCGCGACATCATGGTGCTCTCCGGCGAAGTGCGCGTCGTGATCGATCCCAAGAGTGCTCTCTTTGTCAGTGGATCCGAGCTCGACTTCAGCGACGACCTGCAGAGCGGAGGCTTCAAGGTCACCAACCCCAACGCCGTGGTCACCTGTTCCTGCGGTGAAAGTTTCGCAGCCTGATCCGGCTCTCCTCTGATGTCCGAGGTTCCCGATCATTTTGCACGCCTCGGGCTCCCGCGGAAGCTGGCCCTCACCGCCGAGGATCTCGAGGCATGCCGAGACCGCGAGAGCCGAGTACATCACCCCGACCAAGGTGGCAGTGCTGCCGCCTTCGCAGCAGTCAACGATGCCTATTCCGTCCTCCGCTCCCCGGCGCGCAGAACCCGGCATCTGCTCGAACTCCTCGTCCCCGATGCCCCGCCAACCCGACAGGCCTCTCTTCCCTCCGATCTGGGCGACTTGTTCATGAAAATCGGGCCTCTGCTGAGTGAAGCCGATGAACTCGAGGCGCGCAGAACCGCCGCCAGTTCTGCTCTGGTCCGCGCCCTGCTGGCGGATGAAGAAGCTCAGATGAGGGATCGGCTCGAAGACGCTCTCGCGGGCATCACGACCGCGACCGCACTGCGCACCGACGCCTTCCCGTCGCTCGACGAAGCCCGCCTCGAGTCCGAGGACGAGCAACGCGCCGAACTCCTCCGGTGCTGGAGTGCCCTGTCTTTTCTCGAAAAGTGGGAGACGCAGGTGCGCACCCGCTGGGCACAGCTGGCAGGGTAGGCATCACGATCTCCTGCATCTCTCGGAATCCGCGCCCTACTGGCGTGACTCGACCCGTTCGGCCCGGGCTTTCTCCTCGGCCGCCCTCTCGGCAGCCGCACCCCCGATCTCGGCCCCACCGATCGCAAAGCAGCCCAGGGCCACGGCGACAAGAAGCGCACGAAGCGGGACCGGTTTGGCGATGATGCTCAGCCCTCCACCGAGAGCGCCGACAAGAAAGAGAAGTTGAGGATTCAACATGAGACCTGGAATCGACCTACTCACTCGAGTCCGCTTCCGCTGCCTCGCGGCTGGTGCCGGCAGAGCGGTTTTTCGTTGATATGACCGCACGCTCCGAAGGGGGCAGGAAGGGAACCCGGAAAACTTCGTCGAAATCGTAGACGTCGGCAAAATCCTCGAGGGCATCCTCCTCGCGTTTACCAAAGGCCCCAATTTCGATGAGGTTGTAGACGATCTGACCGATCTCGATGGTCGAGGTCAGCTTGAACTCGGCGAGCACCACGGGTGCCAGAGGGCCGTAGTTCTCCAGTACCGTCACTCGGAACCCCTCACACAGCTGCGGACCCGTCACATGACTGTCCGTCCGGGGTTCCTCGATGTTCTCTCCCTCCAACTGATTGACCCTCTCCTCCAGCGGCTCGTCGGGCTCGAGTTCCTTCTTTCGCTGGGCCACCGAGTAGTCGAGCGCCTCGCGAACGAGAAAGTACGCATCGGCGGGATAGCGGTCGTCCATCGACACGGCGAGCTGGACGGCTTCCTCGAAGGAGATCTGGATCATGGAGCAGGAGAAGGAGTGGTGGGCGCAGGACGATGAGACTCGTCGATCGGTCGCGAGCGTTCGCGGCAACACCGTACGACGGCGCCAGCGATAAGGAAAGCGGCGACCAGAAAAACCAGCATGCGCTCTAGTGAGGTCAGGTTCTTCATCTCGCGGGGGACGTCGCCCTCGCGTCGCCGATTTCCCGGTCCATCGCGTCGAGATACCTGGAGAGCGCGTCGGAGCGCGGAGCCGGAGGCTGATTGGCGGCCTTGGCGGCACGCAGATACTCTTCGAAGGACCCCTGCCCCTTGCGCCCCGCCGTGACCTCGTGCCAGTCCATGAAGGCATCGACCTCGCTCATGAGGAGCAGCACTTCCTCTCTGCGCCGGGCAAGTTCGCCGAGCCGGTTGGGGACGTCCTTCGACTTCCCGTTGCCGAGTTCCGCCAGAATCGCGCCGTAGCCGGCCGCGATCGGCTGATAGAGCGGATGGCTTTTCGAGCGGATCACTCCCAGCCGCTCCCGGCCCGCCGTAGCGATCTCGAGCCGGCGCGGATGCTTGAGAATGGCCTCGAAATTGGTCAGATGGAGCAAGGGTACGTCGTCTTGCGGAGCCAGTTTTTTTCCCGGTTTCCGACGCGGTGCGACCGGCAGCCCGCCGATCGTCTTGCGCTTCTTTTCTGCGTTCTGCATCACTAGCACCCGGGTAGACAGCCAGAGCCCATTTTTGAGCGCGGCTTCCGACTCTGCGGGCCCCTCCACCTCGAAGGGTCCGGGTTCCGCTAGCTGCCGGGCCTGAAGAGCCCACCAGATCTCCAGTTCCTCGCGCGGCTTCTGCAGCTCAGGCCAGTGCCGGCGAAGCACCCCGTGGGCATCGCGGGTGCCTAAGGGAAGATTATCCATGAACTTCTCAAAAGCGGTGCGGCCACCCCGCTGGACCAGTAGAGCGCGCACCAGTGCCTCGGCTGAGACACGGAGGACCTCGGGCCGCCCGGCCGGACGTCCGTCCCCGAGCAGGGCCGCCACGGGCAGCTGCTTGCCCGCCTCGACGATCGCACGGAACTCCTCCGTGTTTCGCAGCCGCTGACGGCTTTCCATGCCCCGCCACGTTCCTTCCTTCAGCCACCAGGGAACCAGTTCCGTCTCGGGAATGACGTCCATCCCGTCCAGCACCCAGAGAGAGAGCAGCAGGCCGACGGTTTCCCTGCCGACGTCGTCCCAGCTGAAATCCGGCCCGAGACCCACGTCGAGCTGGGCATGAAACAGCCCTGGCCCGGCAAAGCGAAGCTTGGAAAGCGCCGAACGACCCGAGGCGCTGCCTTTGGGATTCAGGTGGAGCCGAACCACGATGGGACCGCCACGCAGTCCCGACTCTGGCTTTCGACCCGTCAGGTAGACCTCGAAGCGCTCGTGAAACTCGTCGAGTCGCATGCAGAAGGTCGAGCGCAGTTCCCGGCTCTCCGAGAAGACGCGGAATTGACCTGAGGCACTCACGCTGAAGGGCAGGACATCCGCAGAACTCACGGTTGATCCCAGGAAAATCCACGCCCCGAGGAGCAGGCTGATGATCTGGCTCCGTCGATCCATGAACAGCGAAGCTACGCAAAAGCGGGCTGGAGAGCAATCCCAGAGGTGCAGCGCAACTCCCGCGCGGTGGCAGAGTTCACTCCCCATGCGTGTGAACTGTCTCCTTTCCTCGACTTTGCTGCTCTGCTCCATGGTGAGCATCCCCGGCGCTCTCGCGGCGGCCGCGCCTGCTGTCGGCGAGCCCGCCCCGAAGGTTTCCGTGAAGAAGCACCTCAAGGATGAACTCGTTGATCTCTCCAAGGTGGAACGACCCACCGTGATCGTGTTTGGCAGTCACACGTGAGGCCCCTTCACGATGCAGGCCGGGCGCCTGCAAGCTGCCTACGAAAAGTATCAGGATCGCGCCGACTTCTGGTGGATCTACGTAGCCGAGGCTCACGCCATCGATGACCCCAGGCCCTCCACCCGCGTCAAGATCATGGAGCACCGCAGTTTCGAGGAACGCACCGAGGTGGCCACCGGTTGCGCCGCCGACCTGAATCTCAGCATCCCCAAACTCATCGACGACATGGACAACACCATCGCCGAGGCCTACCAGGGCGCACCTGATCGGCTGTTCATCATCGGCAAAGACAGCAAGATCGCCTATTCCGGGGCCAAAGGCCCGCGAGGCTTCGACGTCGCCGAGATGGAGGGTGCGCTGGCCGCGATCCTCGAAGGCAAGGTTCCCGAGATCACCCGCGCACCCGAACCTGAAGGCCGGTCTCGCGGTGCGGGCGGAGGCGGTGGAGGAGGAGATGCCGCCAAGCAGGTTGCCGCCATGGACGCGAACAAGGACGGGCTGCTCACCAAGCAAGAGCTGCCCGAAAGAGCGCAGATGCGCTTTGCCCACCTCGACACCAACGGCGACGGCCACCTCGACGCGGCGGAGCAGGCCGCCTTTGTCGAGCGGATGAAGACTCGTGGCGGGAAGGGAAAGGGAAAGGGTCGAAGTAGCCAGTGAGACGGCCGGTCGTAAGGCCGCGTTCAACGCCTCCGTCAGCGCCTGCATGGCAGCTCGCTCGAGTTCCGACGATCGACAAGCAAATCGGACGCGGCATCGAGTGGCTCTGCAGTTTCGGTCTTGGCGATGCTGAAAAAATGGCCGGCCACCTCGGTCCACTGGCCGGCAATCACTGCGAATCGCTCATAACACTCCCGAAGACCGTCCCACCCCAGAAGCTGATCGGCTGCTTGAGAAGATTCCCCATCGCGATGTTCTCGCATTGCTCGCCCAAGGGTTGAAAATCCGCGAGGATCCTACCGGAACCAGCCTCGCATGGTCTGTCGGAGCCTAACGGACTGGAGGTGCCAGCAGATGTCGCGGTCCTACCCAGCTCAGGGTCTTCACCCCGTCCTCGGCCTTGATCTGCACGCGGATGGATTTCTTCTCCCAGTTGAAGTCGATGACCCCGTAGTTCCTGCCGCGAAAGTTGCCGCCCTTGATCCGGTGGCGGTTCGGTTCGTCGTCCTGACCGCCACCGGCATGGGTCAGACCGCTCGACGTGGCTTCGAGAAGCCGCCAGCCGGGGCCCTCCTCCGCCCCGGCCTTAAGCATCGAGAGTTCGGCCAGGTGCCGGTCCCCGCTGAGGAAGACCACCCCGCCCGCCTTGGTCTCGCCGATCAGATCAAACATCCGTTGCCGCTCGTGCGGAAAATTGCTCCAGCTCTCGTAGCGATGATCTTCCGGAATGAGCTGGATACTCGTCGCCACGATCCGGAACTTGGCGGGAACAAGCAGCTGCTCGCGAAGCCAGGTCCACTGCGCCTCCCCCAGCATCGTCTTCGCCTGGTCCTGGGTGGGTTTCCATGGTCCGAGACGATCCCGCTTTTCGCGCGGCTCGAGGGCGTCGCGAAAGAATCGGGTGTCGAGGAGAATGACCTGAACCCGCTGACCTTCGGGCCCATGGAGCCGGGCGTCATAGATGCCCGGCCGCGACCGTGAGGGGGCATCCTTCGGCACCTGCCAGAAATCCAGAAACAGCGCCTCGCTCTCGACCTTCTTCGGATACTCGGCGCCCGCGTCGTTGGCCCCGTAGTCGTGGTCGTCCCAAGTCGCAAGAAGCGGCACCTGATTGCGAAAAAGGGCGAACTCCTCGCGCGAGTCGAGCAGCTCGTACTTCGCGCGAATGACCTCCATGTTCTCGCTGTCGCCATAGACGTTGTCGCCGAGAAACACGAAGAGATCCGGCTTCTCGGATGCGATCTGATCGAAGATCGAGACGTCCCGATCCTGGCGAAGGCAGGACCCGAAGGCGATCCGCTCGATCGCTTTCTCTCCGGCCGTGAGACGGGGAGTGCTCAGACCTGCCACTGCGACCGCGAGGAGAGGGAGGAGGGTCGACAGGCGCAGATTCACGAAACAGCCTCGGCTGCGGATTTTAGTGGTCAACCGCCTCGTTGCGGACAGGTTTCGCCGTGCCCATCGCCAGACTTTCAGGACGAATCAGCGGAGCCGGTGATCAGACCCGTGCGGCCCGCGCTCAACTCTTTGCCCTACTCTTCGAGAACGGCTGGGATCTCTACAACGCCAACGGCGATCAGGAGATCAGTCTCTGCAACATGGAGGGCAAGATCGCCGAGGCTGACGCCTTTGTCTTCACCCCGGAGCCAGATCTCGCGGATCTGTTCTCCGCCAGCAGTATCTTTGTCGGCTACCAGACCCAAGACCCCGAGCTCGACGGCAAGCCCACCGCCATTCTGAACCCGCAGGGAACCTGGGACTCCTTCTTCGTGCTCCTCGAGCACCTTCAGAAGATGGGCACCATCCGGCAAAATCCTCGCGACTACCTGGTCCCGGTCTCGAAGCCCGAGGACGTTCTCGACCAGATCTCCGGAAGCTGGAAGCAGCCCGAGCACGTCATGCATGTCGATCCCCCCGAATCGGATGCACCCACCACGATTGAAGCCAACGCCCCCAGACCAAAGGACCTCCGCTACTCCGTCTGCGTCTTCTGCTCGGCGAGCATCAGAGAGCAGGGTCCGCTCGACGACGGTTACTATTTGGGCAGCGAACTGGCCAAGGCCGACCTGGGATGCGTCTCGGGCGCCGGTCGCACCGGCATCATGGGAGAGGTAGTGCGCGGCAGCGTCGAGGCCGGAGGATGGAGCGCGGGATCCAACGTGCCGCACATCATCCTGCTCGAGGGACTCCCGACCGGCTTGAGCGCCTTCTGGCCGCGACCGGATATCTACACGCGCATGGAAATCATGATCGAGGAGTCGGACGCCTTCGTCATCCTCCCCGGCGGCTCCGGCACCGTGCAGGAGCTGCTCGCACTCCTCCTCCGCCGCTCGCGGAACGATCCCAGCATGGATGGCAAGCCCATCGTGATCTTCGACCGTCTTCAGGACAGCGGAGAACGCTTCTGGACCCCTCTCTTCGAGCTCATCGGCGACCCCGCTACGATCGAGGGACTGGACGTCGCGAAGAAGCGGGAGGAAATCCTGCCACTCATCGAGAAAGGCCGCCAGGACCTCGCGAAGGAAACGGCTGCTTCTGTCTAGAAGATTCGGAGGCGCCGCTTCCTCTTTTGGGGACCGCTCTCCGGGCCGCGCCGGCCTCTGCACAGAGCGACTTCGCCACAGGCAGAAAGTACGGCATTTCTGACCAGCTGAGTCGGCCTGGTGGAACTTGACGTCTCAGCGAGATTGCGGGCACAGCTAACCGCCTGGACAGGCAGGCGCGCCGAGGATATCGGGGTGGACTTTGAAGGCGGCAGACCTCCGGTCGAGCTACGCTTAAACTCTCTCAAAGGCGTTCGACCGAAGGTGTGGTTGTCTTGGGGCAGCGGACAGGGTCCACCTCTTTCATGGGGCGCGATTGGACGCGAGGCGCAGGGGCGCACCTCTCTATCTAGTTTCAGCCAGTCGACGAACTCAGGCGGGCTGACACTCTCACGAAAAGCCGACAAAAAAGCGGCCGGAGCAGAAGCTCCGGCCGCCTGAAATGGAATGACCCTAGCTCTACTGAGGAGCAGCAGCGGGAGCCGCAGGAGCAGCCGGCGCGTCCTTGTTCAACTCGACGATGATCTCGTCGGTGATGTCGGAACCTCCACCGGAGTGGATCACGATGGGAACCACGAGTCCGTTGACCGAAGTGAGGCCGAGCGTGGAGTTCTCGAAGACGAAGGCGTACTGATCGCGGGCGGCCTTGGCCTTGACGAGCTCGAGGACTTCGTCCCGGATGCCCGAGAAGAGGCGGTTTTGCTGGTCGGTGATCTGGCGCTGGCGACGATTACGGAACTCAAGAGTCTCGCGCTCGAGTGCCATGAGCTCCTGCCCCTTCTCCTGGTACTGAGCCGAAAGCTTTTGCTTGGCGTCGGCACTGGCGATGGGGTCCTCGATCTGACCGCGGAGCTTGTTGACCTCCTCGGTCAGCTTGCGACGCAGCTCGAGGCGTTCGTTGATGTCTTTCTGCGCCTTGGCGGCGTCGTCCTGAAGCTGGTTGGTGGCTTCCTTGAACTTGTAGAACTCCTGAATCACGCGCGTCATATTGACGACACCGATTTTCTGCTGTGCCTGGGAAACAGGAGCAGCCGCAAGAGTGATGAGGGCGAGGATGGCACAGAAGAGCGCTTTCATATCAATAGGTTCGGTTTTTCGGGGGCTTCCCGATTGGGAGGGCTAAGAATCGATGGAAACCCGCGACGCGCAAGTGGAGAATGACGATCGACTCGATCCCTGCTTCATCCTCCACCGGAAACGCCCAGATCAGCCGAGGAGCACTCTAGAAGCGGTATCCGATGTTGAAGTTGAACTGACCGCCGCTGTCGTTGAATTCGTCGGACTCGATGGGGATACCAAAGTCGAGGCGGATGGGTCCGACGGGCAGGTAGAGGCGAAGACCGAAACCGAAGTTCGAGTTGTAGTTGCTCGAACTGAAATCGAAGTCCCCCGCATTCACGAAACCGGCGTCGTAGAAGACGGCTGCCCGCACCTTGTCGACGATGGGGACCGTCGCCTCGGCGGAGAAGTAGGCAGAAGTGCCGCCACCGAGGGGCTCGCCCGTTTCGTCCTTGGGGCCGACGTCGCGGTAGTCGAAGCCGCGCAGGTTATTGGCGCCTCCTAGGAAGTTGCGCTCGAAGATGGGGACACGGTCGTCATTGTTCGACTGCACGCTCGCGACGCGGCCTTCGAGGCTGAAGATGACGTCGCCCGGTCCGTTCCAGTACTGAATGGCCCCGGCGTCGAAACCGAAGACGTCAACGTCACCACCGATCGCCTGGGAAAGGCCCACCTCGAACTTATGTCCGCTGCGGGTGAGGAACAGGTCGTCCCGGGTGTCGTGCACGACCTCCACGGAGAGCTGGCTCGAGACGTACTCGCCTTCCTCCTGACGGATCGCCTCGGAGGCGTTGTCGGAGATCTTGTGGATCTTGATCTGCTGCAGCTTGTACTCGCCGCGGATGTAGGCGTGCTCGCCGATCGGCTTACGAAGGAAGATGTCGCCGCCTATGTCCCGCTGCTCGTAGTCGTCCGAGTAGAACGCGAGGTCGCGGTAGAAGAGGTCGCCGCCGAGGGAGAGACGCTGATCGAGGAACCAGGGCTCGACGATGGTCAGCTGGAAGTCGCGGCGCTCGTTGCCGTACTTGACGCCGAGGCGGAACTTCTGGCCGCCACCGGTGAAGTCGGGAGGCCCAAAGAGGTCGAAGTTCGACTGGGTGATGTCGAAGAACCCGACGACACTGTCGATCGAGCTGAATCCGGCGCCGAAGTTGACGGAGCCGGTGGACTTCTCCTGAAGGTTGATGGTGAGATCCTTGTAGCCCGGGCGACCGGAGGCCGAGGGCTGGAAGTCGATCGAGCGGGGCTCGAAGTAGCCGAGGTTGGCGATCCGCGAACGGCTGGCGTTGACCTTGACCGTGTTGAACTCGTCACCGGGGGCGATGGCAAGCTCGCGACGGATGACCTTGTCCTGAGTCTTGGTGTTGCCCGCGATCAGAATGCGGTTCACGTAGGACTTGCTGCCCTCGGACACGTCGTAGTTCACGGCGAGCACGTTGTTTCCGGCACTTCGGAGCCTCGCGTTGACGCGGGCGTCGGCGTAGCCGCGGGAGCCGTAGTACTCGCGAATGGTGGTGGCGTCGGCGTCGATGGCGGCGGCGGAATAGGGCGCACCGGCGGTCTGGAGGAAAAAGGGCGTCACTTCGTCGGGCGAGCCGATGCTCATCCCGTTGAGGCTCACGGTCTGCACCGTGTACATCGCGCCCTCGGAAATGTGATAGACGACGTCGACTTTCCTGTCGCTGGCGCGCGGCTGATCAACCTTGACCACCTTGGCATCGAGGTAGCCGGAGTTCCGATACAGACTCTCGATCGCCTGAATATCCTCGGCAATCTTGTTGCGATCGATCTTGCCGGCATCGGTCCAGAAGTTGAGCAGCCCCTTCTTCTTCGTGACCACCTCCTTGCGCAGCTCTTTCTCGGTGAACACCGTGTTGCCCTCGAAGCGGGTCTGATTGAGCAGGCTCTGGCCGCCCTCGGCCACGTTGAAGACGACGCTGGTGAAGCCGCGCGCGTCGGTCCGGGTGGAGTAGGTCACGCCGACCTCGGGATACCCCTTGCGTCGGTAGTGGTCGACGATGCCGGTGCGGGCTTCCTGGAGCTTCTGCTCGTCGAGGCTCTGACCGAGATCGAGATCCGCCACCTTGGCGAGCATGCCGTCCTCGATCTTCTCGTTGCCGACAAAGGAGACGCTGCCGAGCGCGCCGGTTCCCTTGACCTTGACGATGAGACGCTGACCGCCGCCGAAAGGTTCGGCGAGCATCTCGACGTTCTCGACGATGCCGCTGTCGTAGAGCGAGGCGATGTCGCGCTGAAGCGTCTCCGGCGTAAGCGGATCACCCACCTTGGTGAACATGTTGGCCCGAACGCGGGCGGGATCGACCGTGGCCGGCCCATCGAAGGCGATCTGAATGTCGCGCACGATCGAGGCTGTGGCCGGAGCCGTGACCGAACCGGAACCACTCACCGTGGGTTCCTGGGCAGGAAGGGAAGCCCCGAGGAGGGCGGCAAGCCCCCCCGTGAGGAGGAGTCGGGACGTACGAAAATGCGGGAAGTTCATCGGTGTGGATTGGATAGATAGGGACCATGGAGAGGCCCCGCGTTCAAGATGCTAAGACTATGAGCAGGACAGGGGCGGCAGGGTCAAGGTGATTTCACGCCATCTGCACGACGATTCAGGTGCTCGTTCTCGCTTTCAAGCTCAGTGCCTTCGAGGCAAACGGCAAACGGCGCACGCGAAACCGCTCGTCTTGATGCATGCCACCTAGCGGCAACGAACGGGCTGTAGCGTTAGAAAGTCCGATACCGCCCCATCCACTCCAAAGAGCCTGCCTTAGGATAGCAACGAGGGTCCCTCCTTTTTCCAGAGAGGAGCGAACAGACGGACCGTTCGGGTCACAAGGCATCTGTCAGGGGTTTCATCCAACGGACGCTCAATTTCTGCTGCAGGGCCTTTTCTGTTTGTGTGACCGCCGCCTGCTCAACTTGGGGAAGAGCCGTCGCCGAAGGGCCGGTCGCCGAGCGATTCTCGGTCTCATCGAGGGGCCAGCCTCGCCGTTCTATTGTCCTCGCGCGTCGAGAAGATCTCGTGCCGCATTCTAGCCGATCACTTTCTTTCGCAGATCACGCATCGAGCTGAGTTCCGGCCACTCGGCGCCCTTCATCTTGCGAGCACCGCTCTTTCGCTTTGGGCTGAAGCACTCGCGGTTCCGTTGGAACAGGTCGTCCACAAAGCAACGGCTCCCGATCGCCACCCCGTCCACAAAGTAGCGCACCCGGCATCGCAACACCTCCGCAGTGGAGAGATGACCACCCGCTTCCCAAACCTTGATCGCCTCTTCTCTTGAAAACCCCTCGCGGATCGCACCGCCCGCGTCGTCAATCCCGCGCCGCTCCTCCCC
>ENA-ORXT01002587-ORXT01002587.1-marine-metagenome-genome-assembly--contig:-NODE-2587-length-21466-cov-3.989527_pt1 | contig 21466 bp, 18 predicted proteins | sample MGYA00237868_ERZ511482 | MGnify/ENA metagenome assembly ERZ511482
CTGTCAATTTTGTGTGGGGGTGCCAGCAACGTGTACAGGTATTAAAATTGACTAGATTTTTTCTTACTTTTTATCATGAAAAAGTAAGAGAGAAAAACGTTTTATCAGGATTGAAACATATTTGATCTCAATCAAAATACTCCTACTAATACTTTGTAATGTCGATTAGGCTGATGCCGGTTGACCAGCTAGGCTTCTCAGAAAAGGATACACTAGATCGATCCTAAGACATAGGATTTACATCTATTGTTTTAATTGGCCATGAAGATTGTTATCCTCGATTTGATATAGACAAGCTAATGACTGTGGTATCCGCTTTCCATTTGAAGTACCCATTCAAAATGGCTTCTTAATAGAGCTCTTTGATAAAAGTTTGCAACAATATCATGGCATCGTAAATTATCCACCGTCATTTTTTGAGTAGAGCTTAACATTAAATTTACGATATTAGAACCATAATTTACTACAAATGAGATTAACACTAATAATACCCTTACTAATTTGGGCAACGAGCCTCACTCTTTATTCTCAAAAAAGAACTCTCCCGATTGATACCACAGTTGTGACAAATCACAATTCAACGATAAATGGGGAATCAATCGCCTATACTGCCACGACAGGTACACAACCATTATGGGATGACATGGGTAATCCAATAGCGAGTTTATTTTATACCTATTACAAGAAGACCGGAAGCGGGGACAATTCTGACCGACCACTGCTCATTTCATTTAATGGAGGTCCTGGATCAGCATCAGTTTGGATGCATATCGCATACACTGGACCTAAAGTCTTAAATATTGATGATGAAGGGTTTCCGCGTCAACCCTATGGCATTTCAGATAATCCACACTCTGTACTTGATGTTGCCGATATTGTATTTGTCAATCCAGTAAATTGCGCTTATTCTAGAATGATTCCCGTAGAAGGGAAAGATCCCGACAGAGAAAAATTCTTTGGTATAAATGCTGATATAAAATATTTATCAGAATGGCTGAGCACATTCGTCACACGACATAATAGATGGTTATCACCAAAATATATTGTAGGTGAAAGTTATGGTGGAACAAGAGTGATGGGCCTAGCCTTAGAATTGCAGAATCGGGCATGGATGTATTTGAATGGAGTCATTATGGTGTCTCCAGCTGATTACAAATCATACAGTGCTGATAATGCTTTGTCCTCTGGCTTGAATCTTCCGTACATGGCGGCGGCAGCATGGTATCATAATGCATTGCCTGCTGATTTGCAAGCCAAAGATTTAACAGATGTACTTCCAGAAGTAGAGCAGTTTGCAATTGATGAATTATTGCCGGCTTTGGCGAAAGGAGGATTTATTTCTGATACTGAGCGGGATGCATGCGCGACAAAAATGGCTCGATATTCAGGTGTGGCTAAGGATGTTATTTTACAGCACAACTTAGATTTACCTACTCCCTTTTTTTGGAAAGAATTATTAAGAGATGAATCTGAAATGACGATCGGAAGACTTGATTCTCGATATTTAGGTATAGACCGTAAAGTATCTGGCTCACGCCCAGATTACTCTCCAGAGCTGACTTCATGGAATCATTCTTTTACACCAGCAATTAATTATTATATCCGAGAACATTTAAACTTTAAAACTGATATCAAGTATAATATGTTTGGGCCGGTGCATCCTTGGGACAGAAGAAACGATAAGACACGAGATAATCTACGACAAGCCATGGCTCAAAATCCATATTTAAATGTGATGGTTCAATCTGGATATTACGATGGTGCCACGACTTATTTTAATGCTAAGTATACAATGTGGCAGATCGATCCTAGCGGAAAAATGAAAGATAGAATGAGCTTTAAAGGATATCGTAGCGGCCATATGATGTACCTCAGAAGAGAAGATTTAAAATTAGCAAATGACGACTTACGTAACTTTATTAATAAAACTTTACCTAATGGGAAGTCGGCTAAATATTGAGATCAATATTTACGCATAATAATTATGTAAGACCAGAAAGGTAGTCATGCATGTAGGGCTCTATAGTCTAGTTTGCATATTTATGTCAAGTCTTACCAATGCTTATTTTGATATAATTGATAGTAGAATTCTTAAGGCTAATCAGTAATGGCTTTTTTGTGTGTAAATTCTTATCCATAGGTATAGCGAGTAACTTCAACGAAGAGATTAATAAATAAACAGCAAGTAAAGGGTCAATGTTAAGTGTGATTAATCTATTTTTAGATTAGAATATTAAAATTATTCGTAGCTTTTAAAATTAATATTAATCACATTTTGAAAAACATTGTCAAAATATTAATCATTTCTTTTTTTGTAGTCAGTATTGGTTGCGGATTAGATATTACTGAAGACATAGAGTTTGAGATTGATCAGCTACCGCCAACTATAGACTTTAATGTTCATGTCAAACCTATTTTATCCGACAAATGTTTTGCTTGCCATGGTCCTGATCAAAACACAGTAGAAGCTGATCTTCGTCTCGATATTGAATCTATTGCCAAGTCTTCAGGACATACAAAATCAGGAAAACCTGCCATTGTAGAGGGCAGACTAAACAGGAGCGAACTCATTCACAGAATTATAACAGCTGATGAAAATGAGGTGATGCCTCCACCAGAATCTAATTTATCATTAACAAATAAAGAGAAAGCACTTTTAATAAAATGGGTTGACACTGGGGCAGAGTATCAGCCTCATTGGGCTTTTAGCTCGCTGGAAAAGCCAGCTCTACCAGATATCATAGATGTAGAAGTAGCTAATGAAATTGACAATTTCATCGCTGAAAAATTGCTAAACTCAGGCCTTGGATTTAATGCAGAAGCTGACAGATCATTATTGCTGAGACGTCTGTCATTTGATCTAATCGGATTACCGCCGACTTTATCTGAGATCTCAGATTTTAAAGCGGACATAGATTCTAACGCTTATGAAAAACAAATTGATCGTTTGCTTTCCTCTTCTCATTTTGGAGAAAGAATGGCAGTCGATTGGATGGATGTGGCACGTTTTGCAGATACACATGGATATCAATCTGACCGTTTCAGAGATATGTCTCCTTGGCGTGACTGGGTGATTAAAAGTTTTAATGAAAATTTACCTTACGATACTTTTATTACTTGGCAACTTGCGGGTGATTTATTTGATGATCCTACTCATGATCAAAGCTTAGCCACTGCGTTTTTACGACTTCATCCTCAAAATGAAGAAGGTGGTATAATAGAAGAAGAATTTAAAGTTGAGTATGTAACAGATCGTGTGAATACAGTTGGGACTGCGTTTATGGGATTAACTGTAGGCTGTGCCAAGTGTCATGATCATAAGTATGATCCAATTTCTCAAAGAGAATATTTTGAATTATATAGTTTTTTTAATAATGTAAATGAGGCTGGTCAAATCTCTTTCAATGGTGCTATGCCTGTGCCTACTATGTTACTGACAGATGAAAAGACAGATTCTATTATTACATTTATAAAATCAGAAATTAAAGAAAATGAAATTGAATTATTAGATATAGAGGAAGACTTAAAATCAGAATTTGAAAATTGGATCTCGGCTAAATCTTACAAACAGATCTCTAGTGGACATTTATCTAATTTACCAATTGCTCATTTTTCGTTAGACAATCATTTAAAAAATGAAATAGGTAAAACTGTGTTTGGAGAAATGAAGCGAACATCATCAAATGATGAAACTCCTGTTTTTACTATGGGTCAGTTTAGTAAATCATTATTATTAAATGGTGATGCGTGGTTAGATTTAAATGTAGTCGGTAATTTTAAAAGATACGATCCATTTACGATTTGCCTGTGGATAAATATTCCTGAAGATATTACTGATGGAGTGATTTTTCATAAAGGAAGTGGTGCAGCATTATTTAATTTTAAAGGTTTTCATATAGCATTAAAAAATAATCAATTGGAGTTGTTAATGGCGGCAGTCGCACCCAATAATGCCATCATAGAAATTGTAAATGATCCAATACCGAGAGAAGAGTGGATACAACTGACTTTGCGATACGATGGGAAGAGTTCTGCTAAAGGATTTTCTTTATTTATGAATGGTATGGAAAAAGAAACAACGGTTAAAATTGATAATCTGTACAAGGATATTACTGTCTATAATGGTGCTGATCCTGTCGGTTTGCAATTTGGAGCGCGGTGGAGAGGAAAGGGTATTGGTGGCGCTAAGATTGATGATATCCAAGTCTTCGATTTGGCATTATCAAAATTGGAAATATTGAAAATAGCAAATTGGGAGGCTTGGAATAATATCGTATCTAAAGATAAATTGGATTTGTCTCCAGTTGATTTAAATCTATTAAGGGAATATTTTGATATGATTCAGCCAGCTTTCAAAATAAAGAATGAGCAACTTGTCCAACTGCAAAAATCTCTATCTGATACAATAGAACCAATAAAGGAGATTATGGTTATGGAAGAGATGGCTGTACCTCGCCAGAGTTATATATTGGATCGTGGTCAATACGACAGTCCTACAGAAGCAGTTTATCCTAATACTCCAGAATCAATATTAGAGTTTCAGTCTGATTATCCAAAGAACCGTCTTGGTTTAGCTAAGTGGCTAACTGATCCTGAGCATCCTTTGACAGCTCGAGTAGCAGTCAATCGATATTGGCAATTGATTTTTGGGGAAGGTCTCGTGAAGACATCAGAAGATTTTGGGAATCAAGGATCACTTCCAAAAAACAAGGAGTTATTAGATTACTTGGCATTTTATTTTATTGATAGTGGATGGAATGTAAAGTCTTTGCTAAAGAAAATGCTGATGTCCAAAACGTATAGGCAAAGCTCGATTCCTTCTGAAAAATCTAATGATATTGATCCTGATAATAGTTTGTTTTCAAGAGGTCCTTCAGCTAGATTAAATGCTGAAATGTTACGGGACAATATGCTTATAGCAAGTCAACTTATAAATGATTCGATTGGTGGGTCAAGTGTTTTTCCTTATCAACCTGAAGGCTTATGGGGAATGTTGGCGGGAGGAAAATATCCTAAACAAACTAAAAAGGATAAATACAGAAGAAGCCTGTATACTTTTTGGAAACGCACTGTGCCGCATCCAACGCAAGCTACTTTTGATGCACCTGAAAGAAGTGAATGTATGGTCCGAAGGCAAGAGACTAACACGCCATTGCAAGCTTTAGCATTGATGAATGATCGAGTTTATATTGAAGCAGCACAAAAGATAGCCCTTGATATTGTAGAGGAAAGTTCTTTAAGTCAAGCATTTTTGTCATTAACTGGAAGAACACCAACAGACGTAGAATGTGAATTATTAAATAAAATGTACACACAAGAATTAAATAAATTTGAAAGCGAGCCCGAGAAGATCTCTAGTTGGCTTACTGATTTAAATACTGGATCTCAGAATAAGGCGTCTCTTGCTAGTTATGCAGTTGTTGTCAGTACAATTATGAATACAGACGCTTGTATCATGAAACGATAATTATATGAGTCATCATCATCATCATCATCACGAATTAAGATCCTCAAATAAAGATCTGCAGCAAGTAGAAAAACTACTAAAGCGCAGACGATTTTTGACAAAGACATCTCTTGGGCTAGGTGCGATGGCACTCAGCTCTTTATTAGGAAAGTCTTCATTGCTTGCAAATGATATCATTGATACAAAAAATAAAATACCGAGCTTCATAAAAACAATTGCCCCAAAAGCCAAACGTATTGTTTACTTATTTCAAAGTGGCGGCCCATCTCATTTAGACTTGTTTGATTACAAACCTAAGCTTGCTACTATGCAAGGTGCTGAACTGCCAGACTCAGTCCGTCAAGGGCAACGTCTCACAGGAATGAGCACACATCAAACTTCACTTCCGATAGCGGCATCCAAATTTTCATTTAAACAATATGGAAAAAGCAGACAATGGCTGAGTGAATTGTTACCCTACACAGCTGAAATTTCTGATGAGTTATGCTATATTAAATCTATGCATACGGAAGCTATAAATCACGATCCAGCGATCACGTTTTTTCAAACAGGCAGCCAATTAACTGGTCGTCCTTCGATGGGGTCATGGTTGAGTTATGGTCTTGGTACTGAGAATAATAATCTGCCATCTTTCATAGTTTTGGTGACTAAAAATAAAGGTGGTCAACCCTTGTACGCGAGACTATGGGGGAATGGTTTTCTGCCTGCCGAACATCAAGGCGTTCAATTCAGATCTGGGAAGGATCCGGTTTTATATTTAGAAAACCCTGAAAATTATGATGGAGACGATCGAAAGGAGATGCTTTCATACCTCAAACAATTAAATGATGTCCAATACGATACATATGGTGATCCAAATATTCAAGCGCGGATGTCACAATATGAAATGGCATACCGGATGCAAAGTTCTATTCCAAAATTAATGGATTTATCAGATGAATCTAAGGCCACATATCAGATGTATGGAAAGGAAAGCCGTAACCCAGGAAGCTTTGCTGCAAATTGCTTGCTAGCAAGACGATTGCTTGAAAAAGGAGTGAGTTTTGTACAGTTATATCATCAAGGATGGGATCAACATTTAAATTTACCTGGAGGAATTACAAATCAATGTAGAGAAACAGATCAAGCTTCGGCGGCTCTTGTCAAAGATTTAAAACAACGAGGATTACTTGATGATACTTTGGTAATATGGGGAGGTGAATTTGGCCGTACTGTATATAGTCAGGGCAAGTTGACAAAAGATAATTATGGTAGAGATCACCATCCTAAGTGCTTTACAATTTGGATGGCCGGTGGTGGTATCAAACAAGGATTCTCGTTTGGAGAAACTGATGCGTTTGGTTATAATATTATAAAGGACCCTGTGCATGTTCACGATTTTCAAGCAACTATTTTACATCTTATGGGTATTGATCACGAGGAGTTGATTTTCAAACATCAAGGGAGACGTTATCGGTTGACCGATGTGCATGGTACAGTCGTGCAAGACATTTTGGCTTAATTTTCAAGTGTTTTTAGAAATTAAAAATCTAAAAATTTTTTTATCAAATTCTTTTTGAAATAGAGAAGATGTCATGTGTGTATTTCAAATTGCCAAATAATGCTGAACGCATCAAATATAGTCGCTCGGCACATCTTGCTGGATAAATGTTAAAATCAGAGGTAAATTTGGCCGCATTCTTGAGAAAAATGATGACAAATTCATAAGAATGGTAAAATTTCAAATTCACACAGATTTCATTAGTTGAACTTTAATTCATAAAACAAAGTTTATATTGCGACAGAGTTTCGATTATAATATTCAATCATAATATTTTTAATATGGGTAAGGGAAAAGATTCTAAAAAAGCAGTAAAAAAAGAACCACTTAAAACAAAAAAGGAAAAAAGGGCTGAGAAGCTAGCAAAAAAAGCAAAAAAGGGTATGCAGTAGTTAGGAAGCTTACTTTGTGATAATGAGTCCTCATCTTTGATGAATCATTTGGGTAAATCAGGCATAGGTCAAACTTTATTTACTTTTAAATGAACATTTTTCGACTACTACAAATTACGATTAGTAGTCTTCTATATCTATTTATTCTGTGAATTCTACGACGGCTTGCCTCGAGGTAAATTTAAAGTCGTTTTTGAAGAAAGCACTGAACTTAAAACATTGAGGTTCCGATCCTCAAGGTCTAAAAAGTTTTGGTGGGTACCAGACGGTTCTGTCTCGGACAAGTCAAAATTGCCATATTTTATATCAAAATACTTAATGAAAATGAAAAGGCGTTAGTCGAATTAAAGGGCGTTATTATAGATTTTAATCAAGATGACTTAATCAGAATAATAGACTAGGAAACAATCCTCGATATAGACGTCGATTTAGTATGAGTCTAGATAATCTGTTCTACGCACAATCACGATAAACTGTTCTACGCACAATCACGATAAACTGTTCTACGCACAATCACTCCTAAAGATGCTCTTAAAAGCTGAAAGTTGACTATCTTAATAGCTCACAAAATTAAGATCAAATGTCATCCATGAAAGACCGAAAAATCACTTTAACTGAAAGTGAAATCCCTGAAAAATGGTATAATATCGTTGCTGATATGACGAACAAACCACTTCCTCCTCTTCATCCTGGAACTAGGGAACCTATTGGTCCTGAAGCACTCGCGCCTTTATTTCCAATGGAATTAATAAAGCAAGAAGTGAATGAAGAGAAATGGGTTGACATTCCTGATGAAGTAAGGCACATCTATTCTATGTGGAGGCCCACGCCTTTATACAGAGCTTATGGTTTAGAAAAAGTATTAGATACGCCTGCAAAAATTTATTATAAATACGAAGGCGTCAGTCCATCAGGATCCCATAAACCCAATACAGCAGTTCCGCAAGCATACTATAATAAACAAGAAGGAGTCAAACGGATCACGACAGAAACTGGTGCAGGTCAGTGGGGAAGTGCTCTGGCTTTTGCTTGTAATCATTTTGATATAGAATGTGAAGTCTATATGGTGAGGTTGTCATATGACCACAAACCATATCGAAAAGTGATGATGAATACTTGGGGAGCGAAAGTGTTTCCATCTCCTTCTGAAGCGACAGAAGCTGGACGAAAAATATTAGCTGAAGATCCAAATACAACAGGTTCATTAGGAATTGCGATTTCAGAAGCGATTGAGCGAGCGGCGACGAACGACGATACTAAATATGCATTGGGCAGTGTCCTGAATCATGTAAAGCTACATCAAACAATCATTGGTCAAGAAGCGCTCAAGCAAATGGAGAAAGCTGGAGACATGCCAGATATTGTGATTGCTCCATTTGGTGGAGGGTCAAATTTTGCGGGGTTGGCTTTTCCATTTTTACGATTGAATCTTGAAAATGGAAATCAGAATATCCGATGTATTGCAAGTGAACCAACGTCTTGTCCTAAATTAACAAGAGGCGTATTTCGATATGATTTTGGAGATTCGGTAGGGATGACTCCACTTTTACCTATGTATACATTGGGACATAATTTTGTGCCTGCGCCGATTCATGCAGGTGGTCTGAGATATCATGGAGCTGGAGTTATCGTAAGTCAATTGTTGAAAGATAAATTGATTGAAGCAGTCGCGCATGATAATCTAGAAGTATTTGAAGCTGGTGTGGCATTCGCTCGATCAGAAGGTATCATTCCTGCTCCTGAAGCAACTCATGGTATTGCGACTGCGATAGCAGAAGCGAATAAATGTAAAGAAGAAGGCGTCTCAAAAACGATTTTATTCAATATGTGCGGACATGGCAATTTTGATATGAAAGCTTATGAAGATTATTTTGCTGGTAAAATTGTACGCCATGAAATTACCAAAGAAGAGATCGATGCATCACTGGCTAAATTAGATACTCCACTCATCGACTAGATAAATGAATGCCCCATTATACTATAATAATGGGGTATTAATATAGTAAGACCTTTAGCATTTTATTCAAATATTCTGACGGTCATCAGATCTATTTACTATAGTATTATGACACTTATATAAGCAACAGATATCACTGGTGAATAATCTACCTCACTCTTCGACCTTTCCACTCAAAGGATTTACTCGACAATGCTAAAATTCCCAGCAACAAAATAAATGGTGTAAATAATAACAAGGAAATCAGGTACAATTTTAAACTTCGACCTTGATTGAAAAAAATACTCATATTGCTCAATAATAAATAATCCATAATTCCTTTGATAAAGAATTGAAATAGAGCAATAAGGAAAAACAATGAATGTATTGTTACTCCTAATAAAAGATTCATCATAATAACAAGATTAAAAGCAAAGATAAATACCTGAGTTTTGTACAACTTATTATCGCTATAAGACTTTGACTTTGATACCCAACGTTTTCTTTGCATATAAAGACTAGTCCATGATCTTTCAGCCTTAGTTTGTACTATGACTGATGACGCTTTCAAAAATTTAATTCCATCGGGATATGCCACTGATACATGCTGTACTAAAAAAATATCATCGCCCGACGCGTACTCTTCTTGAAGCCCATTTCTTGGATAAATAGATTTTCTAAAAGCCATATTAGCTCCATTTGCCGAATAGAATTCTTTGTTCTGAATGCCATATCCTGTAAATGCAATTGTTGCCATCATATCTAATGATTGGAATCTATTAATGATTGATTTTTCTTGTGTAAAAGTGATTGGCATGACCAACATTTTTATGAGTGCTTGCTGCATGCTATAGTCAATGTAGGCTAACCAATTTTCTGGAACTACACAATCCGCATCAGTACATACAATGATGTCGCCTTTGGCTAGTGATATTGCATATTGAATACCGAGCTTTTTGTACGAATTTGTGCTGGGTTTTAATTTACAGAAATCTGAGAGATTCAAAATACTAAGTTGAGGAATGTCTAAATTAGAAGCTATTGCGACTGTATTATCTTCAGAATGATCATCAACAAAAAGAATTTCAAATTTGTTATAAGGATAATTGTTTTTTCCGATTGATTGTAGACAATTTTGAATTGAATCTTGCTCATTTCTACCAATAACAATTATCGATATAAATTGATGATCTTTTCTATTTCTTAATTTAAAATGTGAATGATGAATTCGGTCCCAAGAAGTCCACACACGCATGATTAGAGTAGCGTAGAAAAAACTAAGGAGTGCATTTACACAAAAATAAAGAATCAAAAGTGTTATAAATTAATGAAGGAATTGAATAGATAAGTAGGCATGAATAAGCTAAACAACTTTCAATGCCGATTCATTTGAATAAGTCATCATATTCATTATCATCTTTCGAATTTTTTAAGATTTCTACTTCCGGTTGTTTTTTATCCAAAGGTTCTAGATCATCAAGTACGAGTGGGTCGTCTTCTTCTATCTCTTCATAATCTGTATATTCTGCTTCTTCCTTTTGTTTCATATTGTCTCGTAAGGATCCAACCTTTTTCAAAAGAACAGCTTTTCCAAATAGGAAAGCGGAAACTAAAGGGAATGCTACAAATGACAAAACGATACCAACGATTCCCATAAATGGATTCGTTTTTGTTAATTTTATCAATGACTTTCCATAATCAAAGATCACCTGTCTATTGATGAATAAGGTCATAATGAATAGCACTGGTGCTACGAAAGACAGCACCCAAAAGACACCTTTTGCAAGATAAAATAAAGCTACCATTAAGGCAATGAAAGCAAGCATAGCAAAAACTGGACTTATGCGTGTTTGTTTATTGTTAAAAAAGACATTCATAGATGATTAATTGAGGCTTTGGACTTACAACGAAAATAGTGGATAATTTCGTTTTGAAGGTGGAAAGTTTATTGAAGTTGAACATTATGCTGTTATTTGATCAATCTTATTTATGGATCGATTGCATCCATTTAGTCCCTTATGATCAACATTCTGATAATATTAAGGGCAATGACTTACGTGGTGGACCCAAAATTATTTAGTTAATGGTTTTGAACAATCTAATCCTGTTTTGAAATTCTTTTTAAACCATCTGTTTCGTAAAAATCTTCCAATAACCAAGCCTATGCTAAGCCAAACAACCCTTGCAATAAACTCATTAAGGTTTTCTCCAAATAAAATATCAACTACTACTTCCATTATTTGTTATTAAATCGTAAAATAGTTCTAAGCCCTTATCTACTTTGTCACGGGCTTTAGACGTCCTATAACTATGAGCATTCGCATAACCAAACATTTCAGCTATTTGAGCGTCCTTTATTCCTAGCTCTTTTTTAATCTCTTTCAAAGACTTAATACGGTTTTCATCATCATAAGTTTGAGCAAGAAATTTATTAAACCCTTGCTCATTCTTTATGTCTTTGTCTGGTAGTTTTATATCAAGCTTTTTTTCAAGCTCTTTTTTTTTCTGGCGACAAGCTCATTCCAAGTTAATGTTTTTTATGCGTTGGCTAAAGTTACATCAAATCTTGAACCTTCACTAAGATGACGACTATTGTATCTGAATGTAGATTCATTAACATAACTGTCTAAATGCCAATCTGAAATTTGGAAATATGTACCTATAATTGTTCTTTTAAAGTGAGACCAAGAATTTTCTATTCCTTTAGTATGTATATCATCATTCACATATTCACCAGCTGAATGCCAAATAATTTCTCTTGCTTATTCTTTATTTAAAGAGTTGTAAGCCGTCCATTCATCAGTGTAAATGATTGTACCTTTATTCACAACTTTGTCAATGATAGGTTTTAAAACTTTGCTACTTGTGCTCTTCACGGTAATAGCATAAACCTTACCATTTCTTTCTAAGATTCCAAGAACAGGAGTTTTTGATTTTGTTGATCGTCCTTGAGCGTTCTTTGATTTCTTGTTAGCGTGCTTATTCTTTTCTTTACCACCAACATAGGTTTCGTCAATTTCAACAACGTCTTCAAATTTAGGAGCTTCAACATCAAATACCTCTCTTATTCTATGTAGCATATGCCAAGCTGACTTTTGGGTTATTTTTAAGTTCCTTGCCATTTGGTGACTGCTCACGCCTCTTTTATGGGAAGTAAAAAGAAAGATTGCAATAAACCATTTTGTTAGTGGAAGTTTTGAGTCTTGAAAGATCTTACCAACCTTTACGCTGAATTTTTTTCTGCATCCGTAACACTTATATCTTTTACACTTACCTCTTAAAACTCCAATTCTTTCAGACGCACAGTAAGGACAAACAGGCTTACCGTTCCAACGTAATTTGGTTAAATGATCTTCGCATTTTGGTCACAATCGAAGTGCAGTACAAGTTCGAAAAGCCTATCAAAATCTCTTAATTGTTTTAGTTTGTTACACATTGTAGTATATTGTAAATACAATACAAATACAGGCATATGCCGTTATTATTGCAAGTATTAAGAGACCTTTTTACTAAATTGTTTCACCCATCTTGGTTAACATGTAGGTTAACTGCACGTTAAAATAGTCTTTGTGGGACTATTATAGGTATAGAATTTGTTGTAACTTATAAATTAATTGAAAAATGCACCATAACTAATTTTGAATACAAGCAAAGACGAAATAACAGTAAAATATCCAGAAATAGGTCTTGACAAACATGACCTTAAAAATCTATTTGTTGCTTTAATATCTTTACAAGAAGCAATGAAAGATATTGTTTTAAACGAAATTCCCGATTTAGATGAATCTCATATTTTTTGGAGTCTAAACGACGCTTCTACTGGTAGTTCAAATTATGATTTAGTGCCAAATCTCCCTAAACTAATGGTTGGACCTAATATGCTTTTTGGTGCTATATCTGAAAATGACTATTCTAAAATTCCAATTTCATCTTCTGAGCATTTAAGAGATTTTCATAAATACAATCGAAAATTAAAGAGTAATCCAGAATTTTTCATTGCGGGGAATCATATTACTACCATGTATTACGATAGTGTTGTTGAAGTTCCAGAACACAAAATCACTAAATACGAAACGATAGAATTCGGTGAACTAGTTAGAGTGGGCGGTGTTGATCCAACTGCAAGAGTTAAGTTTCTAACAGGAGAAACAATATCTTGTAGTATTGCAAAAAAGAAAGCAAAAGAAATAGGAACATGCTTATATGAAAATTTATCTTTCGAAGGTATTTGCACTAGAAATAACACAACTAACAAAATTATAGATTTCAAAATAAAAGATTTTACGCTTCATAAAAAAGCAAAATTGACAGACACTTTTAAAAGACTAAGAGAGGCTGGCGGTGCTGTATGGGATGACATAGACAACTTGCAAGACATATTAGCAGATGGCTAATAAAACACCAAAATTAGTTGTAATAGATGCTCAAACATACATTTGGGGAATAAGACAGAAAGCCAATGAGGATCAAATTCATATGATTCAAAAATGTAACAACTTTATTAAGTGGTTAGAAGAGATTGGTTGCAAAATAATAATTCCTACTCCCGTAATAACAGAGGTAACTCAATTAAATACGAAATCAGAGAGGGAACAAATAGTTTCTATCATGAAAGAGTCATTTATCATAAAGCCGTTTGATATTATGGCAAGTGAAATATGTTCAGAGATGATGAATATTCATTTGCACAAAAATGGAGATGTAAGGGAAATTAAAGAAGCAAAAAAAGTTGGACTAACTAAGAGAAAAGTAAAGTATGACTGTATGATAGCCGCAATAGCAGCAGCTAGTGGATGTGACGTGTTGTATAGTCACGATAAATGGCTTCGAACTTTTTGTAGTGGCTTTGTTAAAGCTTTAGATATTCCTGATATCCACACTCAAGGAGAACTGTCGTTGTTTGAATCTTAAATCTTGGGTCCATCACGTAAGTCATTGCCATATTAAGTATCTTAATTATGACAATCTCTTCAAATGTTATTTATGAATTATTATAAGCTCATACTCACACTTACAATTTTTATATCTGCTTTTTCTTGTAATACGAAAGAAACATCTCAGATAAGTACTCCTGCTGAATCATCCATTATAGATTCCTATGATTGGAATAAAAAGCCAAGCACAGCTACACAAAAGCTATTGAGTAAATACACGCCCTTTAAATTGACAACTAATTTGTCTTCTCTTTCCGCTAATCAAAGAAAAATGATCAAGGTTTTGATAGAAGCTGCAGATATCATGAATGAGTTATTTTGGTATGAAGCTTACGGCAATAAAACTGAGTTTCTTACTTCATTAGAAAATTCTGAGGAACAATTATTTGCAAACGTGAATTATGGACCGTGGGATAGACTAGATGGTAACCAACCATTTATCAAGGATGTTGGATCAAAACCAGACGGCGCAAACTTTTATCCGCAGGACATGACCAAGGAAGAATTTGAAGCAGCAGATATTACTGACAAAACGAGTTTATACACATTTATAAGACGAGATGATTCAGGCAAATTAATATCAATTCCATACCACAAAATGTTTCCTTCTCAAGTCAAACGAGTATCAGAATTGTTACTTCAAGCAGCAGACTTAACAGAAAATGCTGGACTTAAAAATTACTTAACACTACGTGCAAACGCAATTATAAAAGATGATTATCAAGCAAGTGATATGGCATGGTTAGATATGAAAACAAATGAGATTGAGGTCGTCATTGGACCAATTGAAAATTATGAGGATCAGCTATATGGTTACAAAACTGCACATGAAGCCTATGTCCTTATTAAGGATATGGAATGGAGTAAACGCCTCGCTAAATATGCAGCATTTCTACCAGATCTTCAAAAAGGTTTGCCAGTAGGAGATGCCTATAAGAAAGAATCTCCTGGTAGAGATACAGAGCTTAATGCTTATGACGTAATTTACTATGCAGGAGATTGTAATGCGGGCAGTAAAACCATTGCGATTAATTTACCAAATGATGAAAAAGTACAACTTGCAAAAGGCACGCGAAGATTACAATTAAAAAATGCAATGCGAGCTAAATTTGATAAAATATTGATCCCGATTGCTGATATGCTTGTAGATAATAGTCAGCGCGAGCACATTACATTCGATGCATTTTTTTCTAACACGATGTTTCACGAAGTAGCTCATGGTCTAGGTATAAAAAATACAATTGATGGTAAAGGGACTGTGAGGACGGCCCTTAAAGAACATGCTTCTGCTTTGGAAGAAGGAAAGGCTGATATGCTGGGATTGTATATGATCAGACAACTTCATGAAGGGGGCGAATTGACTGCAGATCTCAAAGACTATTATGTCACTTTTATGACTTCTATCTTTAGATCTGTACGATTCGGTGCATCTTCTGCTCATGGTAAAGCCAATATGATTCGCTTTAATTATTTCAATGAAAAAGGTGCTTTCGAAAAGAATGCACAGACAGGCAAATACAAAATAAATTTTGAGAATTTTGAATCGGCCATGGATGATTTATCAGAACTTATCTTGACGCTTCAGGGTGATGGCGATTATGATAAGGTCGCAGCACTTGTCGCAGAGAAGGCTAAAATAAAAGACGGTTTGCAAGGTGATTTAAATCGATTATCTGAAGCAGGAATTCCTGTCGATATTGTTTTTGAACAAGGTATAGATGTGTTGGGTATCTAGAATAAAATGTATTTATTAAGTTCTAATATGCTTATTCGACTACTAATTCCTCAGAAAATTGCATTTCATAGAGTTCTCTAAATTTGCCATTTGGATTTTCTAAAAGCTGCTCGTGTGAGCCTAGCTCTACCATTTTTCCCTGATCCATAACCAGTACTTTATCAGCATGTCGAATCGTCGATAATCTATGCGCTATAATGATAGAACTCCGTTTAGCAATCAGAGTTTCTATCGCATGTTGAATCACTGCTTCAGTTTCTTGGTCGATAGATGAAGTCGCTTCATCCAGAATTAAAACTGTTGGATTAAATATTAAGGCTCTCACAAAACTAATCAGTTGTCTTTGGCCCATTGATAAATTACCTCCTCTTTCAGCGACCACATAGTCATATCCACCTGGCATATTCTCGATAAATTCATGCGCACCAATAAGCTTAGATGCCTCGATCACTTCCTCTCTTGAGAATGAATCATCTCGAAGTGTAATATTTTCCATAACTGTACCAGTGAATAAAAAAACATCCTGTAGTACGATTGAAATTCTTTTTCTAAGTTCCTCCAAAGTGTACTTCCTGATGCTACTACCATCAAGTAAAATATCACCCGTTTGAATGTCATAAAATCGATTTAGGATATTTATGATTGTCGTTTTACCTGATCCAGTACTGCCGACAATTGCTAAAGTCTCATAAGGCTTTAGCTCGAAGCTTAAATCATGAATGACGTAGTTTTCCTCATCATATGCGAAGTTGACATTTCTGAATTCTAGATGTCCTTTGGATTCTACATTTTGCTTGAATCCATGATTTGGAATTTGTTCAGTATTATCAATAATTTCGAAAACACGATTCGCAGCGACAAGACCCATCTGGATAGTATTTAATTTATCCGCAAGCATCCTGATAGGACGATAAAGCCTCGTGATGTACATAGGAAATGCGACAAGCACACCTATCGTAAGTGTGTCATCTGCAAACCATTTAGCGCCCCACCAGACCATGATCGCGAGCGTGCCGTATTGTATGATTTCGATAACTGGAAAATACACGGCATAATAGAGTATCGAATCTAAATTTGCTTTGGTGTATTGCCGGTTGATCTTTTTGAAATTATGACGCTCTCTCTCTTCTACATTGAAAATTTGTACAATCTGCATTCCTGTAATTCTTTCCTGTAGAAAGACATTCATTTCAGTGATGTGAGTTCTTACTTTTTGGTATGCTGATTTTACTTTTTCTTTAAAAATGTAAGTTGAAATGAGCAATAGAGGTAAAGTAGTTAAACAGACAAGTGTCAATTTCCAACTTGAATATAACATAAAGCCGAGGATGGTAAATATACCTAGTATATCGGCGATCATCGTGACCACTCCTTGAGTAAATATTGTATTGATGCTTTCTATATCATTGATCGTTCTAGTCGTCGTCTTACCGATAGGCGTTTGATCAAAATATCTCATTTTCAGAGAAGTGATGTGCTTAAATACACGTACTCTTAAATCTTTTATCACACTTTGACCTAAAATAGCTGTGCTATACAGGAAAGCGTATCTGAAGACGACAGTCACCAATACCAGAATGCCAAAAATGACTGACATTCTATATAGTCCAGGTAAATCTTTTTGCTGTATATAGTCATCTACCATGACATTGATGAGAAATGGCATGAGTGCAGAAAATAAGGCAAGAAGAATTGATAAGACCCCTGCAAGAAAAAATATCTTAGTGTAAGGCCTTGCTAGTGAAACAACTCTGACAAGAGTTTTAAAATCAAATTGGGTTTTTTCCTCTGACATCTGTAATTATAAACGTGCGTAAAAGTACAATGTTTTAATTAAGCGAATATGACATTCGCAGGCAAATAGTAAGATTTGAAATACTTTAGAAACAAGGTGATATTTCAGCGAGGAATGTTGCTCCATTCACGACTTCAAAGTCTGATAATAAGTTGACTTCTACACCAGCTTCGTAGTTGATATTCAACCCATTGCCGATTATCGCATCAGACATGATATTACTTGTAGCTTCATAAAGCTGATTTGTTGGAGACAATGGTAAGTTATTTATGACAAGCACTGGATTGCAGACATTTCCTAGAATATGTGTGTCCAGGACTTGCATCACCTCCATTAGTAAAATCATAAAAGGATTGCATGCCAGTAAAGGTGCTAGGATAAGTTGATATATTTCCAATGCTAGCCGGAGAAATATCCAAGATCGTTGGATCTGCAGAATCCATATGCGCGGACCAACTTGATACTAATTCAAATCCCCATTTATAAGCTGCACCAATTCCAGTAGACTGATCAAGCAATGGCGGCTGACCTGGATCGTGAAATACTTGGTAATCATTTCCTGATCTTGAGTAAACTGTCTTGTCATTATCGCTTAAACAAAATGGACTGACATCGCCCCATTCTGGACTTAGGAAGTCAGGGGTATTCGTAGGAAAAACATTTCCGGATTGGTCGATAAAGAAATTAAAACTGAGTGGCTGCCACCTGTTAAAGTCAACAAGGTTAGGATTGCCTGGTAAGGCGATCACCATGGATGGATTTATGGGAGAATAGTAAGTATTGGCATAGCCATTAATTTCATTTGAACCATCCTGTAAACCGAAATTTATAATTTGATCTGCCAAATAATTACCTAGTGCAGCAGCAGAACCATTAGAATAATCCGTAGAAGTGAAATTTATATTATGCCCCAATGAAGCCATAAAATTATCATATTGACTGAGCATGGTGGAAGCAGCAGGAGAGTTTGAAAATCGATGAACAAGAAGTCTATACATGCCATAGCTGATTGCAGTCTCTCTTTGTTGTTGTACAGGATTAGTCGTAGAAATACCATTAAATTGAAAATAGAAACCATCGACTGTCTGACCAAGAAAAAATGGTACAGAGACTTGGTCGTATGCTGCCCATAGATCATACATCAAGACAGAGCTGTGATATAGGTTTCTGGCATGTATCGTCGGTCTCGCAAAATCATTTCGAATGCTTTCCAGTAATAATTCATTCCATTCTCTAGCAATTGTGTGCGCGGATAGAGTATTTGATGATAAAAAGAGGAAAATTGTCAGTAAGGCAGTTTTAATATGTAGAATTTTATCCATCAAATTATTAGCTAAGCTTGTGTTAGTATGATAATGAGGAGATTGATCTTTAACTCAGTTTTACTAATAATATAAAAGATTATCTATTAATGCAGAGATTTTGTTTTAAAAGTGGTCAGATATTTTTCACTTTTCCGGTAGCTAAGGACTGTGCAGTATTGTAAGCGATAAGTCCGGCTTCCAGGCAATCCATTGCTTTCGCTAATTGTACTCGATTCAAGACATAAGCAATTCTAACTTGCTTTTTCCCTAAAGATTTGTCAATGTAAAATCCATCGCAAGGAGCCATCATCACCGTTCGACCATCCAAGCTGAATTCTGTCAACATCCATTTGCAAAATGACTCTGCATCATCGATTGGTAATTCGACAACATTGTAAAAAGCAGCTGGTGGGAGATAAGTCTTTACACCCTCCATCTGAGTGAGACGGTCATATAAATACAATCGTCTATCATTATATTCCAGCTTGACATCTGGCAAGTAAGTATCACAAGCATCATAGCAAGATTCAGCAAGTAACTGGCCAAAGTGTGGTGGACAAAGCCTTAGCTGAGCATATCTTAACATCGAGGATATCAACTCTTGATTCCGTGTGACCACATATCCAATCCTTGCTCCACATGAACTAAATACTTTCGAAATAGAATCTATAACAATCACATTATTGCGAATCTCCTCAATATTTAATACAGAATAAAAACCACCTTCATAGCAAAACTCTCTATAGACCTCATCAACAATTAAAAAGAGTCCTTCTTCCTTGATCAGTTTTGCCAGACGCTCTAGTGATGCGCGACTGTACAATTTACCAGTCGGATTACCAGGATTGCATAAGAAGATCCCTTTGGTTTTTGGAGTGATCGCTTCATAGAATGCCTCAGTAGACGGCAACTCAAATTCTGATTCCAGAGTAGAGGTCACAGGGACAATATTAATACCACTCATCTGAGTATATCCAAGATAATTAGCGTAGAATGGCTCTGGAATGATGATTTCATCTCCAGGATCAAATGCACTGAATAGAGAAAACTGAATGGCTTCTGAGGCACCAGTCGTCACCATCAAATCATTTTCATCAATAGCGATATCAAATTTTTTGTAGTATTTGGCCACTCTTCTTCTTAATGAAAGCTTCCCTTCTGAAGATCCATATGGAATCACTTCATCAGATAAATTCTTAACTCTTTCTAATGCCGCTTCAGGGGTAATAATGTCAGGTTGTCCTATATTCAGATGCAAAATCTCAATGCCCTTTGACTTTGCCTTCCTCGCATAGGGAATGAGGCTCCTTATAGGCGATTGAGCTAATTCAAGTCCGCGTGTCGAGCTTTTTACCATAGTTCACTTAATAAAAGTCGCAAAGATTTGATATTTAGATGGATATACCAAACTTACTTGAGATTGAGCTATTTATTTGCGAGTATATTTTTTTAATGTCAAGGGGAAAAACGCAGTCATATCCATAGATATGGCGAGTATTTTCAATGAAGAGCTTAATAAAATAGACAGAACATAAAGGGTCAGCCTTAAGTGCGCTTAGTATACGACAAGGAAAAGAGCTATTTATTCACAAGATCTGTAGATGATTTATTTAAGTAACACCGATCAGAACTGATGACATTGTTACCACAATTAGCTAGAAGTTTTATTATTTTACAACATATCAATACGATACATCACAGGTATAATTGATTATTTTGAGCTCAATAATTAACAGATGAAAATATTATTCTCTTTACTTGCAATCATTTTGGTCCTTTTTTGTCAAGCGAGTCCGACTAATGATGGTTGGGACATGCTTTTTAATGGGAAGGATTTTTCAAATTTCGAACAGCTTAATGGCGAAGCAACTTTTCTAATAGAGGATGGCGCAATGGTTGGTATTTCAAAACTGAATACGCCCAATAGTTTTATGGCGACCAAAAAGACATACGCAGATTTTATTTTAGAATTTGATGTGCTCGTTGAAAATGGTTTAAATTCTGGCGTACAATTTAGAAGTCTCAGCAAAGCAGATTATAATAACTTTCGAGTCCATGGCTATCAATGTGAAATTGAAACAAGTTCACGAAAATGGGCAGGTGGCGTATATGATGAAGCTAGAAGAGGATGGTTATACCCGCTTACGCGAAATGAAAAAGCTAGACAAGCCTTCGTCCCAGGAGAATGGAATCATTACAGAATAGAAGCGATCGGGCCTTATATCAGAACATGGATCAATGGTATTCAATGTGCAAATCTAGTAGACGATATGACAAGCGAAGGGTTTATCGCATTTCAAGTTCATGGCATCAGTAAAAAAGAACAAGAAGGAAAAACAGTTAAGTGGAAGGATATTAAAATT
>ENA-ORXT01002590-ORXT01002590.1-marine-metagenome-genome-assembly--contig:-NODE-2590-length-21462-cov-14.964087_pt1 | contig 21462 bp, 24 predicted proteins | sample MGYA00237868_ERZ511482 | MGnify/ENA metagenome assembly ERZ511482
TTGCACGGAGGCGACGGCGTCGGCGGCACGGGGCCCCAGAGCGTGTAGTGCACCCACACGCGGGAGGCGCGGCCGGCGGCCTCGCCCGTCCCGGCCGTTAGCACCGTTTTGGTGACGAGGCCGTCGGGGGTGACGGCCTTGGCGTCGGCAACGGCGGGGGGGTCCACGGCGGGATCCATCGCGGCTCGGGCGGGTCCGACGCGCGGGGGGGGGGTAGGGCAGATGGAAAGGGGACGGGGGCGACCACGTGGTGGAAAAGAGCACGACGAGAACACAAGTGTTGACCAAGAAAAAGAAAACAAGAGACACAAAACGGACCGCCGGCAGGCCAGAGGGTTGGGGAGGTGACGGAGGCGGCGCAGGTGTGGAGGGGGGATCGATACCGCCCCTGCAGGCGACGGCGGCGGGCGCGACAGCCGCGCGCCCTCCACCCCCGGCTCTGCCAAGACGGCGGGCCGCGGCTGCTCCGGCCGGGGCAGGCGCGCGTGTGGCGACCGGCCGAGATCTGCCCCCGCCCACCCGCCACGCGTCGTGCCGCCTCTCGACGAACCAGCGGCCGCTGTTGGGATCTGTCCGTGTCCGACAGCCGCGGTCTGGGGGGGGCGGCTTGGCGCAATTACCGCTCGAGGCCCCCAGGCGGATCAATCGTCGCTGCTCGATGAAAAAAACACTACAATCGGCAGCTTTCTTGCTTTTTTTTTGGGTCAGGCACCGCGGCGGCCATGGCACGCTCCTGGACGCCACGGGCACTCGAGGTCGCCTCCCGCCGCGCGTTGCGGACCACACCCCCGCGCCGGCCGGCTGGTGCGCCACGGCCACTGCCGCGTGCGCGATGCGCTGCCCGGTCGACCGATGGCGACGTCGGGGCAGCTGCCTCGCCCTTTTGGTGGCGCAGCTGCCGCTCGCTCCAGTGCGTCCCGTACTCGGCCGGTTCCTGCCTTGCCTTGTTGACGTGCTGACGTTTGTCTCTCTTGCGGTTCCCGTCTCTACAGTGTCCGCAAATCAGAGGAGTGAGGTGGCGACGAAGCGGCCACGTCGTGCGGGGTTCCCCCGTGGGCGGGCGCACCGGGCGCTACGCTGCGCCCGAGCGCCGCTGCGCCATACCAGCAAGCGTGTCCGCCCAGTGCAAAGCCGGCCGTTGCCGCTCGACCGATTGCCCAATAGGGCGACCGGACGGCGACGGCCTCGGCCGGCCCAGCGACTGCTAGGGGCACTTGCAACACGGGGATATGGACGCGAACACGTCCAACGGCAGCGTGTGTCTGTTCGTGGTCACTTTCATCGGCGGGTCCTGCGTTCTAGTGCTCTTGTATGGCCGGGCGCTGTCGGCGGCGTTCGGCGAGCGGTAGGCGAAGGTGGGAGTGGCTTCTTTCGCCGTACCGCGTGCGACGTTGGACTCCCGCATATGTCTGCTGTCGAGTCGTGAGTTGGCGGCTCCAGTACTGGTGCTCCAGTGACGGTCCACGAGAAACCTCACAGCAAGCTCAAACAACGTCTCACATGACCACATGGACCCTCCGTGAGCGCTGCAGGGGCGCCGTACACGCATGTACGGCGTTGGATGAGTGGCACGAAAGGAGCAGTGACCCGCTGCGTGAGAATACTGTGTGCCCGGTTCATATGCCTGCAGGATGTGGAGGTGCATTTGATGCTGGACTGGCTTCTCCAGCTGCAATGGATGAAATAGCATATTACCCCTCTGCTTTCTCTTCAAGCGAGCGCGTCGCACCTCCCACCCCCCCTCGAATCTACCTGGGGGTGCAGTGCGATGAAAGCACCCGGTCTTTCAGCGCACTCCAGAGAGCTCGTCGTATCTCATGAGATCGGCGGCTCCAGTGCCGGGGTTGGACTTGTGATCCAGCCAGGTCACAGGATTTTCTTGCTGCTGAATCTTGTGTAGTTCTCTTGAAGAGGCCCTCAGTTCGAATACACGCGGAGGCCCTTCGCTCAGGAAGCCGGCAGAGAAGAAGAGCAAGAGCCAGAGCACGAGCACCAAGGAAACGAGAGATGCATGGAAGGGCAGTATGAGCAGGACCACGTGGATTTGGGCCAGGCACGGGCGAGGCAACCAGAAGATTATCATTCTTCATGAAAGAAGCAGAGTTCGGCAGGGCAGCTCACATGGCTCTGCTCTTGAGCTTGTACCGCGGCATAAGAGACGCAGGCATGGTCTTCCTTCATCCTTATAAACTCCCGTATGCGCTCCGTCAAAAAGAAGGAGAGGGCGATGATGACTGAGTCTACCATGTTTGTGAGGACAACGCCCATTCTTTTCGTTTTGCTTGTGCGGCCTTCATCTTTTGATGGTTGGAGTTTCATGCTGATCGGTATTGTACTGGGAGACACTGAACGGCTTCTATCGGCTCTATTGTCGCTATGCTGTTCCTTGCTGCATGACGACACGCCGCTGTCGACGTGCAAGATTTTTGATGCCGGTCAGTTTTCAAATTGATCCCTCAACTCCGCCGCTCAACGAGGTCAACTGCCGCTTGCGGCGACCAATGGGATCGCCTTGCCGTTTTTTTTTCCGTTGTTTTCAAAGGTCGGCATCCCCATTTTGACCCACCCACTGTTGCGTGGCGTAGCCGGCGCTGAGGCCGGCCTGTGTGCGCGGCCGCGGCCGGCCCCTCCTTGCGCCGCTCGTCTCGTCGGCTGGGTCCCGCTGACGCCGTTGCGTCTGTGACGGCCACACCGCCGCCGTCCGTCCCCCCCACGGTCACGGCGCCGCGTCCGTTGGCGACCCCATCGCCGTACGGGGGGGGGGGATTGTGCTGTGTCTCTGGGTGTGGCTTGGCCCCCCCGACGGGCGGGTCCGGGTGCGTGTGTCGGTGATCTTTTCTCTCTTTCTTTCTTTTGCGTGGCCCGGACACGACGCCGCTGCGTGCGGTTCTCTCCCCTCCTCCCTTCCCACAATCGCTCTTTTTGGTTAAGGTGTGTACTCTCCGTCGAGGGATTGGTCTCCATCCTGCTTGTTGGCGGCTTGGGAGCCACTTGTCGCCGACGACGGTGCGGGTGCGTCCGGGGGGGACGGCCCGCGTCGAGCGACACCGGTGCCGGTCGCGAGCGCGGCAGCCGTCCGCCCCTACACGATCCATCTTGAGGCCCCCGCTCAAGACCATCAAGCGCCCAAGAGGTCCTTTGCGTACACGCAAGGTCCTTGCCACCCATTGTCGGGTGCTCGCCACATCGTCGATTCCACTGGAGGATTCTCCATCCCTTTCCCACGCCTCATTGCCTCGTCTTGTTTCGGCCCCCCTCCATTCCCCTATCCCGCTTTTCTTTCGTTGGCGTCTGAGCTGCAGGACCCCCTCGGAACGCCTTCGCCTCCCCCCCTCGTGATAACGCGCCGACGTCGGCTTTGTCACCCATGCGCCCCTTTTGACGTGCGGCGTCACTATGACGCTGCGGCACTCCTCACGTGGTGTGCCCGTCAACTATGAAGGAATGACAACGCGGAGTTTGCGCAACGGGGGGGACGGAGGGGAGCTTGGTAACTATGACAATGTCAGCGAGGTGCGTGATGGCGGCGGAGGCGGCGGCGGCCTCGGCGGAGGTGGCGGTGGCGGCATCGGCGGCGCTGGTGGCGGCGGCCTCGGCGGCGGCGGCGGTCCCGGAGGCGGTGGCGGCCTCGTCGGTAGCGGTGGCATCGGCGGCGGTTTGGGCGGTGGCGTAGGTGGCGGCGGCGGCGGCGGCGGCGCCAGAGTTGGCTTTCCTCCGCCAGATATAGGGGGATTTGCAGGGGGGATGGGAGGGGGTGTTGTCGGTCTTGGCGGCAATGGGGTTGGCCTTGGAGGGGGTGGCGTTGGCCTGGGAGGGGGCCTGGGTGGCCATCCTGGTGGCCACCCTGGTGGCCATCCCGGTGGTCATCCTGGTGGTCATCTTGGCGGGCACCCCGGCGGGCACCCCGGCGGGCACCCTGGCGGACCAACCTACATGGCTGGTGGCTACGCCGGAGGGTACCACAATGGAAGGCCCTCTCCAGAGGCGGTTCACGGCGGCTTCCAAGGCGTCGAACCGAGGGCCCAGCACGTGGCCTACGGCCACGGGCGGGGCTACGCGGGCGGAGATCCTAGGACTGGGGACAACAGGTGGCAGCCCCTCGGTGATGACGGGTACCACCCGCAACGCTCGGATGAATACCGCGGGGTTCGGGCGAGCCTGCCGCCCCGCGAGAGCCCCCCCCCGCACCCAGGCCATCTCAATGGGGGCTTCTCTTACAGCAGCGGCGGGGGCCCTGCCGGCCCCGGCTCCAACAACGTGCTGATGCGGTCCCGGTCGAGCACGCCGTTGCCCCCGTCGGGCCGCTACACCCGGAGCTCTACGGCTGGCATGGGCGGGCCGCCCGACCACTACTCGCCCGGCTGCGACAGCGGCAGCGGCGGGGACACGCGCGGCAAGCGGCGGCTGATGGGGATTGGAAAAACGCGCAAGAGCGCGACGTGGGCGCGCGACGAGGATCGCCGCCTCGTGCAGCTGGTGTATGAGGAAACGGTCGCGAGCGGGCGTGTCAAGAGCGGCATCTCGCAGGAGGAGGCTGCAACGGTGGCCTCGTCGGTGGCGGCGCACGCGAAGATGTGGTCCAAGGTGGCGTCCAACCTGCCCGGCCGGTCCGGCAAGCAGTGCCGTGAACGGTGGTTGAATCAACTGCAGCCGGGCATCAAGCGCGGCGCGTGGACGGAAAAGGAGGAAGAGACGCTGCGGACGGCGCACGAGGAGCTCGGCAACCGGTGGGTGCAGATCGCTCTGCGTCTTCCAGGGCGCACGGACAACTGCGTCAAGAATCATTGGAACTCGATGCTCCGCAAGCAGCAGCGGCGGGAGGCGGCACTCGCTACGGCGGCGGCTGCCAACCGAGCGGTGACGTCGCCGATGGACCACGGCCGCCCGCCACAGCGGCAGGCCTACTCATGGCCATTGAGCACGCTGCAGCCGCCGTTCCAACCCGTTGGCGCGTCGCCGCCGGTCGCTCAAGGGCCCCTGCCCCTTGCCCCGCCGCATGTGTCTCTGGGCGGGCACGTCGGCCACGGGGCATCACCGCCATATGGGGGCGACGAAGTCAACGGCCTCGGCGGGATGAACGGCGTACACGGGCTCAACGGTGCCGGCGGCAGCGGCGGACCCACCGGGGCCGTTGGTGGGCCGTACGACGCGCCCTCCCCGCTGGCGCCGAGCTCCCCTGCACTCGGCAATGGTGGCCGCCAATATCCGCTGCGCAGCGCCGGCAACGGGCCAGCCTACTCCCCGTCGGGCCCGCCCCGCCCCCTGGGCGGCGTCTACCGACCGCCGTCGTTTGGTGCAAATCCGCTGGGCTCTGGCGTCTCCTACCCGTACAACACCCCCCCAAAGCACAGTCCGCTGCCTGACGAAGGCTCCCGCACCCTCCGCTCGCTGACGCCCACGTCGACGCTCGGCGGCAGCGGGCGGTTGCTGGGCAGCACGGGCGGGAGTGGCAACCGTGGAACTCCCCCGCAAGCCACCACCAAGAACCCTCTCCTCTCCTTGGCCACAGCGGCGCTGTCTAGGCCAACCACCTCGCTGACGCCAGACTCACGGCTGACGTACACGTCGCGCAGCCCGACGCTGTCGCCTGTCCCGCTCTCGTTTTCGGGTGAAGCGGCACAGGCGGGTGGCCACGGTGGCGGCGGCAGTGGCAGCGGCGGCGGTGGCGGTGGTGGGGGCAGCGGCGGGGGCGGCAACGGCGGTGGTGGTGGCAGCGGCCTTCACGGGCAGCAGCATCCGTCCTCGTCACTGCCGTTCCGGCCGTCATTGCCTGCCCTCAGCGGCGGCATGTCGCAGATTCCCTCGCTGTCGATGCCGTCCCACCTGTCGCGTCAGCCGATCAAGCTGCCGCCGATGCAGATGGTTGCGACCGCCCACGGCGACGGCGGGCGGCCACCCGAGCCCGGGGTCGGGCCGCCGTCGCTCGCCGGCGCTGCGGGCCCGCTGCCGTCGATGGACACGGGTGGTCACCTGCGGCCGGCCTTTGAGGCGCGCTCACGCACGCGTGCGGCGAGCGGCGTGGCCGCCCCCGTGTACGTCCCTGCCGGCGGCGGCGGTGGCCGCATGTATGCGCCGGCGTCGTCGACGTTTTGCGGCGGACCCGCGGACGGCAGCCACCTCTTGTGCAGGGACGAGGAGGGCACCGAGTAGCGGCCGGCGTGGGAGGCGGGGGGTCCGCGGCGGACCCCTCGTGGGTGCCAACAGGTGCACTCGCGGGCTGCTTCCCCCCCCTCGCTCCTGGCCGCCTGCACGTTGGGAGCGCCATCCCCCCATGCCTGTGGAGTCATGTGTCTTGTTTCTTCCTTTTGTTGTGTGGTCGGCCGGGCCTTTTCGTCTGCCGCCGTGGTTGCTGGAGCGGGCTGGCTGGCGGGGGGCGGGAGGTGCGGCCGACTGGGATTGTGTCTGTGTGACTTCGTCGGGCGCGCTCTGCTGCCGTCGTCGTCATGGTGCCATCGGTGGCGGCGGTGGCTTGCGTCTGCACGTCTGGGTTGCCCCGGCCGCGGGTGTGGGGTGCTGCTTCACGTTCTTTCCTTTTTCCCTTCCGTTCTTCTTTCGTCTTTGCGGCCGCTGCGCTGGTGAGTGGGGGTGGTGGTGTGTGTGTATCCTGGTCGGCCGATCAATCAATGTTCGTCCTCCACGCTCCCCCCCCCTTCACCGTATGCGCGTAGGCTTCTGTGTGCCACTTCGTGTTTGAAGCGCGGTGCTCTAGGTGTGTTAGGACCTCCATCATTATCATCACGTGCCTATGTGTTTTTCCCCGCCACTAGCGTGCTTTATTGCATTGCTTTCCCTGCGCTCTGGGAAACCGTTTCCCCTTGGCACTGAGTCGCGTGCTTGAGCCTGGTTGCACATGCTCGGCGGGTCTAGGGGGAATGAGCTCGGTTTGCCATGACGTACCTGTCACCAAGGCCAACGACGGGGTCCAGCGTGGGGGAGGGGAGGTGGTGGCACTGCTCGCCCGCTCGCCATCAGACGCCACTGCTTCCGTCGCTGCCTCCTGTGCTTGCCGAGCCGAGCGGTGTCGCCCGTTCGCGTCCTCACTCGGCACGCCGTCCACCAGACGGTTTCGCCGCGCCGCGTCGCGTGGGGCGTCCTTTGTGACCTGCCCCCTGACAGTCGGCAGTGGCAGCGTCCCGGTGGCCGACCGCCCCGACCAAGGACCAGGGCGGCTATTGCGCGTGTCTCGACGCCCGCACCCGGCTGTGTCATTGGCCCGTGAACGGTGCGGCGCCAGTTTCTGCTGAGGGGGGGCGGCGGATCCCGTCACGGCCAAGACCGGCCCCCCCTCGTCCCGTCCCCCGATGTCAGACAGTAGGCTTATGGCCGCCACGGCAGAAAAACGGCGGCTGCACCGCAGTGGCGCAGTCGACGGGGCGCGACGGCGCTTGATACACACGACGCCCCCCCCCCCCTCAACCCCTTTCAGAGGCCGCTCGCCCGCCCGTGACGCGGCGCGTCGCGGGGCCGCTTTGCACGTTACTCTACGTTGTCGGGTGGGTTGCCGGTCACAAGGACCCCACCCGGGGGGGAAACCCGCCAGCGGAACCTCGAGTGCGGCGGACGCGTGCGTCCACCGCCCAGGCGGGCGCAACGCTTGGGCGCTGTGGGCTGACGGGCGGTGCTGGTGGCCCCCCAGGGTCGCGTCAGACTGGTCGACGGTCGACGGCATCCACAGTTGCATGCCCTCGTGATACGAGATCCTTGCACGTGCGATCCTTGCCGTTTCTTGCCGTTTTCAGCAACCGTTCTTTGATCTTCGTGAAGATTCTCATCAAGAAATCGAAATATTTGAAGAAATTATGAAAACCTAGGGAAAAGTAGTGCATTTTTCTCAAAGGAGAGCACTTTCTTCCTTCAAAACACAGAGGGGCTGGGCACCACCAGGTGGCTCGAGGTTGAGATCCGATCCTTCACCGTGACTGCCGCCCCACCTTGCACTGGCGGACGGTCGTCTTCCGCCCCGCCCGACCCTGTGCTTTTGTCTCACCTGGCTAGTCCTCGGCGGTGGCCTTAGCGAGACGCACCCACGACTCGCCGCTTGTCCCCCTCGGCAGATGCAATCCCTGTCCATCTGCGCCCCAGCAGTGGTGGGATCTGTTTGTACGATGACAGGCTTGCGACATGACAGAGACGGAGGCCAGGGGGAGACAAAGCGGCCAAGCAACGCTGTTGTCGAGCATCAAACTGGAGATTCAATTGGTTCCCGGTCAGCTGCCTTCCCCACGTTTCGACTCGCACGCTCCCCAGCGCCGGCATCTTGAAGCCACCACTTGGCCGAGGACAGTCCCCTTGGCGCTGCACTCTTGCAATAGAAGCAGAGGACGCATCCACTCCTTGTCAAACGGCAGAGAAGCGAAAAAAAGCAGAAGACGCACCCGCTCCTTGACAAAGTGACGCAGCGCTTCCTCTCGATGCACTCAAACATCCATCCGATGACTCTTGCCCGTTCGCTCGAGTAGCCAGGAAAACCCTGCACGCAACAACAGGAGAAAAGGATCGGAAGCCGGACCCACCCGCCAGAGCCACCCACCCGCCGCCGCACTGGGAAAATCGCAACGTGGAGCGGATATTCGGGCGCAAGCGCAGGGCGGTCACTGCCGACAACATTGCGGTGGTGGATGCCGGGCGCGCCGCAGCCAGCGGTGCCACCGCTGCTGCCGACGCTGGGCGGCTCCGACGGCTGGTCGACGACCGCGGGCGCCACGCGCACGGTCGGTGTCGACGTCGCGAAGGGTGCCAGCCAGACGTGGCGCGTATCTTCCCACGACGGGTGGAGCGGTGCGCGTGGTGCACGCCCGTGTCCCACCCCGGCGGACGCGGGCCCGAGTGAAGTCGTCGGCAGCGCGCCCTGCAACGCGTCCCCCCACTTTTCCATTGCGCAACTTGCATTGGATATCTACGCGCCTGCAACTCTTCTCGGTCGTTGCGTTTCCCCTATCCCGTCGCGGACAAGCGCCGCATACGCCACTGCTTGTATCGGCTGTGGTGACTGGCAACGTGTGTTTCCTTGCGACGCCGGAGGAACAGCAAGCCGTTCTGCTCGGCTGTGTGTGCAATCGGTGGCTGCCCGTCACGCTGATGCTGCTCTGTCCCTGATGACACGGCAGGCGCGTGTGTGCGAGGCGGGACCGCGTCGGCTCGGTGACGTCGAAAATGGTAGATTGTTGCTATCTTTCTGGTTAGAGAAAAGCAAAACAAGCACGCGGGGAGGGAGGCGACTGGACACCGCACGTCGCGGCGCCGAGCGCACCCGACGCACGGGGCCCGGGAGCGGACCCCTTGGAAGGCCCAGACCCCTCGGGCCGTCACAGCCTCCGCCGCCCTCCCTAGTGCGAGCACGGCACAACAACGGTGCACGTCTTCTTCACCTTCACCAGCTTCGTGCACGTCTTCTTGATAACCACCTTCTTCTTGCACACGACGGTAAAGCCCGACGAGTAGTGGCCATGGAGCGACGCACAGGGCACGATGATGACCTTGACCTTCGAGCAGTCAAAGGTCTTCTTGACCGTCTTCGAGCAGTCCTTCAACACCGTGCACGTCTTGGGGCAGGGCTTGGAGCACGTACGCGCCTTGACCACGACCGTCGTGCACGTGCCCGTCAGCGTCGCCGTCGCAAAGCACGTGTTGCCGACGAGCAACAGCGGGGCGGCCGTCGAGCACGGCACAGGGTTTTCGACTTTGATCTTGCAGCCGGACGACACAACTTTGATGATGTTGCACTCAGTGGGAACGGTGCACGGCTTCTTGACGATGACCCCCGGGTTGTGCGAAATTATGATCGTCTTGCCAGTCGAGTAGGTGGCCGCGGCGGATGCGACCAGGGCAGCGACGACGGCGGCGGCGGCCACGAAGCGGCGGGCGGTGAACATGATGGCAAGGGGGGGGGGAGTGGTGTGGGAGCGCCTGGGGGACGCCCGTCGAGCGAGAGCTACGGTCCTGGTGGGGGGGAGGGGGCGGGGGGGAAAGGGGCGATGCGTGCAGCGATGGGGAGCCGTGAAGCTTGCTGCAGAGTCCGGCAGTGCCGCCTCCCATTTATGGGCGCCCCGTGCTGACCGAGGTGGCGGCAGGCCCACCTCCCACGCCCCGCCTCCGGCAGCGCCGGCACGCATCGCTGGCACGGCTCGCCCCATTCGACGTGGTAGGCGCGGCGGCCGCACCAGTCCCGCAGCGGCGCGGCCACGCGACCACCCGCGGGCACACGCGCGGGCCACGGCGTGTGCCCTGGCGCGGCGGCATGGCGGGGGGCGAGGGGCGTGCCGCGCCGCTCCAGGTCCGAACGTGGCACCCCAATCGTGACGGGGAGAGGGGGGGCGCGCGTAGATCCACCCCCGGGTCCCACCGCGACCGCGCCCTCCCGCGCCCCGACTGTGCGACCGCCGGCGCGCTTCCGGCACAGCGTGCCCAGAGCTAGGGGTGTCACGGGGCGCACAGCCGTGTCAGACGACGGGCATGGACGAGGACCAAAAGGTGACGCCGCATCGCTGCCCCCCACCTCGCCACTGGCGCTCGACCCGCGCGGCCACCAACCAGCACCAGCACCTAGACCAGGGGTGCTCGCGGACCTTTTGCACATGCTCCAGCCCCCCCCCCTCACCCAGCCCGTCCACGCCCTCCCGCCTCCCACATCCAGCCAACAGTACAGAGCGGGGCGGCGGCGGCCTCGGGAGCTGACAGCGCCCTCCCACGGAGTGGGGCAGCGGCGCCCGCGGGTGCGCCAGGGACTGCTCGGACGCGGCGGGCAGTGGGAGGTGAGCCGACGCGGCGCATCAAAACCCGCGCGGGCGTCGATTCAACAGAGGGGGCGATGCAGTCTGGCGGCAAGAAGGGGAGCTGGAGGCAGGGTGCACGCCGGCGCAGCGGCACAGGGGAAGTGGCGTCCCGACGCGACTGGGCGGTCCACGCAACCGTTGTACAGACTGCATGTAGAACGGGACACCAGACGGGAGTCCCATTCACAGAAAAACCGGATGGGACTCTCTCTCGTTTATTGTCCCGTTGGCGAACGAAAGACAGAGTGGAGTAGCATCCGTGAGGAAAGTCGTAGTCGTGAGAGGATGTCGACGGCCATTCCGGGATCACTCCTAATGCAGACCAATAGGGTGGCGATATCGCGTCTAGCTGGTATTCGCGCAAGTAGTTGCATGCACATAGTTGCATACGCTGTGCGACTGTATTTTACAGCGCTGACATGACTATGGTAGGGCTCGTCCTCTTCGTGGGATCGCATGGCGACGGCCACGCTTGTAGTATCAGATGGCAAGGCAGCTCTACGGCATTTCGAGGAGAGTGATCCGACACGAGAAGACACACAGCAAGTCACAGTACTTCTCAGCAGGTCGCAGCAGAGAGTTAAAGAAGCGAGGTGGTTGCTCTTGCGTCCCACAGAGCCCTTCAGAAGCCTCAGTTGACGCATTTCGTCCCACGCCACGATCGCTGCATGCTACGACTGGCTGTGACTTGTTCGCAGATCCGATCAATCTTCTGGGACGCGTCCTACCTGCCCTGTCGAAGGGTTCAGGGCTACGGACGTCAGTAGAAACAATCTTTCGCGGTTGTCAGTGCGTCGACGGGCAGCAGTTCATGCTTCACGATGCAAAACGACCACGAAAACGCTTCTCCGTACAGGTGTAGAAACCGTTACCCGGCGTCGTGGGATGATTTTGCTGGTCGACGGAGAAGTCGCAGCTCAGCGCTCAGATCAGCTTTTCGTATCCCGTGCAGGCAGCATTTACCAGTACAATATAAGTCTATCTAAGTTGGAGAAAGGCGCTTCCCGTAACGGACCCTTCTGACCGGGACCTTGCACTCTATTGCGTTTACAGCGGAAGATCTATCCATTCTTGCGGCTTCTCCCGGTCCGGAGATTGCAAAGGAATCACACCCGTTTGGCGCGTTGATATGGTTGACGACAGAGAGGCAGCTTGCGAGGTTGTTCCACACCGATCGACCCGCGGTCAAACACTGGCGCCCGTGGGGGTGGGCCGGGCTCTCTGCCATGCTGTCGCCGACGGTGGCCGCATTCCACTGGATCGACCCACGAGGAAAGCGTGTGTGCCAAGGTGTCGCTCTATGGGGTTGAGCCACCCAGTTCTGCGCCGCGCGGACGTCTCGTGGGTGCCGCGCGGACGTCGAGGGAGCGCCGCGCGGGACGGGGTGAGCGGAGCCGCGCACGAGACACTGAACTGAGGCGTCCTCCTTGCCGGCGCGCCGTTGTCAGCCATATCTGGCCTCAGTTGGATCCACCGGTCGGCCGCCCCTGCACACCGCGCAGTGGTGACTAACCAGGGGTGGGACACAAACGATATTTTGCCATGAGGAAATTCCAGAGCGACGTGTGGGGATTCCGCAGGACGCCAATAACGACTGACATTGACATGGTTTTGTGGTGGCTCTTGTGGGTTTCAGTTCGTGGGTCGACTCACCGCATATCAGCACATAGATTGTCCGCATGAACAGACAGCCTGACAGTGCAGGACAGCCATTCAACGCTTTGTCTCGAAGCAGATGATGGCCAATGAGAGCTCGAAACTTTCCTTCTGACGTCGCGCCATGCTCTCCACTGGGCCAACATGGTGGGAGAGCGCTCTCGTCTTGTCGCCTTACTGTCCGGAAATATCCCCACACGCAACAGGCCGCCCACAAAGCACCGGTCACCTCATCATGCCTTTATGGACGGACGCTACGGCTGTTCCACAAGGCCTTGTGAAGCGCATTTCCTGTCCATTTGGGCGTCCAGACTCGAGGCAATGCCCTTCCTCTCGTCGAGACGCTTCTGGCGGTGTAAAGACATCCAATCCTAGAAGACAGGAAAATCATCCACAAAGATTGGTGGGAAGAATATGCGTGCGTGACCCCGCACAGGCCGCTTTCGTGGCCGAATGCGGGTCCACATGTCCCAAAATGGCATCTGTGTCCCACCCCCGGTTAGTCACCACTGCGCCGTTGCAGATCCACGCCGATGGACTGCCGCGGCGCGCCATCATGGCGAGCGATGATCGCCTTCCCCAACCCGATGGTACCACAACGGGCACAGTGGAGGGTATAAGTGTCAACGTTGCGACGTCATACAACGCACGGTTCCCGGTCGCGTCGCCGCCATCGTGCCGCCCAGATTGGCCAATAGCAGTGCTCTGTCAAATGTTGCCGGAAATGTTGACCAGACTCAAGACCTCGCCAAGGGGTCGTACGCGCCGATTACGTGACCTGGACAAGGGCGTGTCCAGCAATAGAACGAACATACCAACCTAACGGCCACGTGTGCACAACGTGTGGCCCTACTACTAGCTCTCCAACCGGAGAATCAGAAAACACTGCCAAATGTCGACGCAGTTTCCAGGGCCTGGAGGCATATCGACACCTCAGGTTTCACCACCACCTCACGCACATTGGGTGGGGTGTCGACACCGACAGCCGGACACGTGCCCACTCGTGGAGGCTGGTGTCGGGTCCCCTCGAGGTGTGGTCTACTTCTTGTTTCGACGGCGCTGCCGGGCGGTGCCTGTACGGAACATTCATGGCCACGCTGGGGCCCCCGCACACCCGTGTCATCCGGGAAATCCGAGCTTTCCCGCGCTCGCCACACTGCAGTGTGCCCCCCATCCGTGAAGCGTATCTCCGGGGAGCATTGCGCTTTATCCTGCCATTTTTGTGTGCTACGAGCACACGCACTACTCGCGCTTCCCCTCAGGCGGCCTGTCGCAAACCCCTTGAATGTGGGGGGGGGGGAGAGGAGGACCTCACCGCCCACACCGCACCGCGCCCGAGAGTAAAGGTTTACAAAGGGGGTTGGTTCTCTTGCTACTCTACCTCTCCCCCTCCGGCACCCAGGCTCGCCCCGCACCGCTCTATGTACTGACTCCTGGCCTCTGCCCGCATTGACTCCACTTCCCAAAGTGTGTCCGTCACCGTACACACGCGTGCCCCAATCACCCACGCCAGCCGCACCCACCACGACCCTCGAGGCGGACCCAGGTGGGTCCCAGCCTGTCCTCCCCTCCACCAGCCGCAGCCTTGGCAGGGGTCCACTCGCCCAACGCCCCGGGTCGAACCCATGGCGCGGCACCACTCGTCTCCCGCCCAAGGCCGCGGCCTTGGCACGGCTCCATTCAGCTCATTCCGGAGGCAACTGCCTCTGCGGAGGCCCCGCCTGCCCAGCGACCGTTTACTGAACGGGGCTCACGCCTGCCTCGGCTCCCGGCGCCGCTCGTCGCGGTACCACTCGTCCGCTCACGCGCTCGTGGCGGGCGGCCTGCCAACATCCCCTACAGCAGCGGGCGGTGCGCCAGCTCCGCTGGCCGGCACAGGCCCGTTGGTCGGGCCGTGGGGCTTGCTCTCGCCCCGCGCGCGGGTCCCGTCCGACACTCCTACTCGGTTAGATGCCGAGTCGTTGTCTGTCATGGTGACCAGCCCCATCTCTTCTCTGCACTTGACGTGCCGATTGATGGGCAGTGCCTTGGATTAAGGCGTCCGCCGTCATGTCGGTCGACGTGACATTGACCACCTTCAGCTTCCCCGAGTCCACCATTTCGCGCACAAAGTGGTGCGCGACATCGATGTGCTTGGTGCGGGCGGAGCTGACCGGGTTGCGCATCATGGCTACAGCCCCTTGGCTGTCACAATGCATCTTCACCGACGCTTGGCCGCACCCCAGCTCCCCCAACAGGCGCTGGAGCCAAATGGCCTCCTTCGCGGCAACTGCCGCTGCCACGTACTCAGCTTCCGTCGTTGATGTGGCAATGGTCTTCTGCAGCTTGCTGGTCCAGGATACCGCCCTCTCGTTGAGCAGGAAGACAGCACCGGTGGTTGACCGCCGCGTGTCGACGTCTGCCGCGTAGTCGGCGTCATGGTACCCGACCAGCTCGTCTGCCCCACCGTACTGGATTGCCATGTCCTTAGTGCCCTGAAGGTAGCGTAGGACCGCCTTCCCCGCACTCCAGTGCGCTTGGGTGGGGGCACCTACGTAGCGTGCCAGTCGTCGCACCGCGAAAAATATGTTCAGCCTGGTGCACGTTGCCAGGTAGAGGAGGCACCCAAACAGCTCCTGGTAGCGCGCCTTGCTCTTGTCGTCGAGCTCCTTTCCGTCTTTTTGTAGCCGCGCCCCCACTACCATTAGTAGGTGCGTCGCATTCGCGTTGGCCATGTTGAACCGCACAAGGACGTCCATGGTGTACTGCCGCTGCCCAAGGCGGAGTACGCCCGCCTGCACGTCTCGTTTGATGTGCATCCCCAGGAAAAAGGAGGGCCCCCCCATCTCCCGACTCTTGAACGTCTTCATGATGTGCTCTTTGATGTGCTCCACCGCCTTGTGGGACGCGCTTGCCAGCAGCAGGTCTTCCTGGTAGACAAGCACGTAGCACACCTCCTTGTTGACCCCGCCCACAAACAGGCAGGGGTCGGCGTCAGCCGCCTTGAGTCCGCCGTGCATCAGGGCCTCGAAAAGCCTCTTGTACCAGGCCCGCGAGGCCTGCTTAAGGCCGTACAGTGCCTTTACCAGCTTGCAGACCTTGGTGTGGTCGCCGCGCTCGTACCCCGACGGCTGGCGCACGTACACCTCTTCTTTCATAACGCCGTTGAGGAACGCCATCTCAACGTCGAGCTGGCTCAGCGCCAACCCGTGCGCCGCACACTTCTCCAGCAACGCACGCAGCGTGGCCTGGCGCGCGACGGGGGCCCAAACCTCGTTGTAGTCCAACATCGCCTGCTGCGTGTCGCCCCGCACAACGTATCGGCCCTTGTGACGGTCAAGTTTGCCGTCGGCACCGCGTTTGCGCTCGCAGAGCATTTGCGTGCCGTTCACATTCTTACCGGGGGGGAGGTCGACCCGCTCCCAGGTCCCGTTGTCCCACAGCGATTCGACCTCGCGCTTCACCGCTTTGTCAAACTTTGTGCAGTCGGCGGCCTCGCGCGCCAGGTGGATACGCATCTTGTCAGGGTCCTGCGGCATGGCGGCCAATGACGTACCGACCCCGCCTATGAAGCCGCCGTCCTCATCCCAGAGGGGGTGGCTCTCCCTCTGCCGCCGGCGGGTGCTCCGCCGTGGATCCGTGCATGGATCACCGCCCCCCGTCGGGGACTCTGTGCCGCTACTACCACTGCCACGCACGCCATCGTGTGTTGACGTGCCGCTTGGAGAGCCAGAGGCGCTCCCACTGCTGGCGACTCCTTCCTCGTCCAGCTGTGGTGCCACCGTCACACGGCGGAAAGCCGCCAACGCGTCGTCGATGCTTGCGACGCCTGCCGGCTCCACGCCGTGGGGGCCGGCGTTGCCGTCGCCACCGGCGTCCTCGTCGAAGCGCACGTCCCGACTGATGACAATGCGGCCGCCGACCAAGAATCGATATGCCTTGCTTCCGTCGGCGTACCTCATAAAGGTCCCGGGGACGCCTTGTGCCTCATCTTCTTGCGCGTCGCACTGGGCACGTGCACCCAAACCCGGCAACCAAACACCCTTCAGTTGCCTACGTCGGGCGCATTCCCGTGGAAGAGCTCGTAGGTGGTCTTGTGTTGGCCGCGGGACGGGATGCGGTTGTTGACATAATTGACCGCCTTGCCCGCTTCCGCCCACCACTTTTTGTACAGGTTGCTGTCCGCCAGTGAGGAGAGCACTCGCTCCTGCAGCACGCCGTTGTACCGCTCCGCTACCCCGTTCTGTTCCGGGGAGGACCGTACGCTCTTCTGCGTCTGGATGCCCTTTGCCTCCAACCACTCGCGCATGCTTGCGCCGGCGTACTCGTCGCCTCCGTCGCGGCGGATTGTCTTGACTTTTTCGCCCAGCTGCGTCTCCCACTGGTTGAGTGTGGCCATCACCGCGGTCTTGGCAAGGCCCTTGCTCGCCACCGGCACGACCACCCGGTATCGGCTATAGTCGTCTATGACGACCACCTGAAACCGGTCCTTTCCGGGCGCCTTCACGTCCATCGGCTCGAGCACGTCAGTGTGGACCAGTTCAAGGGGACGTGTCGTCCGCGTGGTGGACACAGGGAAGGACAGGCGGCTCATCTTTCCGCACATGCACGGCGCGCAGCTCACTTCCCCCTGTCGTCGCAAAAACGCCGTGGTCGCCTTCATCCCGGTGACAGCTTGAGGCACCCGGGCCAGCGTGTCAGGTCCGGCGTATGTAAAACGTCGATGCCACGTCCTTGCCGTGGCGGCGGCGTGGGCGCGCCCGGTCCCGGTGGCAGCATCCTCCGGTACGGAGACCACGCATACGTCCCCGTTGTAGGAACCCTCGGCCACTACTCGCCCAGCCTTGGCGATGTGCACCCCAGACTTGTGGAAGGTCACTTCGAATCCACGGTCGACTACCGTCGGCACGGAGAGTAGGGAAACCGCGAGCCCAGGCACAACGAGTACATCCTCGAGCGTCATCCGCACCGTGTCCCCCTCGACAAGTGCGTCAAACTCCACCGTTCCCGACTTGGTGGCAGTGTGCACCTTGACGTTGGCGAGCGTAATCTTGACCGGGTCGCAGGGGCCAAGGCGTGTCATCGCCTCCTCCCCCCCCGTCATATGGTGCGACGCCCCAGAGTCAACGACCCATCCTTTGGGTAGCGCTCCGACCATAGCCACCTCATGGTCCTCAGGACTCTGCGACCCATGCAGGGCGACACCAGCTGACGCGAACATTGACACCCCGCCGCGGTTACGCGGCTTGGCATCAACATCTGGGCAATCTGCCAGCAGGTGCCCGACCTTATTGCACTGGAAGCAACGGCGGCGCTCCTCACGCTTGGTGTCGATCGGTCGACGGGTACTTGCATTGTGCGGGGCCTCCCCGTCCATTGCCGCCAGCGCGGTCTTGGCGGGGGTCCCACGGCGCTGCTTTCCAGCAGCCAAACGGGTCTCCGCCGCCCTCAACTTCACGATCGCCTTGTCAAGCGTCAAGTCGTCGAGGTTGGCAAGGACCTCCTTCGTGTACTCAAACTTGGGGTCCAGCCCAGAGAGGAGGGCTGACAGCAAGTGCTCGTCTTCCAGCACGACGGCGAGCATGTTGAGCTCCCACACTAGGGCCCGGCCGCGGTTGAAGTACTCGACTGCGGTATCCCTGGTCCCCATGAAGATCATATTGACCTCCATCCGCAGGTTCATGACGCGTGCACGGTCCGCCGACCGGAAGGCGTCCGCCAGTGCCGCCCATGCGGCGCGAGCCGACCCCGTCTCGCGGACCAGGACGTAATGCTGTGGCTTGACGTTGAGCATGATGAGGGACATTGCCTGCTGCTCCGCGCGCTCCTATTTGGTCTTCTTCAGCGCCGCGGCCGACGCCTCTGCAGTTCCGCCGAGGGTGCCGGGCACGGTGGCCGCGGCCACTTCGGGGGTCGGCTGCGCAATTGTGCCAGCCGCCCCGGCCCCCGGGGAGAACGGCGCTAAGGCGGCTTGCCCAGCGCGATCAACCGCCTGCCAGCAGCCCTTGAATCTCATGATGTGCTCCAACTCAGTGCTCCATTGAACGTAGTTTTGCACGTCCAATTCGGCCACACGAGGCACCGAGTCGTTAGACATCGACGCCATCGTCCTTGGCCCCCGGCTTCTTTCCGAGTCACACCTTCGCCGCCACCGGCTGCAACGCCTTGGCACAGCGCGCAACTTGCGGCTGACCAGCTCCAGCAGGGTCACACCCCGTGGCCTGGGCCCATAACCTGTCGCAAACCCCTTGTAGGTGGGGGGTGTGGGGGAAACCCCCTATCCTCTGGTGACGCGATCCCCCGGTATGGGCCGGGGAAGGGGCCGCGAGCACACACGTAATGCCCCCAGAGGGAGCGGTGCGTGGCGCCCCTTTGGGGCGCATGCCAGGTGGGGCTTGGGGCCGCCCCCGAGGCTGACCTCCCTCTCCCTCAGGGCCCGAGTGGGGGGAGGGCCTGACACGGACGAGGGGACACGCGACCCCTCGATCCGGGGCCCCCAGAGGGGCCTGGAAGCTTGTGGAAGCTTCTTTGACCGGGGCAAATCCCGGGGGCGAGATTAGATCTCGGCCACGGTCGATATCCCACGAGGACTTCGATCGAAAACTTGAAAATCTGGCACAGTCCAAGCTGGCTTAAATCCAGGGGCCAGATCTCTCTTCCAGTGGAAGAGGGTCCCTTGATCCGTGGCAGGGGCCACCAGGACCCCGCGTCAGGGACCGTGGCCAGTCGGGCTCCGGTCCCCCTATGACCGTCTCTTCCTGGGTTGGGATTGTGCACGTCCTGCGTCTTGTTTCTGAGGGTATATGAGTGTATGCTTTGGGGTCATCGTGCGTGTTCGAATAAATCAGCGTTGCGCTTGCGTTAGTTCCGGCGTTCTGGTGCGCTCCGCGCCCTGTGATCCAGGCGTTCGTGTTCTTCCTCCTTTGTGTCGCTCCGCATCCTGTGCTGGGTCTTCTGACGGGGCCGTGCCCCGTCGCCTGTGCGGGCAGAAACCACTACATTTGGTGGATCAGCTCAGCACAGGGTTTGGCTCTTCTTGATCAGTCGAGTCTACCCTGTGTCAGTTCTCACGGTGGTCTTTCTGCTGTGCTTTGTCTTACCCTTGGGTGTGACTGCTCTGTTGAGGTTGTCTTTGAGGACTGATGTTTTCGCAGGAGGACGTCGTTTTATCGCAATGGAAACCACTGAGGTGACGGAGATTGGCTCCCCGGGCGCCGGCAGCACGTCACGGGGCGACCGTGACTGAGCCAGTGAGGGCTCGGGGTCTCAGGACCCCGGAGGGATCCCTCCTCGGCGGGAGCGTCGCGCCGACTCGACAATGCCAGAGCGTGGCGTGCCTAGCGACGGGGGTGGAGATTGAATGGTATTCCCGTCTCTCCCCCCCCATGGTGTGGGGCGCACAGGCAGAGAAGCACTCCCGTCTCTTCCCCCCCAAGGAGCGGGGGGTGTAGACGAAAGAACATTCCCGTCTGTCCCCCCCGAAGGTGCGGGGGACGTAGGTGGAAGGGAATTCCCACCTCCTCGCTTCCAAGGTGTGGAGGGTGGAGCCGAAGGGGCATTCTCGCCTTCTCCTCCTCAACCCCCGGGTGGGTGGGACCAAGCGGTCCCCCATTTACCATGGGGACCGTATGACGGGCGGGCGAAAGCCGCCGGCCCACCCCGAACACCGCCTCGTGGAGGTTGTGACCGGGCCCCAGCGGGGGCCCAAGATGCGGCTGCCATATCGGTAGCCCTACAGGATTCGTTGGACACTTTGATTAGCCCCTGACACGATCGACCGTCTCTTATAGACACAGCCATCGGGACCACACGACGGTCCCGGCGTCGGCGTCGGCGCATGAGTTTCTCCTCCTCGGACGCAGAGTACTCCGGGGGAAATGCGGGCCGCCATGTGCCCAGTCGATCGGTCATCCGTACCGTAGGGCACGAGCTGGAAGGGGAAACCCACAGTCGGATTCCCCCTAAGACCGTCCTAGCTGAAGATTGCTATGCAGCAGTCTTAGATTGCGCAACTTACGCTTTGGCGAATACCGACATCCGGTACGACCGGACCATGGCGCACGGCCTACGCGGTCTGCGTAAGGACGTATCGGCCACTTTTTTCCGTGACACAGAGTGGGATGGGACGCCCGCCGTAGGCGTCTTCGAGTTCCTTAGCCGCTTCGTGAAAGCGGGTTACGACAATGATGTCTCGGAGGGCCGGGCCCTTTATCTCCTTCCCGAGTTCACTAAGGGTGACCTCAAGCGGGAGTTGTATACGTTCATGCCGTCTCTCCAAGGAGGGCGGTGTGGAGAGGTCAGCTCCTACTTGGAACTGATCAACTGGCTCCTCCGCAAATATGCGGATGAGCAGTCGCTAAGCGATCAAGATGCCGTGTTCCATGGGGCCGCCCAAGGGGCGGATGAAACAAAGAATGAATACTACGTACGCCTCCGGGGGTTACGTCGCCTGTGTGGTTGCATTCACACGGAAGGACAGATGAAAAGTCGCTATATGCAGGGGCTGGGTTGGGAGATTCGCGCCGATGTGCGCGAACATAATACCCCCAACATGCCAATGGACCTGCTGGTGCAATATGCCCAGCGGAAGGGGGACGTCTGTCGTAGGCGCCTCCAGGAGCAGAAGGATGAAGAGGACCGACGGGCCGAGGCCCGTCGGGTGCGTCGTGCTGCTCGACCAGCACCGCGGAAATACGTAACCGCGGCCGTAACAGCCCCACCTCAGGTGGGGCAAGTTCCTCCGGGTCCTTCCCGATGGGGCCCACCTAAGGTGGGGGAGGTGTACCCCCCCCGAAGGGACCCCCCGAAGGCTGGGGAAGCTGGTCCATCCCGATGGGGCCCCCCTAAGATAAAGGAGGCCCCTCAAGGACAGGCCCAAGGGGCTTCCGCTAAGGTGGGGGAAGGGCCTCGAGGGCCTTCCCCACGGACTAACCCCAAGGGGGGAGAAGCGGGTCGCCCCGGGCGACCCCGGACGAATAACTGTCTCGCATGTAACATGCGGGGGCATTTCTTTAGAGAGTGTCCCCGCCTTGATGCGGGGACAAAGGCTCTGTTG
>ENA-ORXT01002591-ORXT01002591.1-marine-metagenome-genome-assembly--contig:-NODE-2591-length-21430-cov-59.081956_pt1 | contig 21430 bp, 18 predicted proteins | sample MGYA00237868_ERZ511482 | MGnify/ENA metagenome assembly ERZ511482
TCTTTAAAAGCCTGGCAAATAGAACGCTGGATGATTCACGGTGTATTGGTCTTTGTGACCTTGATGACCGTAGGAGTCGTGTATTCTTATTTTAATAGCGACCGGGATTTATTATTGACCAAGCCGATAGTAATTGGATTAATTGTCCTGCTCGGAGCCACGGTTATCGGGATTGTACAAGCTAATAGAAAAGAGATTAATCTTTCAAAAAACAAATTATCTACAATTATTTTTATCATTGTTGCGATCATCATCTTGTTAACCATCATTGCCTACTTTACGGGCAATTTTGTAATTAATGCGGGAATGCTGAGAAGCTGGTATGGATTTTTAATCGGGGCCGCATTTTCGGGAGTCGTTGGTGTCGGATTTTATCCGTTGATGGGAAGTCGGGTCTGGTGCCGATTTGGATGTCCGATGGCCGCGTTATTAGGATTACAACAGAAGTTCTTTTCTCGTTTTAGAATTACGACCAATGGTGGTCAGTGTATCAGTTGCGGGAATTGTTCTACATATTGTGAAATGGGAATTGACGTACGGGCTTACGCCCAAAAAGGACAAAATATCGTCCGTGCTTCTTGCGTAGGTTGTGGTATCTGTGCGGCGGTTTGTCCACGCGGGGTGCTGAAGTTGGAGAATGGATCGGTTGATTTGCGTAGTAAAACAACGGAATTAAAAGCGATTCACATTGCGGAAGGAGACGTGCGAATATTATAATAAAATACTTATAGAAGATATTTAAATCGGTACAAGAAGCAACGGCTTTTAGTACCGATTTTTTTTGCCTTTGTCCGTTGATTTTATTATCTTAGAATGTAAAGGTATTTACTACCTAATTTTAATAGTCGCTATTTTTTTTAACAACAAAGCATGAACTATCTCCTCCTCTTCTTCGGTCTTCTCTTCGTAAGCACCTCCCCAACTCCATCGCCATCGCCAGATTTAAATTACGGACTAGTTGCCTACTATTCTTTCGATCAATGTGATGCCCGTGATGATTCCGGAAATGGTTCTGAAGGTATCCTTTACGGCAACCCTGGCTGCTGGTGCGGGATTGATAACAACGGACTTTTATTAGATGGCAAAAATGATTATGTAGAATTTACGGGAGTGGTCAACCGATGCTTTACCACTTCTGATTTTACGGTAAGTTTTTATTTCAAGGCTGAAAAAAATTCTATTTTTAAACAAAGCCTCTTATCCAAGCGCAGCGACTGCGACCCGGAATATACTTTCGATATTCAGCTCGACCAACGTGCTCAAAAAATTCAAACTGAGTTGTTACAAGAAGACGGCGTGGACTACGGTGACCTTTCTCCCGATTTTAAAGAAGCCGGTTGGTATCATTACGCGCTCGTCCGCGAAGGTCGCCACGCCCATACGTATATCAACGGTATTCTGATTAATTCCGGCACCCGCTGTAGTGGCGTAGATATCAGCAACGATGCACCACTTAATTTCTCCAATAGCCCTTGTATCGGTGCGGGTGGAACCAGACGCTTCCAGGGTATTCTGGACGAGCTTCGTATTTTTGACCGGGCATTATCCCACGAAGATATTCAGGTTTTATATGATCGCTACCCTATCGAACAGGCGAATGCGGATTGTTTTAGTTAAAAAATAGCGATTAAATAAATGCAGATTCCAGTTCGTAAAGACAATTCTTGGATTGTCTTTACAGTAAACGCACCTTTTTGCCCTTCTCCAAAATCATAATCACCTCTAATCCTTAACTTTTAAACCTAAGATTTTAAAAATAATGCGCCAGTCCTTGGTCAAGGTGTTAAATATTACTACTTTTGTCATGTTACCTTTTGGTAACATATAGAAACACTTAATATGATTTGGAAGGCTTTATCGGATCCGACCCGTAGGTCGATATTAGATTTGTTGAAAAGCGCTCCACGGACTACCGGTGAGATCAGTCAATTCTTTGCAAAAGACCTCTCACGCTTTGCCATCATGAAACACTTAGGTATATTAGAGAAAGCGCATTTGATTACCACCCGAAAGGAGGGAAAATCCAGATGGAACTATCTTAATCCTGGACCGATTCAAAAAACTTACGACGAGTGGGTTGATCAATTGATTCAGCTGAAATATTATACCGACCAAACTTCCAGGAAAATGGAACAGGCTTCTAAACGGATTATTACGAGCACCATTGAGTTGTCCAACCGTATACCCACTAAGCAGACGAAAGTCTGGGAGGCGCTTACGCAACAGACAAACCGATGGTGGGTGACTGATTATTATCAGTCTCCAACAACCGTAGAGATGGTTCTGGAACCCAAGCTTGGTGGTTTATTCTACGAAGACGCTGGTAAGAATGAAGGATTTGTCTGGGCAACGGTTATTGCTTTGCATAGTCCAAATCATTTAGTGTTGCGCGGAGACTTAAGCCCGGATTTTGGTGGGCCTGCCATTTCATATTTAAAGTTTATACTAGAAGAAAAAAAGGGGGCTACAACCCTTAACCTTCAAGATACCATCATGGGAACCATCAGTCAGAAACGACTTAAGGAAATCAGAGAACGGTGGAAGATTTTGCTGGATGGATTGATGAAGTATTGTGTGGAGTAACAGGGGGCGTTTGCTAATAAATGTAGGTCTATTGGAATTTGATAATAAAAAAATACGGCAGTAGATTGGAAAAAGTGGAGATATTGAAGCAATTTCATGCGTAAAAATAGAAAAATAAAGGGGTTTTACCCTTTTTATATTGTGAGATTTGTCTTATCTTTGCAATCCGAAAATAAAAATATTTCAATAATGAAGAAAGATATCCATCCAACAGCGTACCGAACCGTAATTTTTAAAGATCTATCCAACGAGGAGACATTTTTGACCAAGTCCTGCGCTCCTTCAAAGGAGACAATGACCTGGGAAGATGGTAAGGAATACCCATTACTTAAAGTGGAAATTTCAAATACTTCGCACCCGTTTTTCACTGGCAAGATGAAATATGTAGATACGGCTGGTCGTATTGATAAATTTAAGAAACGTTTTGCCAAGTCTCGTTTTTCTAAAACAAAAATGGACGAGCAGCAAGCTGAAGAAGCAAAAGCAGAGGCAGAAAAGGCGAAGAACGCTGAATAAAAATTAATACTTTTTTAAAAGTAGCAACAGGCCCGAAATGTTCACGACGTTTCGGGCTTTTGTACGTTGCTAAGGATCATTAAAAGAATAACTTATAACATTTGGCTGCTTAATTTACTCCTACTCTTCCCCGCTTGACCGATTGTCAGGTCGGGCAGGGTTGGTGAAAAAATCATTATGCTACGGCATAAATCGCATTTCACCGCCTCGATTAGAACCAAATTAACCGACCCAAACCTTTATAACTTATTTTTTAAACGATCCTTAACTAATTTTAATCCAAGGCTAGCAACTTTATATTTTCTAAGAAAATTTATACAAATAATAATCCTGAAAAATAGTACTTTAGCAGTGACTAATAATTACACCATACAATGTGAGGTTGTTCAACAACTTCAATTCGCCTAATAACTATTATTTTAGACTATGAAAAACGTCATCTTATTTGACAATGAAGTTTGGGACAATTTGTTACCACTCACTTACACCCGTCCCGTGGGCGAACTCCGCGTAGGTATTTTAACCATCCGGGAAAAGTGGGAGAAATGGGCTAACACCAAAGTTTCCTTTATTACTCAGGAACACCTTTCCCAAAAGTATCCGATGACCATCGAGTCGGATAATATCGTCATCAACGGATCATTGCTGCCACTACCTGGCATTTGTAAACTGATTGAGCAAATGGAGCCAAACGAAGCACTCCTTCACGGCAACGAACTCATTGCCGCGCGACTCAATGAATCACAATTCAATAGTTTGATTCAAGATGAGGAAATCGAAGAACTTCAGGGTTTTGATATTGGTGATACGCCCCTTTTAAAAATTAATAACCTTTGGGATATTTTTGGTGAAAATGAGGAGGCTATCAAAATAGACTTTGAATTACTTACCAAAAATCGAACTTCTCAGCCGCTTTCAGATACCAACCAGGTAACCAATGCTGACCAAATTTTTCTCGAAGCCGGTGCGACCGTAGAACATGCGATCCTAAATGCCAGCAAAGGTCCGATCTATATCGGTAAAGATGCAGAAATTATGGAAGGCTGCATCATTCGCGGTCCTCTGGCAATGAACGAAAAAAGTATCTTGAAAATGGGGGCCAAAATTTATGGTGCAACTACCATTGGGCCGTACTGCAAAGTAGGTGGGGAAGTGAACAACGTTGTCTTTACCGGTTATTCCAACAAAGGACACGATGGCTTTCTAGGTAATAGTGTCATTGGCGAATGGTGTAACATGGGAGCAGACTCCAATGCTTCCAACATGAAAAATAATTATTCTGAAGTTAAATTGTGGAGCTACGCTGCACAAAAATTTGCAAAAACGGGTTTACAGTTTTGTGGACTTATTATGGCAGACCACGCCAAATGCGGAATTAATACTATGTTTAATACCGGAACGGTAATCGGCGTTTCTGCCAACGTGTACGGTGGTGGATATCCTCGAAACTTTATTCCTTCTTTTTCCTGGGGCGGTGAGCAAAAATATACCACTTATACCCTGGAGAAAGCACTCGATACCGCTCGGATTATGATGAAGCGTCGCGACATCGAATTAACCAAAATGGATCAGGAAATTTTACAGAATATTTTTGAGACCGACCGAACCTTCCGTTCCTGGGAAAAAGCTATTCTACAGTGAGACCTTCCCGCTGGAAAAAATGGTTAAGTTATCTTACCGAATTTCACGTAGAAGACGCACCTAGTGAACTAAATCCACAGCTACACGTCTGCCTTGTCAATGGACGCTATCAGCTTTGTACTGAAAATGCCATTTATTCCTACGCTGATTTATACGATAATTTTTCGGGGGCTTTCGCCAAATTAAATCTGAAAGAACGCCAGATAAAAAAGGTATTGATTCTTGGTTTTGGAATGGCCAGTATTCCAATTATTTTAGAAAAAATGGAACTGGACTATAATTATACCGCAGTAGAAATTGACGAGCAGGTTATCTACCTGGCTAGTAAATATGAGCTGCCTTATCTGCGTTCTTCCGTTCAGATGATCTGTGCGGACGCTGCGCAATGGGTCCAGATTTCAGAGGAGCAATTTGATTTAATCGCAGTGGACATTTTTCTAGATGATATAATTCCCGATCGTTTTACACAATCTTTTTTTTTAGAAAACACAAAAGAATTGCTGCGACCCGGTGGTCTATTGCTATATAATCGACTCGCCAATACGGAAATAGATTTAGAAAAAACACAAACGTTTTTTGAAGAAACTTTTAAGGCCGTTTTTCCGGAAGGAAGATATTTAGAGGTTGGAGGAAACTGGATGTTGATTAATTAAAAATTAAAATTTCCTGCTATGTTTATTGCTCGTATTCGCTTTTTACTGGTAATTGTATTTTTGGGATTGGCCGTCTGGTTGCACGTCGTGGAGGGAATTGGTTCGTCCTGGTATCTGTATGTGGCTGGTGTTCTATTATTATTAACGCATTTTCTTACGAGTAATGTTTCGGCAGCATTTATGTTGTTACGAGGTGGTCAGCTGGATAAGGCGGAGCAATTGATTGATCAGGTAAAAAAGCCAGAATGGTTGTTGACCAGACATCGGGCGTATTATCATTTTACCAAAGGAATGATTGCCGCGCAACGAAATGCCGTTCCGCAAGCAAAACAGCACTTGGCGGAAGCACTGCAAATTGGTTTACGAACACCGACTGATAATGCACTCGCAGCGATCAACTTGTCTAATTTCGCACATCAAGCCAACGATCGTTCCGAAGCACGAAAATATTTGGATAAAGCCAAAAGCTACGAAACAAATGATCTAATAATCAAAGAACACATTGGCCGACTAGAGGGGGTATTGGGTTAAAATGTTGAATGACTTTCTTTGGAAGTGTTGAGATGCAGAATGCAAAAGACATATCAACTCAACAATCCCCCGGATTTTTGTATCTTTGAAACACAAAATTAAAAAACATGTTTACAATAAATATATACTTACGTTTTGCACTGATTGGTTTATTTCTCGGAGGAGGGATTCTATTAACCATTTTTCAGGGATTCTGGTACGCTTTTCCGCTTTTACTGATCGGTATTGGGCTACTGGTTAGTTATATCTTACTGGGAACAATCCAATCGGCTGCGCAGCTGGTGCAGGAGCAACAATTTGAAGAAGCCGAAAAAAGATTATCGCTAACGGCAAAACCTGAATGGCTCTATAAAACCAATCGTGCTTTCTTTTATATGATCAAAGGTACTTTGGCTATGAATAGAAAGGATCATACCGCTGCCGAAGAATGGCTGACCAAAGCACAATCTATTGAATTACCTTCTGATAACGAAAAAGCGATGGTACTACTCCAACTCGCCAATATCAACGTTAGTAAAAATAAATGGACCAAGGCAAAAGCTATTTTTCAGGAAATGAAAAAACTTAAAGTGACCGAGCCAGTCATGAAGGAACAGATAAAAATGTTCGAAAAGGCACTCAGCCAACGTGGACAAATGAAACACTCACAGGGGATGCAGGGTGGACGTCGTAAAGGTGGATTCCGAGGTCGGGGACGATAATGGCTGGTATTGACAGGATGTGGATATGCTAATTTTTTTAGGCTACTTCCTTCTCATCCTTCCTTTCACAAATCCATTCAACAACAATAAAACACTTAGAAATCCCATGATTCGAGCGATCATATCTTTCCATTTTGTATACACCGTTATTTCGTTGTTTAATTGAATATTACCTTTAATGGCAATCGCTTCATTGTACGCTGTAGCTTGTAATACGTCTCCCCGTTGGTTAATAAAACCGGAGATTCCAGTATTCGCAGAGCGGGCAATGCTGCGACGGGTCTCGATGGCACGTAACCGCGCATAGGCAAGATGCTGTCGGTGACCAGCAGTGTTATCCCACCATCCATCATTTGTTACAATGAACAATGCGTTTGCTCCTTTTTGAACATAATCTGTTATGTACGAACCATAGATAGATTCGTAGCAAATAACGGGAGCTATTTTTTCTCCATCCGTTCCGGAAAAAACAGCACGTTCTTTTTGTACCGCCAGACCAGCCATCGAGCCATCCAGTTTTTCTACCAGTGGTTTAAGAAAAAAGAAAACTTGCCGATAAGGTAAAAATTCTGCCCCCGGAACCAGTTTTGATTTTAAATATACCGATACTTCGTCAGACTGCGCCGTGAGTTGAATCGCGGCATTTCCCATTTCAAAATAACGATGGACGCCTCCCCGCTCGTAAGTTCGAACGGCCGGTCCGTGGGGTTCATCTGCGGTGAGTTCCCGTTGGGTAGAAATTCCGGTGATTAATTTTAAACCTGGATAACGATCGACCATCGCTTTAATGGGAACAATCGACCGATCCCGAAGCGGCTCGTCGTATGCTACCCGATTAAAACTCGTTTCCGGAAAGACCAAATAATCCGTGGAATCCGTCAGCACCTTTTGACTCAGACTGACAAACCGCTGAAGTTCCTCGCGTTTACTAAGTGAAAATTTTACATAATGTGGTTCTAAATTGGGTTGGACCACCACGACTTCCACCGCCGCACCCTGATCTTCATATTGGTTATACATCACCAGTGATGCCACTAAAGGCACCAATATCCAGACAGCCATTTTCACAACATTTCCTTTCCCAACGGTATGTTTTTCCTGGTAATTTTTTAATATTTGAAAACCTAAAACATTCGCTACCAATATCCAAAAACCACCACCGAAAACACCCGTGTATTCGTACCATTGCACCCACGATGGATACTGCCCAAAACAGTTACCAAGATTTAACCACGTCCAGCTGATTTCCTGATTCAAATAAATATATTCAAAACTAATCCAGTACGCAATAAAAGCAACATACCCCAGTTTTTCGTTTAATCTTTTTTTGGTATTGTGAAATAAAACAAAAGGAATCGTCATAAAAGCGGAGCTCAAAAAAATAGCCAGAATACCCGCGACCAGTGCTGTATTCGCAACCCAATAAGTGGTAAGAATATTCCAAATTGCAAAACTCACATAACTGTATTTAAAAACTTCCCACCGTGCGGTACCTTCGTGCGCAACAGAGATTTTTGCTTCTACCCAAAGTAGCGGAATAAAGGCAAAGAAAATTAGAAAGGTCGTTGGCAGGGCTGGAAAACCAGCCCACAGCAAAACGCCACTACCGATAGCTGCAACCAAAAGCTGATCCTTGTTTTTCATAGTAGAAAATCGTGGATAGCCCCATAAAACCAACGTGGCCAATAAGCTACCAAACTGAAAAAGCGGCAGGTATCCCCAAAGTTGTTGTTGCTGATCCAGGTAATACATCCAACTGGAGGTAGTTAATAAAATTACCAGCACAAATAGAAGAGACAGGAGCCGTACTTTTTTGTTCATCATACGAATGAAAGATTGAAAATTAGGAATATCAAGTGTAGAGACAAGCCATGCCTTGTTTCTACATTGATCTTTGGCGCATCACTTCGTATAGACAAATGCCCGTGGCAACCGATACGTTGAAAGAATCCGTTGTACCTTTTTGTGGAATAATAAAATGCTCGTCCACCATACTCAGAATCTTTGGACTGACTCCGTTTCCCTCCGAACCAATAACCAATGCGGCAGGACCCGTAAAATCTAGTTGATGAATCGGATTTTTTGCATTCAGACTACTTGCATAAATCTGAATACCTGACATTTTAAGAAAGTCAATTGTTTTAGCCATACTGACTTCCCGACAAACTGGAATTTTTGTCAACGCGCCGGCACTGGTTTTCAAAGCCACCTCGTTAATTTGCGCAGCCCCTTTATCAGGAATGATCAGCGCATGAACCCCGCAGAGTTCCGCCGAACGGGCGATGGCACCAAAATTACGAACATCCGTTACGCCATCCAGAAGCAGCAACAACGGCGTTTCGCTCTGCTCGTAAACCATCGGCAATACATCTTCCACCTTATAATATTTAATTAAGGCAATAAAACCAATAACGCCCTGATGGTTTTTACGAGTATACCGATCCATCCGCTCCTTAGGTATCACTTGCAGTGGGATTTGATGCTGTCTACTCAGCTCTTTGAGCTCTCGTTCGTATTCACGGGTGATGCCACGTTGTATGACGAGCCGATCTATTTCTGTCCCACCCTTTATTGCATCTAGCACCGGATGCCGACCAATAATCATCGTATTTTTATCTGGTTGATTTGCCATAGTTTATTTATTAAAATCTTGTTCTACGCTTGTAATGTGGTGGATAACCCCACATAACAGGCCCTTTTTTGCAAGGTCTATAAAATTAACGCCATCGCCAATAGATTAACCGTTATTTTTATTGGATTTGTGTAAAAACATGAAAGTGTACATCGTACAACCAAAGATTTGTTGCTTCCACTTCCAACTTGTGTTAAATGTGCTTATCTTTATTTTAGGAATCTGCTGAATATCAAATAAATTTTAGGAATATTGACAAAATAAATTAACATTTTAGACTTGGTTATTTTGAACCATTCCTATAAAAAAAATTCCATGAAAAAACTGATTTATATTATTTGCCTGACACTGGTTGCCAATAGTCTGTTTGGACAGCCAAAAAAATCTTTTGACGTACCTGCGGCGGTAGAACAATTGGGGTATGATTATCTTGATAATAAAATGGACCAATGGCTCCTTACCCCAGCGGACATCTCGAATTTAAAAATAACGGATTATCATTTCGTGTCTTCCACCGGAGCACACCATCTCTATTTCACACAAAACTATCAGGACATTCCAGTGACGGATGCGCTCGTAAATTTGACTATAGTTAATAATAAAGTTTACGAAAGTGGTCATCGGTTGATCAGCACACTGGATGAAAAAATCAATAGCAAAACGCCCACGATATCTGCGGCCGAAGCCTTATCTCAAGCGATTCAGTATTTGGGTTTAGATGCCTTGGCACAGCCACGTTTGTTAGAAAACCCCTCTCCAGATTTATGGATTTACGAAGGTGGTCAGATCAGTGAAGAGCGAATAAAAATTCAATTGAATTATATCATGGACGACATCCAAAATCTCCGCTTAAGTTGGCAGCTTGCGATCCGTCGGATGGACAATAGTGACTTCCCCAGCTTACACATTGATGCGGTGAATGGTACTATTTTGAATAATTATAACTATACACATCACTGCAAGTTTGACGGGCCGAATCCATATGGCCGTTTATTGAAAAATAAAAATTGTCACCACGACCACGCTACTATTCATCATAACGAAACGACAACTGCCGTTGCGGGAAGCTACCGGGTATTTCCTTTGCCCGTCGAAAGCCCCGCACACGGAACGAGAGGACTCGTCAGCGATCCGGATGACTCCGCTGGTTCTCCTTTTGGCTGGCATGATAACAATGGAAGTACGGGAGCAGAATTTACTTTTACCAGAGGAAATAATGTCCATGCCTATCAAGATAATGACGGTAATAATGTGGGCAGTATGGACGAACCAGATGGTGGTACAGGTTTAAATTTTGATTTCAACTTTAATCTAGACAATACGCCCGCCCAAAATCAGGACGCAGCAGTCACCAACCTTTTTTACACTGCTAATGCCATGCACGATATTTCGTACCGCTACGGTTTTGACGAAGCAGCCGGTAATTATCAACAAAATAATTACGGCAACGGTGGTATCCAGAATGATTACGTTCAGGCAGAAGCCATGGATGGTGATGCATTTAATAATGCCCGATGGAGTGCAGGACCAGAAGGTAGTCGTGGCCGCCTGGAAATGTTTTTGTGGAACCGGGACGCAGGTGGACAAAGAGTCGTCGACGTCTCCCAACCTGATATCGCTGCTGGTCTATACAACGCTGGTCTGGCCAACTTTGGTCCTGCGATCAGTAATACGCCGGTATCTGGAGAAGTTGTCATTGTGGATGACGGCGTTAACAATCCACTGAGCAGTGATGGCTGCGAATCCAGCTTTATCAACGGCAGTGAATTAAACGGAAAGATCGCGCTGGTAGATCGGGGTGGTTGCGATTTTGAATTAAAAACAGCTTACGCAGAAAGTTACGGTGCGATTGCGGTCATCATCTGTGATTTTAATCCAGAACCAGCTGCCGTACTCGGCGTGCCCGGTATTCCGGATCCTACTATTCCTACCGTTAGAATCGGTAGTGTAGATTGTGAAAAAATCAGGGTACACGCGGGAAATGAATTAGAGATTTCACTCGTACTTCCCTCACCAACCGGCCCGGATTTCTTAAACGGAAGTTTCGATAACGGAACCATCATTCACGAATATACACACGGGATCACCAACCGACTGACGGGTGGTGCCAACAATAATTTTTGCCTCAACAATAAAGAGCAGATGGGCGAAGGCTGGAGTGACTTCTTTGCATTGGCACTTACAGCTAGCAGCAGTGATACGGGCAGCGACCCTCGCGGCATTTCAACTTTTTTACAAAGAGAGCCTAATGATGGAAAAGGAATTAGAGACTTTCCTTACAGTACTGATTTGAGTATTAATCCTTACACCTATAAAGACATTGGGAATGCGCGAATTCCACACGGAATTGGTGCCGTCTGGTGTTCGATGATCTGGGATTTACATTGGTCAATGGTTACCGAACATGGATTCAGTAATGATTTGTATAATGGAAATGCTGGCAATAATCGAGCAATACAACTGGTCATGGATGGTCTTAAAATGCAGCCCTGTGATCCTGGTTTTGTGGATGCGCGAAATGCGATTTTACAAGCGGACCAAATTCGATACGGTGGCGAAAACCAGCGATTGATCTGGGAAACCTTCGCGCGTCGTGGTCTTGGCTTTTCTGCTGATCAGGGCAGCAATGACGGAGTGGATGCTTTCGAAGCCTACGATTTACCGGAGTTATTAGTGGAAGAACTCAAGGTCAGTAAACGTTCCGCCCCCATCATCGATGCTGGAGATGTTTTTAATATTTTTTTGGAAGTATACAATCATAAAAACGAGACACTGACCGATGTAGTTGTGACGGATGTTTTACCCGAAGGGCTGACTTTTACGGGCGTAGTAAATATAGCGGGAGCAACGGTGGTCGGTAATACGCTGGAATTTAATTTAGGCAATATGGCTTACCGGGACAGTATTTCGATTATCTATCAGGTAGCGTCTTCGGAAGATTTCTTTTCTATTCAAAAAGAATTTTATCCAACCAACGATCTAAGTGATTTTGAGATCGTACCAGTACAACCCGATAATGTAGAGGCGCTCTGGTGGACTCTATCAGCTCAGGATTCGTACACCGGAACGTTTTCGTGGCACATCAACAATACCGCTGCAGAATCCCGTCAACACCTGGTATTAAGCGAACAAGCCAACGTTTTTGGTAGTCGTCCGACCTTGCGTTTTTATCATAAATATAAAACAGAACCAGGCATCGACGGAGGGATTGTAGAAATTACTACGGATGCTAATCCGGATGGGGCCGCCTTTGATTTATTGGGTAATAAAATGATTCGAAATGGATACCCCGGGTTTGTCCAGTACACTACTTTTATCATTCCGGAACTAGAGGCTTTTACTGGTGACTCTGATGGGTGGATTCCGACATACGTCGATTTATCAGCTTATCAAAATGAGTCCATTTACTTACGTTTTAATTTTGCAACCAGTGACGGGGGCGTTCCTCCGGGTGGTGGATTTTGGAATGTAGACGATGTGGAGCTACTCGACTTATTTAGCTACAACGGAGCGGTCTGCGCAAGATCCGCAGAAGGTGACGAAGCTTGTGCAACGATTCCGGATGGTGGAATTTTTGTAGAATCTCAATTATCTGTTAATACAAATCAAGTTGAACCACTGGGATGGAATTATCAGGTTTTTCCTAATCCTGCTCAGGATCTTCTGACAGTAGAACTGACAGTTACGCAAGCGAGCGACTTGGATATCTCCCTTTATTCAATTAGTGGTGCTGTGGTGAAAAATAAATCCTTCTCCGCCGGAGCAGGTCGTATTCAAACGCAACTTGATTTACGGGATGTAGCCGCAGGGTTTTACTTTCTGGAAGTGATGACCGAACAGGGAAAGGGGGTAAGAAAAGTAGTGATTGAGTGATTTGGTACAAGTGCCCCAAGGACTAAGGAAAAAGACTGGCAGAGAAAGGTGAGTTAACAGATTAACGTAGTGCCTCATCCCGTAAATCCATACCAATCTATGCTTGTTATTTTTCGCCTGCTTTTCGTTAGGAAATTCCTCACTATGCTACGGCATAGCTCCGGATTTCCTGCCTCAATCAGACTAAAAATAACGTTGCCTAGCTTACCATTTACTTACGGGATGAGGCACTAGGAACAAGGCATTGCCTTGTTCCTACGTTAATCATTATTTCTTATATTTATCCATCTCTAAGAATCTTGAGTATCTTTGAAACTTAATCAACTAAAATATTTATGAAAAATCTCTGTGTTGTTTTGTGTGTATTATTTTTACTGAGTGCTTGTCAGTCTGACCCAACGAGTCATTTAAAGCCGCTGAGTTTACTGCCACATGGAATTCCGATTACGATTATGGCACCGGATAGTGCGAAGGTACGAACGATGGATTTACTGGTACAAAAAGACATAACGGTCCGGGGAAAAGATGGGTATGATCTACAAATTTTTGCTTCGGATGCTACATCATCTGATGTGTCTAAAATTGCCAGTGAATTGAAAGGAGAAGTGAAGAACAATCCTTATTTCTCAAAAATAGTGGATGAGTCGGAAGCTAATGGTTTTATTTATGAAACGAAATTAGATTCTACGATTACCAGTTATGGTTTTCAATTGGTACGAGTGATGGGTGACCGGGAATATATTTTTCAGAATGCGTTGGTCGGTACTTTTTCTGAGGCGGATATTCGAACGATGTACCAAGCTGTAAAAGAGAAGAAAAAATAAGGAGAAGGCCACCCACGAAATATGGCGGTACTTTCTACCTAAAAGCCCTCAATCCTTATCGGTTGAGGGCTTTTTTAATTACTGTTATAGCTTGTTTTGGTTTTATCAAAAAGGCGATTCGTTACTAGAGTTTACCTAAAATCTTAGCGCGCTTCCTGTAGGAATTGACTACCAAAAATGCATAAAATGATTAGAAAAAAGCATAAAATAATCATGGGAGAGATAATTTAGTGATAAAATAATTTGGATGTTGAATTAGGTTAGATTATGCATGGTTGTTGATGCTTTAACGAAGCATGGTAGTAATTGTTCTAATTACTTTGTCAAAAAAGTAGATTTCAAAAAAAAACACCCGTAAAACACTTGGTTTTACGGGTGAAGCGATTGCTTTTATACTTGTTGCACAAATATATTTGTATCTTATTTCTTCAATGCTTTCGTGTATTCTCTGGATACTACAGACCAGTTGGCCACACTAAAAAACGCCTCCACATAATCAGGACGCTTGTTTTGATACTTTAGGTAGTAAGCATGTTCCCATACATCTAATCCTAAAATTGGCGTTCCTTTTTTATCAGCGCAATCCATCAATGGATTATCCTGGTTAGGCGTAGAAGTAACGAATAATTTACCACCACGTCCCACACATAACCAAGCCCATCCGGAACCGAATCTTGTCTTTGCCGCAGCAGAAAATTCCTCTTTAAATTTTTCAAAAGAACCAAAAGAATCTTTTATCGCCTTTGCTAATTTCCCTTTAGGTTCTGCACCTTCGTTGGGACCCATCGTTCTCCAAAAAAGAGAATGGTTATAAAAACCACCAGCGTTGTTACGTACTGCGTCACTGTGCGTGGAAGCTTTTTTTAAAATATCCTCAATGGATTTTTTCGCCAAGTCGGTACCCTCAATGGCAGCGTTTAATTTACTAGTATAACCAGCATGATGTTTGGTGTGATGAATTTTCATGGTACGCTTATCGATGTGTGGTTGTAAGGCATCGTACGCATAAGGTAATTCTGGAAGTTTAAAAGCCATTATTAATTTAATTTAGATAGCGTTTTCACATTAACTCTATAAAATGAAAAAACTGTGTTATAAAATATTTTCCTCTTTGTAAGTAAAAGACATTCAAAGTGATAAACACAAATATAAGATTATCTGCTTACAAACAAAAACACTATCTTTGCCATGAGGAATGAAAAGTGATTCTGTGAATTATTTTTGAAATTTCTGGCTCCTGCCTACTCGCCATTTGATTTCCTCCATTGCGATTAAGTAAATCGATTTTATTAAAAACTTTTTGATCAAATAACCTATTATTACATGAAATTCAGAAAAGAAAAAGACAGTATCGGCTATGTAAAAGTTCCTGCGGAAAAATACTGGGGTGCACAAACACAACGCTCTGTAGAAAATTTTAAAATTGGTGGCCAAACCATGCCCATCGAAGTGATTCGTGCGTTTGCTATTCTAAAAAAAGCAGCTGCAAAAACAAATTCGGAACTCGGTGTTTTGCCTAAAACAAAAGCAGCGCTAATTGGAAAAATCTGCGATGAGATTACTAATGGAAAACTGGACGATCAATTTCCACTCGTTGTTTGGCAGACGGGTTCGGGTACCCAGTCCAACATGAACGTCAACGAGGTAGTCGCCAATCGTGGCCACGTCGTCAAGGGTGGAAAACTAACCGACGAAAAAAAGTTTTTACACCCCAACGATGATGTCAACAAATCACAATCTTCCAATGATACTTTTCCTACGGCCATGCACATTGCGGCCTATCAGATGTTGACAGAGAATACCTTACCGGGTATAAAAGTGCTACGAGATACCCTGGATAAAAAAGCAAAAAAATATAAAAATGTGGTCAAAATTGGTCGTACGCATTTCATGGATGCAACCCCGGTAACCGTAGGACAGGAGCTTTCTGGTTACGTAGCACAACTGGATCACGCGATGGAAGCCATCAAAAATTCTTTAAAGCATTTGTCAGAACTGGCACTTGGTGGTACTGCCGTGGGTACGGGATTGAATACGCCAAAAGGCTATGATAAACTGGTGGCAAAGCACATTGCCAAACTGACCAAACTCCCTTTTAAAACCGCTAAAAATAAATTTGCAGCATTGGCAGCACACGATGCGATCGTGGAATCACACGGTGCTTTAAAAACAGCAGCGGTAGCCCTGAATAAAATTGGCAACGATATTCGAATGTTGGCTTCCGGCCCACGCTGTGGCATCGGTGAATTGATTATTCCGGCTAACGAACCGGGTTCTTCGATCATGCCAGGAAAAGTAAATCCGACACAATCAGAAGCGCTAACGATGGCTTGTGCACAAGTATTAGGCAACGACGTAGCGATCAACATTGGAGGTGCGACGGGACATTTTGAATTGAATGTCTTTAAGCCGATGATGATTTTTAATTTTTTGTTTAGTGCCCGATTGATCGGCGATGCTTGCCGTAGTTTTGATACGAATTGTGCGCAGGGAATTGAGCCAAACTACGAAGTGATTGAAGAAAAATTACAAAACTCGTTAATGCTGGTAACGGCATTGAATACAAAAATCGGATACGATAAAGCGGCGACGATTGCCAAAAAGGCTTATAAGGAAGGTACGACGTTGAAGGCGGCGGCAGTGAAGTTGGGGTATTTGACAGATAAGGAGTTTGATGCCTGGGTAAAGCCGAAGTCGATGGTTTAAGATCATTAATTTAAAATAAAAAAGATTAACAGGAAATTGTCCTGTTAATCTTTTTTTATTTTTTCTCTACAGGTAGATGTTTTATATAAAAACAGACAAGCTTTTAGTTGGTTTTCACGAATCTCTCCGTATAAACCACTTGATCTTTTAGCGTTTTTAACAAATAAACGCCATTCGGTAAATCATCCACTTTAAAAGTCAGTCGATTATGACCACGGGTGACATTGGTTTGCGTACGGAACATCAGTGCACCGTTCATACTATAAATCTGTACCTCCAGATTACCAGCAGCTTCGACGGTAGCAGACAGGGCCAATTCACCAGAACGAATCGGATTTGGCCGCACTTGAATTCCAACAGGAAGCTTATCATTGTCCACTACAACAATACTACCTACAGATACGATTGTACCGTCAAAATCAGTTTGTTGAAGTCGATAATAATTCAAACCAGACATGGGTTCCTTGTCCAGGTGTTGGTAAGTATGAGCATCCAGCGTTGTTCCATTACCCTTTACTTTTGCGATTGTCGTAAAGTTTCGTCCATCCGCAGAACGTGATAAAGTAAAGTAATCGTTATTCTCCTCAGCAATTGTTTTCCAGTCCAGCCTTACTATTCCTTCGTTGAGCTGACCAGAAAAAGTGTATAATTCTACGGGCGTTGCTGTCAGGCAACTGATCTCCACCGGAGCTCCGAATAGACAAGTACTATAATTTACGGTAGGAAATGGAATCGTAGAAGTTCCTGGATAGGTAATATCCAAGGAAATATCTATTCCGATCCCAGATCCTCCTGAGCCACTTCCAGACTCATAAACTAACACACATAATCCATCAATATTGGGATCATATCCACCAGCAAAATCCGCTTCGGTAAATGTATAAGTTCCAACACCTGCTACAGTTTGCGCTATTAAGTTATTGGTTGAACATCCATTCCCTCTTACTCTTAGTAGGAGATTATTCGCTGCTCCAGTATAAGATGTAACGTTGATAGTAAGGGTGTATATTGGATCATTTGGTGGTGAAGCTGGCGCACAGTTCACGGTTCCAGCATTTATAAATGCCCATTGTCCCAAGTCCTCGTTAAGACCAACGCTGACATTCGATCCAGCATCAGTTTCGACGCAACTGGCGTCAGGAATACCTGGCTCGAGTGTGGAAATAAATGGCGTGGCAAAATAAGTGATTCCATCATCTAAACTTCCACAATCCATAGTTAACTCCAACATAGTTGTTGGTGTTCCATCAGTAGATGGAAAAATGTGATTGACTGTATTGGTACTGATCGTCGGACTTCCACCTGAATTCGCAGCAGCTAGCGCAGCATCCAAGGCAGCTTGATTTGCAAAATCTCCGATACTTACTCCTGTATTTTCTGTAATCCACCAACCTATTACTTCAAAATTCCCTAAGGATGTAGCATCGGTAGATAAGGAAGTAGTACTTACACCAGAAAAGGACGCAAAACTGGGACTACCGTCTCCTGGCTCTCCAAGTACTATTACCTCAATAGCCGTTCTACAATTTGAGTTGTATTCATTGACATCCCCGAGATAGAAAGTATAGGTGCCCGCTGCCTGATTATTTAATTGTCCCGGGGCTGCTCCTACCGTGGGCGTAAATGAAGAAGTCCCTGCAGTCAATAACTGCGAATTGGCACCAAGACCATCGTACCAACTGTAACAACTACTCGTTGCCGTAAAAGTTGGAGCAGGATCTCCCAGACATATTTCCACTACCGAACTTGCGGCACCACCAGATAAGTCGGTCGCTATGCTACGATCGCAAAGTGTATTACGGCTACATAACAGTGCATCTACCATTTTTGCTTTTTGGCAATCAGAAAACATGGAGCGACAGGTTTCGCAATATCCCGGGCCCGTATTACCACTAACAATTGGAACTCGATTATAACTCATCACATTTTCGGCAGTTGTAGCCGAAACATAAGGACTGCCACAAGGAGATGTACAGGCAGAAACATCATGGCCATCACAATCAGTAGGAACCGGAAAGGTATTGGGATTGACTACACAACTGTCCTCCAAATTTGGATCTGCTCCCGTATCGGCAATAAAATCTCCAGCGGTACATCCGTTGGAACCATCCGGACATTCGTTGCGCGCAATCGGTGATACATCATTCACCTCGTAAGGATGGTGCGTATGATAAAGACCTAGATAATGGCCTACTTCATGAATTAGAACACCGTTACGGCCTGGATTAGTAGCCGGATTGGAAGGTGGACAGGCAAAACTATTAAAGCAACTCGCCTGCATCGCTGTACGATTGGGCGCAGAGGGTCCAGTAGGTAAAAAAGCAAAACCGTTACACCCCGTACTACCATTCACTACTTCGGCCACGTAGATATTTAGTACATTTGGAATATCCAGACCGTCGGCGTACGCATTATCCGAGCCAGGTCCAGTACCGCCCGAAAAAGAACAAAGCGTGGCATCACTAATGATTCGGGTAGAACCATCTGTTTCGGTAGCCATCCCATGGTGAATTGCCTTGGTGAGTTGAATTGGAAGACCATTGGCAGTATAGTAACTATTAATCTGGCCTATGACCGCATCCAAATCACCAATCGCATCCGCAGCATTAGTCCATCCGTCGGGTAGGTTGGTCGTTCCACAAACATTCACAATGGTAATGGCGTAGGGAATGTTATAATTTCCCCCGTTACAACTATTAGAAAGTGGCGCATTGTCATAAGGCGCTATGTTACAATCCCGGTCACAGCTACCACCATAGCCATCTTTCAGTGACCAGGTCACATCATCTTCCTGTGTACCATTATCGCGGTAGTCTCGATTTAATTGCTGAGGACGGATAGAAAAAGGAATAATCGCATCAGCAACATTGGGCTGATCGGGCGTACTCGGTAATTCCCAGAACGTAGTCGGTGTATAATCGGGAATTTGTTCGTTTTGTGCTGTTAAAAAATTACTGAAGAACAGTAGAAATAGAAAAAAATACAGCTTTGGTATTTGTTTGTTCATTTGTTTGTGTTTTGGTTAAAAGTTCATATAAAGATAGGCTAAAATAAATTAAGTGTACAGAGAGAAGGAATATTTTATAAGGAAGGAAAACGGTCTTGGGCCAATCACAGGGGAAAGATGCTTTGAAGAAAGTAAATTTATTTATGCACAGTTCCTGAAAAAGAACTTGAAAAGTTATTTACCATAAAAACCCCTTCTCTCAATCAAGCATTTACCCCCCTATATTTTCCAAAAAAAATCCCCCATTTTTGCACAAAAAAAGGTATCTTTGCACCGCATTTTTAAGCAGCTCTTTTTCCTATGGCATCTTTAAAGCATTTTTCGATACCCGTTAGGGGACTAAAAAGCGGTATTCATCCGTACAATTTTCATCTGGATTCCACTTTTTTTGCCGAATTTAGTGATTCACTAATTGGAGAAAGCGACGTGGAGGTTCAAATGGATTTTGACAAGCGACCCGATATGTTTGTACTTGATATAGATGTACAGGGTACGGTGAAAGCAGAATGTGATCGATGCCTGGCTGATATTCATTTACCCATTGATGGTAAATTTCAGTTGATTATAAAACTGAGTGACCACGAATCCGAGGTAGATGAGGTCGTGTATCTGCCAGCTGAAACTGCGGAAATTAACGTCGCTAAATATATATACGAGTTCGTTGGTTTGTCCGTACCCATGATGAAAATCTACGACTGCCAAAACGATACGCCTCCTCCCTGCGATCAGGCCGTGCTTACACGATTGGAAAAAGAGGAAGCGGAACAAAAAACAACCAAAAATCCCATCTGGGATGAATTAAATAAACTGAGCGGGAACTAAACTTACTGCTCAACTATTATAAATACCTAAGTAGTCTACTTTTTGATTGCTTATTAAATTTTCTAAAATGGCACATCCTAAGAGTAAAATCTCGAAGCAGCGCAAACGCAAACGTAGAACACATTATAAAGCGGCTATTCCTACCGTAGCCAAGTGTACGACTACTGGAGAAGCACACCTCTATCACCGTGCTTACTGGCTCGACGGTACTATGTACTATCGGGGACAGGTAGTGATTCAAGCAGAAGAAGAAATGGAAGAGTAGGTAACTATTCTCCCATTTTCAAATAATTAAAAGCTCCCATATATTGTATGCGGGGCTTTTTCTGTTATATTTTGAACAGCTAATTAGCTCGACTTTTATCGTATTTTGCACAGAATTCTTATTTTTGGCTGCGAAGCTCTTTAGGAATGTAAAAAACAACCGCTTTATGAAAAAAATAATTGAAACCAAAAATGCGCCAGCACCCGTCGGTCCTTATAATCAGGCTGTAATCGTTAATGGTGTGCTTTATGCTTCTGGACAGATCGCGCTCGATCCCGCTACTGGCAAACTCGTCATGGAGGATATCGAAACCGAAACGCACCAGGTCATGAAGAATATTCAGGCGATTCTTACCGAGGCAGGTGTCACTTTTGAGGAGGTTTTTAAATGTTCCGTTTTTGTATCGGATATGAATAATTACAGCCGTATCAATGCCGTTTATTCTGAATATTTTAACGACGATACCGCTCCCGCTCGCGAACTGGTAGAAGTGGCGAACTTACCCAAGTTTGTCAATATCGAAATCTCTGTCCTGGCGACAGTTTAGGATCAATAAATAAAGTACGATTCTATACTTTCTATTTTTGCATCACTCTACACCTAGTGCCTTCGGCACTAAGTTGTTGATTAGTTAATCGGTGGATCAGTCACATAGTACGCAATGCGAACGTAACCA
>ENA-ORXT01002592-ORXT01002592.1-marine-metagenome-genome-assembly--contig:-NODE-2592-length-21427-cov-4.543279_pt1 | contig 21427 bp, 13 predicted proteins | sample MGYA00237868_ERZ511482 | MGnify/ENA metagenome assembly ERZ511482
CTTCCGCGCCTACTTCCGCTGGGTCGCCGACGACCACGACGGTTTCCGTCTGCTCTTCGGGTCGGGCTCACGACGTGACGACGAGTTCAACGAGTCCATCCGCAAGATCACCGCCGAGTCCGCCCGCGCCGTCGCACCGCTCATTGCCGTCGACATCGACGAGTCACACCGCGAAACGCTCTCCCATGCCCTCGTCGGCCTGGCCGAAGGCGCAAGCCGCCGCCTCGTCGGACTGGGCAAGGACTTCGACCCCGACGCCATCGCCGCCGAAGTCAGCGCCCTCGCATGGGCCGGCCTTCGTGCCGTCCAACCCCTCTAGCGCCAGATTCACCGATCTCGGCGTTCCGTCTCACCGCTCGTTGCCAGGGGCAACTCGGGTTCACCGCGCCTTGACCTCGGCAAATCTGATCGCACGAGGTTTTCTTCTTGGGGGATGGTTGGTCTTGTCAGTCGAGGGTGATGGTGGAGACTTGGATGGGTCGTGCTTTCTGGGCGATTGCTGAGACCAGCAAGGTTGCTGCCCACGCAATCGCAGGAATCAGGACGAGCATGCCGAGAGCCCCGAGGACCGGGAACGGGGCCGATTCGCCGGCGACCCAGGTGATCACTCGGACCACGATGTAGCCGGCCGGGACCGCAATCACAGCTGCACCGGTCGTCAGCACCCAGGCCTTGGCGGCAGCGACTCGGCGCAGCGTTCGAGGCGGTGCACCGACCACATGGAGCACATCGCGTTCGTCACGGCTCTCGGTCGCAGCGAGCGACAAACCGATCGCCACCACCAGCAGCACCATCAGCAACGACGCGCCGAGCACGGCCGCCTGAATCAACGGCCAAGGCACATCGAATCCAGGCTCCTGCGTGTAGTAGTACCACGCCGACGCCGACGCCGGTTCGCCGAGCGAGTTGCTGTCGGCACTGACGAAGGCACTGTCGAGGTCGACGGGTCGAGCGTCGTTCAGCGCAGCGCGCTGGGTCTTGGTCAGGTCGACCGGGTTGTCGACGATCACCCAGTTGACCTGCGTGTCGAGTCCCAACTCGGCGACCTTCGCCGGAGTGATCAATGCGTCGGCGCCGAACTCACTGCTGGACTCGTATTCCAACGGAGCTTCACCGAAGTCGACGTCGATCAGCCCGTCCAGCGTGTTGATCGACAGCATGCCGTCGACGTACGGGGCGAGCGACAGCGTCCCTTGCTCGGCGAGCGTTGCACGCTGGTCGGCGTCGAGACTCAGGAGGGCGAGTACTTCGTCGTCCGCAACGGTCGGCGTGGTGATCGGGAACTGGGCGGTGTCATAGACACGATCGCTCGGCGGGTCCCAGGTGACTTGGGTGATCGGACGCCAAGTCGCGTCTGGCAGAATCGCCTCGATCGTTCGGCGGAGTCCTTCTGGCACCGGTTGCGCTACCTGCGGCGGCGGGTCGAAGTCCTTGGACACGTTGCCGAACTCGTCGGTCGGGTACTCGTTGTAGACGGAGTAGTTCAGGTTGAGGTTTGACGAACTGCTTCCGAACTCTTGCTGCGATTCATCGAGACTGCGGGCCGACCCCGCAACGGTCAGGCCCACGATCGCGATGGCTGCCACCGTCGCGACCGCAGTCAGCACGCCGGCGGAACGCATACGTGAGCGACCGAGGCTGCGCGATGCGATACGGACCACACCACCGCGGCGACTCCCCACGCTGCCGATCCAGGCAACGATCAGCGGCGACGCACACACGATCCCGAAGAGGATGCCGAGAGCACCGAGTACGGCCATCGCTGCTGAGAAGTTGCCGCCGTCCTGCGAGCTCGCCACTGCGGCGAGAAGGAAGAGCCCGAACCCGAAGAGGCCGATGCCCACCGGGACGAGCCAGCGCGGCGGAACTGCCACCGGGCGACGCCCGGCAAGCGCTGAGAGCACCGGGATCCGAGACGCCGATCGGGCCGGCACGAGTGCAGCGATGGTTCCAGCAGCGAGCGCCGTCAGCACGACGACAACGATGTCGAGCGGCTGGATCTGCAGACTGCTCGCCCGATAGCCAGCGAGCTGGTCGGTGATTCCGTACTGCTGGCCGATCATTGCTGCGCCGATGCCGAGCCCGACTCCGACGACGGCGCCGAGCGATGCAGTCCACATTCCTTGCAGACCGAGGGTCCGTCGGATGAGCCGTTCCGACGCTCCGTTGGCCGACAGTTGGCCGACGGTCGCAAGTTGGCGTCGAGCGCTCGTGGCGAATGCCGATGCGATCACGATGCCGACGGCGATGAACGCCACGACGCCGGCAACCCAACCCCATGCGAGCTGTTCGCCCTTGACCGTGCCGATCTCGAAGCCCCGATCCACGGCGCTCTGAGCCTCGAAATCGGCGCCTCGGAACGACTGGACCATCTGCGACAGGTCGACGTCACTCACATTCGCGGGGAGGTCGAGCATCGTCGTCTCCCACCGACGATCCGGACGAACGATGGCTTGATCGAAATCGGGGACGACGACCAGATCGTTGTTCAGCCATCTGGTCGTGCGGCCGATCGCTGTGACGGTGAGGTCGAGATCTGGAACGCTGAGGCGAAGTGTGTCGCCGACCGTCACATCGAATGCCTCTGCGATGCCCGGGCTCAGCATGGTCTCGTCGCTCGACGACGGAGCAGTGCCCTCGTCGATCACGAACATGCCATCGGTCATTGCGTTGCTCGGGTCGATGCTCGTGAACTGGACGTAACGAGACGTCTGGGTCCCGTCAGGCAGGTCGGTTTGGACCGCAGAGTAGGTCTCGATGTAGTCGAGCCGGGACGAGCCGTCAGGAATCGCCGGAACACGTCCCAGCCCGAAGCGATCGGCGTTCGACACCGCGTTGCCGTCTTCGTCGAGGAGGTACTGATTGTTCGCCGACACGACGAGGTCGGCTGTGCCGAAGTCACGTTGGAACGATTCGGTTTCGGTCAGAGCGTTGGTCCGCGCCCCGATGCTGGCCAGTGTCATGCCGAAGACGGGGATGGCGACGAGGAGCAAGACGAGGACTGTGCGGCCGGGGCGGCGGCGGACTTCTCGGCGCGCAAGGCGGGCGGAGAATCGCCACGATGATGCCGACGTGGCCGGCCGAGCCGAGCGATCAGGAGTGCCGCCGGTGGTCTCGTGCACGGCCGGCCGATCTTCGACCATGGTCATGACGTCACGCCGATTCCGCTGGCGATGGGCGCTTCGAAGTCGGGGGCGGTCTGGTCGATGATGCGGCCGTCACGCATGAAAACGACACGGTCGGTCCACGAGGCAAAGCGTGGTTCGTGGGTGACCATCACGACGGTGACTCCACGGTCACGGGCGAGTCCGGCGAGGAGTTCGACGACCTCGTCGCTGTTGACCGTGTCGAGCGCCCCGGTCGGCTCGTCGGCGAGGAGGAGGCGTCGGTCGCCGATCACGGCGCGTGCGACGGCGATGCGCTGACGCTGGCCGCCGGAGAAGTCGTCGGGATAGCGGTCGAGGCTCTGGTCCAGACCGACCTGGTGGAGTGCTTCGGTGGCCAGCTTCCGGGCCTGCTTGGTGGCGACGCCGTCGAGTTCGAGCGGCAGCATCACGTTCTCCAGGCAGGTGAGTGCCGGGATCAGGTTGAGCGATTGGAACACGTAGCCCACATCGCGCCGACGCATCTCGGCCTGATCACGGACCGACATCTCGGCGAGGTCCTTGCCGTCGACTAGGACGCGCCCCGCACTCGGCGCTTCGAGCGCACCGGCGAGGTGGAGCAAGGTCGACTTGCCGCAGCCCGATGGACCCATCACGGCAATGAACTCGCCGCGTCCGATCGAGAGCGACACGTCGGTGACGGCTCGGACCTCGGTGGATCCGGTTCCGTAGCTCTTGACGACGTCGAGGTACTGCAGCATGGGTTGTTCAACTTTCTGTGAGGACTGGATGGCGATCGATTGGATGGCATTCGGTTGGATGGCGTTCGGTTGAGCGGCGTTCAGTGGTGCGCGATGGGCAGTGGTGGCCGGAGTGTCGGCGGGCTGGATCTGGATCACTCGGCGGGCAGAAGCTGCAGGAGTCCGGCCGGCAGATGCGTCATCAGCCGCCTCGCCCGATGGCCCGATTGCGTCGTCGGTCATGACGTCGTCCGGGTTTCTGCATCGAGACGGCGACGGACTGCAGCGAGCCGCGACTCACAGAGGTCGAGCCACCGGAGATCGGCCTCGGCGCGAACGATGAGCGCGTCGGTGACGAGCTGCGCGGCGAGTGCCTCGCCGATGACGTTCTGCTCGGCGGTTTGGCGGACTCGACGGCGCTGTTGCAGCAGCGTGAGCAACGCGGTGCGCTGGCGGGTGATCACGCCCATCCCTCGTTCAGGGCCGTGCTCGATGGCCATCAAGACCTTGAGCATCAGCTCGTCACGGGGCGGTGGATCATCGGATGCAACCGCTTCCCACCACGACCCGAGTTCGCCGAGACCCTTCACGGTGATCGTGTAGAGCTTTTGGTCGTCATCGCCAAGCTGCATCGTGACGTGGCCGTCGCGCTCGAGTCGGTCGAGGGTGGTGTACACCTGGCCGACGTTGAGCGGCCAGACGCCGCCGGTGACTGATTCGAACTCGGTCTTGAGCTGGTAGCCGTAGCGGGGCTCGTCCTGCAGGAGGGCAAGGAGTCCTTCTCGTACCGCCATCAGCGGCAACGACTTCGGATGCGATCGTGCGTCATGGATACCGAGTATACATACCCGGTAACAGAAGTCAATACTCAGTATGCAAAAAGGTGTGACCTTCCCGAGATTGGTTCGGCCAGCCGTCCGTCCAATCATCCGTCGGCCCAGCCGTTCGTGTGAGCACAAGCTGCGTCCGACGCTGCATGTGCTCCCACGAAAGCGGTCGGAGGGCAAAGCGGCGTGAGGATTGATCAAAGCACAAAAGGTTGACAGGTGTTCACTTCACATGTAGGTTGACGACTGTTCACTCTCGCCGATCGCCAGACGCGCACACCAGGAGCTCCGATGCCCGACACGACCACACCCGCCGCCGCTGCAGCAGCACCCACCACCGACACGGCAACCGACCTGCCGATCCGGCGGCCGAACTCGAATCAGTACCTTGCCGGCAACTATGCCCCGGTCGAATCCGAGACGACGGCGCACGACCTCACCGTCACCGGCGAGATCCCTGCTGACCTCGAGGGTCGCTGGCTGCGGAACGGCCCGAACCCCGAGTCGGTCGACGACACCGTCCACCACCACTGGTTCCTCGGTACCGGCATGGTTCACGGCGTGCGCCTACGCGGCGGAAAAGCGGAGTGGTACAAGAACCGCTTCGTGGCGGGCGCTGAGGATCGTGCTGCCGGCGTGTTCGGCTCCAATACCAATGTCGGTGGGTTCGCCGGAACCACGTGGGCCATGGTCGAAGGTGGCCAGCCGCCGATCGAGATGGATTACGAGCTGAACTCACTCGGCGTCAATCGCTTCAACGGCACGCTCGACGGCCCCTTCACCGCACACCCCAAGTACGACCCGGCGACTGGCGAGTTGCACTCGATGAACTATCACTGGCCCGACCTCATGGACCACGTGAACTACACCGTGGTCGGCGGCGACGGTCGAGTCACGAAGAACCTGGCGATCCCTGTCGCCGACATGCCGATGATGCACGACATGTCACTCACCGAGAAGTACGCCGTGATCTACGACCTCCCCGTCACCGTGAACATGGACGTGCTCGTCGCCGGCTACAGCTTCCCGTTCAAGTGGAACCCGGACCGCGCTGCCCGAGTCGGCCTCCTGCCCCGGAACGGCACCGCCGACGACGTGATCTGGTGCGACGTCGACCCGTGCTACGTCTTCCACCCCCTCAACGCCTACGACGCTCCCGACGGCACCGTCGTCGTCGACCTCTGCCGCTACGACGATCTGATGGTCGATGACCGCCAGGGCCCGTTCGCCGAGGCACCGCCGACGCTCGATCGCTGGGTCATCGATCCGGTTGCCCGTCGTGTCACCGAGACACGGATCAGCGATCGTCCGCAGGAGTTCCCGCGGCACAACCCGCGCTTCGGCCTCAAGGAGCACCGCTTCGGCTACACCTCGGAGATCAAGCCAGGCCAGGCCGCGAACCTGCACGGCGCCACGATGAAGACCGACTTCACCAACGGCACGACCGAGGCGCACGAATACGGCCACGGCCGTGGCGGCGCCGAGCCGGTGTTCGTCCCGAAGGCCGACGGCACCGCTGAGGACGACGGCTGGATTCTCACCGTCGTCTACGACGCCACCACCGACGGCAGCGAACTGTGCATTCTCGATGCCGCCGACCTCGGGCGCGGAGAAGTCGCCCGCATCGCACTCCCCCAGAGGGTGCCCTTCGGATTCCACGGCAACTGGGTTCCCGACTCCTCCGTTGCTCCCGCCTGACCGTCAACTCCCCGAGGCGCCGAAGGATTGCAGTGCGTCAGCCACAGCACCCCGAAGAAATTCGTGTGCGGCGGCAGGTGAGGGCATCGCCTCACTGTGCCCGCATTGCCGATTGACTACCAGTGATCAGTTGGCACGAACTCCTTAACCACCACGCAATCGGCCTGCGAGCGGCACTCGCTGCCGGGTGCGATGGGAACCGTGGACATTGAGGCTCACTCTCGGCAGGCTTCGAGCGCTGCCTGGTATGCCTGGCCGAACTCAGTTCCGAGCTGCTCAACCCGAGCTGCTCACCCGAACTTCCGCCAGGTCGTCACCGAGAAGAACTGCGGTGATGAGCTGCCACACGACACCGTCGTCTACGTCGACACTCGAACCAACACACTGTGCGTATTCCTCAGGCGCGCCCTCCGCAACGAGGCCGTCCACCAAACCCCTGTCGAAGCTGTAGCACCCATCGATCGCATTGACGGTCCTGTCGAACACCCGCTGTGATCATTCAGGCCCTCCGGCGCGTGAAGCGAATCGATCGACGTCGCGGCGGAGCGCCTGCTCGAGCGCGACGACCGTCACTTCCCGGGCGAGGCCGGCCAGCTGATCGACTGCTCGACTGATCTCGGCCAACGGGGCGTCCTGCATGTGCGGAAGCAGCTCAGTCTCGAAGATCGCGACGAATCGTGCCGACACGTCGGCCATGACGGCCGACAAGGCCTCCCACTCCTCGAGCACGATCGATGGCGAGACGCCGAGTTCGACGAGCGCACTCCCGATCTCGAGAAATCGTCCATCGGGCAGCACCGCTACTTCTCCGCCGATCTCGACGAGTCCGGCGGCGCCTGCTCGGACCACGTCGGCAGGGAGGAGCGCTGCACCGCCGAGACGGTCCGCGAGCTCGGTCAGCGGGACGGTCACCGGCGTCGGCTCGCGGAGTCGAGTCCGGTCACGCCGTGCTGGACCACGCAGTCATGATGCGCGACCTCGACAGCACGTGGCACTTCGGTCACTGCTGAGCTGCCGCATCGCCATCACCGAACGCTGTCCACCCGGCTGAGTGCCGGGTCGATGCACAGACCTGGGCTGCGCGACCTCGGGCGTTGGCTACTGGCGGTAGGTCATGCCGCGGTAGCCATCAGCGAAGCCAGCGCTGCGAAGCAACTCGACGAAGCCCTCCGGAGCATCGGCGCCGGTGATGGTGTCGCCGTTGACCTTGCGAATTTCGAGTGACTTCATCCGCCCGTCGTTCACCTGCATCTGCAGCGCCTTGGTCCAACTCGTGTCGATCAGTGCATCGGGGAAGGTGACGAGGTGATGCCCTCGCTTGTCGAACCAGACGAGCGGCTGCCCGGCACGCAGCACTGTGAGCGACGACACGTTGCGCGCCGGCCGCCCCGGAGTCTCGGGCCAGTCGAGCGAGCCCCCGTACGGCTGCGCAGGGTCAGTGGTAGCGAGCACGATCGGATCAGGAACGTCGCCCGGATGCAGCAGCGGGTCCGGCGTTTCACGAGCGGCGCGGAGCCGATCGACGGCGCCCGGCACGGCGAACTGCGCGGCGCCCAGCCCATCGACGAAGTAGCCGCGTCGGACCTGACCACGCTCCTCCAACACTTTCAAGATGCCGTACACGTTCGTGAAACCGCCGGTGAGCCCCTCGGCCAGCACAGCTTCGCGAGTGACGACGCCGTACCGCTCGACCATCTGCAGTGCCTGCGCGTGAGCTGCCTCGGTCGGGTGCGCTGCCGGTTCGAGCAGCGGCGCCACCAGACTCCAACGACCCTGGCCTGCGGGGGGCCCGATGCGATTGAGCCGACCGGGCCGCGGTCTGGCAGTCCGCCGAGATGTGGCGGACTTCGATTGCTTGCCCGACACCTTCGCTCCGCCGAGCACGGCACGCAACGGCGCGAGCGAGTCGTTGGTGACCTCGCCCGCCCACACGAGATCCCACAGAGCCGCAAGGATTTCGGGGTCCTGGGATCCGGGTGCGGCAGCGCGCATCTGACCCCAGAAGCTGGCACCCCGTGCGCCGAGCAACTCTCGGATCGCATCGTGGACGGGGCCCTCGGGAGCCTCGCGCTCCTCCCACCCGGGCGACAGCAGGGCGAGCTGATCGACGAAGCAGAGCCTGACCCGACCGTCGCGCGCGCCAACCGCACCGGCACCGATCCAGACAAGCTCACCGGCGGTCAACAGTTCGTCGAGCATCGTCGGCCGGAATGACCGCACTCGGGCAGGCAACACATCGTCCTCGATCGTGGATGCGACCAGGGCTGCTCCCGAGAGCATGCCGAGCGACTCGACGAGCGCTTCGACCCCACGCCGGTCGGCCGGGATGTTGTGCCACGCCGGTAGGAACCGGGCGAATGCCTGCTGCTCAACTGGCTCGACCTCACGTCGCAGCGCAGCCAGTGAGCGGCGCCGGAGCTGGCGCAGAACGTCGACCTCGCAGAACTCGCGCGACACGCCTTCGGGACGGAACTCGCCGATGACCAGCCGCTCCTCGCCTTCCAGGGCAGCAAGCGCCCCGGCGATCCGCTCGACCGGCGCTCCGAATCGTTTCGCGGCGTCGACCGCCAGGAACGGGCCATGTGTACGGGCGTACCGGCCGACCAGTTCTTCGAGGGGGCGGGCAACTGGCTCGGTGAACGTCATCGGCAAGCCGAGCGGGATCGCACACCCCAATCCGTCGCGATAGCGGGCGGCGTCCTCGGCGGCTGCGAAGCGGACCTCGCCGGCGACGGAGATCTCGATCGCACGCTTCTCGTGCAGCAACTGGGCCAGCCACTCCGTCGCCTCAGCGTTGACGATCTCTGAGCCGTCGACGCCGGTTTCGGCATCGCCCACGCGCACTTCCGCCGCCACACCATCGACACCATCAATCTGTGAGCCATCGACGCCGCTTTCGGCATCAGCAGCTCGCACTTCGCCAGCGGCAGAAGCAGAAGCAGAAGCAGAAGCAGCGTCAGGATCGACCACACCCGCTTCGCCAGCTTCGGCGTCCAGCACGAGCAGGCGGGCGGCCTCTTCAGCAGCGGAACGACAGCGCAGGTCGATCTCGGCGGCGGACAGGTCACCGACCTTGCGCAGCACGTCGTGCAGTTCGTCGGCCGAGCGGGCCTGCCAACTGTGCAGGATGCACTGCAACTGCAACTCGACGTCGGCGAGCACCTCGGGGTCGAGCAGCTCACGCAGCTCCTCCGAGCCGAGCAGATCGCGCAGTAGGTCCCGGTCCAGCGCAAGAGCCGCAGCGCGACGTTCAGCGAGTGGCGCGTCGCCCTCGTACATGTACGCGGCGATCCAGTTGAACAGCAGGCTCGACGCCATGGGGCTCGCCTTGCCGGTGTCGACACTCACGACCCGCACCTTGCGCGACCGCAGATCACCCAGCACTTCGCGCAGCGCTGGTACGTCGAACACGTCCTGCAGACATTCGCGGGATGCTTCGAGCAGGATCGGAAAGGTCGGATACTTCGACGCCACGGCCAACAGGTCGGCAGCCTTCTGTCGCTGCTGCCAGAGCGGCGTGCGCTTGTCCGGGCGGCGGCGCGGCAGTAGCAGGGCACGGCCCGCACATTCACGGAACCGGGCCGAGAACAGCGCCGTCTGCGGCAGCGTCTCGACGACCAGTTCGTCGATGTCCTCTGGGTCGATCAGGATTGCTTCGAGGGGCAGCTCATCTGCGGATTCCGGCAGGCGTAGCACCATGCCGTCATCACCCCACATCGTCTCGACCGGGATGTCGTACTGGTCCATCAGTCGACGTTCGATCGCCATTGCCCACGGCGCATGGACCGGCGTACCGAAGGGGCTCAGAATGCAGATTCGCCAGTCGCCGATCTCGTCACGGAACCGCTCGACGAGGATCGTTCGGTCATTCGGCACCGCACCCGTCGCATCGACCTGCTCGCGGATGTACTCCACCAGGTTGTTCGAGGCGAAAGCGTCGAGCTTGTAGTGCTCCATCAGCCGCTTCTGGGCGACCTTTTCATCCAGCTCATGGATCTCCCGGACGAACGCACCCAACGCTCGGCCCAGTTCGAGTGGCCTGCCCGGGCGGTCGCCGTGCCAGAACGGCATCTTGCCCGGCTGACCCGGCGCAGGCGTCACGACGACACGCTCGTAGGTGATGTCCTGGATGCGCCACGTGGACGCACCGAGCACGAAGGTCTCCCCCGGGCGCGACTCGTAGACCATCTCCTCGTCGAGTTCGCCGACGCGCGTGCCGTCAGGCAGGAACACGCCGAACAAGCCGCGGTCAGGAATTGTTCCGCCGGACGTGACGGCCAGACGCTTGGACCCGTCGCGCGCCCGCAGGGTGTTGTTCACCCGATCCCAGACGATGCGCGGCCGCAGCTCGGAGAACTCCTCACTCGGGTAGCGACCGGACAGCAGGTCGAGCACGTTCGAAAGGAGATCGTCGGAGATCTCAGCGAAGTTCGCGCACCGACGAACCAATGCACTGACGTTCGCGACCGAGTCCTCCTCGACCGCCGCGAGGTGCGCGACGATCTGCTGAGCGAGCACGTCGAGCGGGTTACGGAGGTAGCGAGTCGACTCGATCTCGCCGTCGATCATCCGGCGGACGACCACTGCCGCTTCGAGCAGGTCGCCCCGGTGCTTCGGGAAGATCGACCCGCGCGACGGCTCACCCACCTGGTGACCGGCACGACCGATGCGCTGGAGGCCGCTGCTCACCGCACCCGGCGACTCGACCTGGATGACGAGGTCGACCGCACCCATGTCGATACCGAGTTCGAGCGAGGACGTGGCCACAATCGCACGCAGCTCACCCCGTTTCAGCTGATCTTCGATGACCACGCGCTGCTCGCGGGCCAGCGAGCCATGGTGGGCCTTGACCAGCTCATCGACCATCATCCCCGACTCGGCGTCAACGATGCCGGGGACACCCTCCTCGACCGCCAACTCGTTGAGCTTCGCCGCAAGCCGTTCGGCAGCCCGCCGGGCGTTGCAGAAGATGATCGTCGTACGATTCGCAAGGATTCGTTTCAGGATCTCGGGGTAGATCGACGGCCAGATCGACGAGCGCGAATCGCCCATGCCCGACCCGGCCACCGAACCATCCGGAGCGGACTCGCTCTTCGGGCGACCGAGGTCGGACATGTCTTCGATCGGGATGACGACCTCGATCTCGAGGTCCTTCCGGATGCCGGCGTCGATGATCTCGACCGGTCGCTTGACGCCCGGTTCGCTGAAACCACCGAGGAACTCAGCGACCTCCTCCAGGGGGCGTTGAGTGGCCGAGAGGCCGATGCGCTGCGGCGGCTTCTCGGTGATCTCCTCGAGCCGCTCCAACGTGAGCATCAGATGAGCGCCACGCTTGGTCTTGGCCATCGCATGGATCTCGTCGATGATGATCGTCTCGACGCCCACGAGGGTCTCACGCGCCGACGACGTGCACATCAGGTACAGCGACTCGGGTGTGGTGATCAGCAGGTCAGGCGGTTTGCGGATCAGTTTCTGGCGATGGTTCGACGGGGTGTCGCCCGTGCGCATACCGACCTCAGGAGCCACGAACGCCTCGCCCAAACGCTCGGCGGCGAACTCGATGCCCTTCAGTGGTGCCCGCAGGTTCTTCTCGATGTCGAACGCAAGCGCGCGCAACGGAGAGATGTACAGCACGCGGGTCCGGTGCGAGCGTTCCTCGGGGCGCGGGTTCGTCGTCAGCCGGTCGATCGAGGAGAGGAACGAGGCGAGCGTCTTACCTGATCCGGTCGGCGCGCAGATGAGCGTGTGCTCCCCGTTGCGGATGTGCGGCCAACCGAGCACCTGCGGCTGCGTCGGCGACGGAAACGAGCCCGCGAACCATTCACTGACAGCCGGCGAGAACGAGTCGAGAACAGGATGGTGAGCGATACCTCCACGATACCGATGCTCTGTCACAGGGTTGCTGGCCGACGAAGGGTGAAGTCGGCGTCGTGAGCGTTGTCGGCAGGTCGTCCGCGACTCGAACTGCATCGGTTCGACGCGGACGGTCGCTGAGGCACTACGACCCCTGTGGGTTGTTGCGAAGGAAGTGCACGAGTCTGCCTACTCGCTCGATCGCTCGTTGCCTGGCGGCAATGCCACTCGTCCAAGTAGAAGAAGTAGTCGAGTTGAACCGACACGAGGGCCTCCGTATCAGCGCAAACAGTCGCCTTCAAACGACTGTTGCCGTTTCAGCTTTGAAGCGTCCGTGTTCATCTGGACGACACGGGGGCGCTCGCCATCAAGCCTCAATTGAATGCGCAGCAACTGTCGTTGAGTGTCTGGACGACCAAGATCCAGTCTGGTCAATCGGCGTAGCTCCGAGCGGGCTCTCCGAGATCGATCTGATCGATAGACACCGGTATCCAGGTCCACGGGTCCGCCAGCTATGCACGCCCGTATCTCGCGGCCGACCTGTCCGACTGGGGACTCGCTGCCGACACAGGCTCCGGTCCGAGGCGGGCCCGGGCGCCTCGCAACACGAGTCGGCGTCGTGATCAACGTTCGGTGATGGTGCCGTCGCTGATTTCGATCGTCCGGGTGATGCGGACCCGCTCCAGCAGCGCACGGTCGTGGGTGACGAGCACCACGGTGCCGGCAAACGTGTCGAGCGCTTGTTCGAGTTGCTCGATTGCCTCGATGTCCAGATGGTTGGTCGGCTCGTCGAGCACCAGCAGGTTGGCTCCGGTCCGCATGAGCAGCGCGAGCGAGGCGCGGGTCCTCTCCCCCGGCGAGAGTGTGCCGACCGGGCGGTTGACGTGTTCGGCACCGAGCCCGAACTTGGCCAGCAACGTCCGCGTGTCGCCGACGGTGTCGGGCTCGCCGCCGTCAGTGCGACGCTCAGCGACGGCAGCCATGAATGCTTCGACGAGCGTCGCATCGCCCAGCAGGTGCGCCCGGGCCTGCTCGACTTCGCCGACCACGACGCTGCGGCCCAGATGAACCTTTCCAGCCGACGGTTCGAGCCGGCCCAACATCAATTCGATGAGCGTCGTCTTGCCCGATCCGTTCGCACCCACGAGTGCTATTCGGTCGCCGGAGGAGATGGACAGATCGAGCGGACCGAGCACGAAGTCACCCCGATCGAGAACCGCTGCGGTGCACTCGACTACGACATCACCGCTGCGTGGCGCGTCGGGGATCGTCAGCTGGAGTTCCCACTGTTCATGCGGTTCCTCCACTGAGTCGAGCCGCTCGATCGCCTCCTGTGTCCGTGCTGCCTTGCCGGCGAGCTGCTCGGTCTTGTTCATCTTGAAGTGCTTGATGAACTTGTCGGTCTCGCCCGACTTGCGGACCTTGCTCTGCCCCTGCGACGCCCACTCGCGTTCACGCTGCGCCCGATCGAGCAGGTTCTGGCGCTTGCCGTCGAAGTCGTCATAGGCGTCGCGAGCGTGTTGCTTGACGAGGTCGCGCTCGGCGAGGAACGCGTCCCAACCACCGGCGAACCACGTCGTGCGATGACTGTGGTGGTCGATCTCGACGACGTCGGTGACCGTCCGCTGCAGGAATGTGCGATCGTGGCTCACGAGAAACACCGGAGCATCGAGGCCCAGCACCCACTGCTCCAGCCGTTCCAGCCCGTCGAGGTCGAGGTCGTTGGTCGGCTCGTCGAGCAGGACGATGTCGAAGCGCGACAGCAGCAACGACGCCAACGACGAGCGCGCCGCTTCGCCGCCCGACAGCGTCGCAGTGGGTTGATCGATGAGTCGAGCACCGAGCCCGAGCGACGCCCAGACCTCACCAACTCGGGCGTCGAAGTCTGCAGCGCCGAGCGCGAGCCATCGGTCGAGCGCGTCGGCGTATCGATCGTCGGCGCCGGGTGCGCCGTCGGCAAGCCCCTGCGCCGCTGTGTCGAGTTCGAGTTGCGCCGGACCGACGCCGGTTCGCCGAGCCAGGAAGGCGCGAACCGTTTCATCGCTCGACCGGGCCGGTTCTTGCGGAAGCAAGCCGACATTGGCCGTAGCCGGAGCGAGGTCGACGCTCCCGCTGTCAGCGATGACGGTGCCGACCAGTGTTGCGAGCAGGGTCGATTTGCCGACGCCATTCGGGCCGACGAGGCCGACGCGACGACCGGGAGCCAAGGTGAGGTCGACCGAGTCGAGAATGGTCAGCGAGCCGCGCGAAACGGTGACAGATCGGGCAATGAGTGAAGCAGGCATAGACGCCTTTCAGGAGAGCGAACGGACGATGGGCTCAGCTCTGGTCAGTCATCGAGAACGACGGTAGCACGGCTCCCATCCACCTCCGGCTCGAGTTCCACGTCCGTCCTGCGGTGAGAGGTGAGACCACCCGTCCGCCTCAGATCTCACCGAAAGGTCGGCAGAACACGTTTCGGTGAGATCTGGGACCCGATGGTCGTCTCACCTCTCACCGCAGGCGGGCGGACAGGCGGGCAGGCGGACAACCAGAAGTACGTGCCGTGTGACGGGGCGGATGTTGTGCACGATGGGTGGGCTCGCCAGAATCAGACCCGCCCATGTCGACCGTCACCCTCCGCCCCTGGCAGCGCGCCGCCTTCGATCTCTTCCGCGCAACCACGGGTCCGGACTATCTCGCGGTCGCCACCCCTGGCGCCGGCAAGACGACCTTCGCGCTCGCCTGCGCGCGCGCTGCGTTGGCTGACGAGAACCGACCGCTGATCGTTGTCGCGCCGACCAGTCACCTCAAAGTCCAGTGGTCCAAAGCTGCGCACCGGATGGGCCTGCAACTCGATCCTGACTGGTCGCCCGGCGACGGCCTGGCGCGCGACGTCCACGGCCTCGTCACCACCTACCAGCAGCTGGCGATCGGCAGCGCCGCGAAGAAGCTGGCCGGGCTGTCGGCCGAAGCCTTCGTCATCCTCGACGAAATCCACCACGCCGGCCACGAAAAGGCGTGGGGAGATGGCGTCCGCAAGTCGTTCGGGCACGCCTACAAACGACTGTCACTGTCCGGCACGCCCTTCCGCAGCGACGCCGCGCAGATCCCGTTCGTCCGGTACGACAACACCGCCGAGGGCGAACTCGCGCACGCCGACTACATCTACGGTTACGCCGACGCGTTGCGCGACGGCGGCGTCGTACGGCCTGTCTATTTCCCCCGCGTCGACGGTGAAATGGAGTGGACGTCGGCGTCAGGCGACACGGTCTCGGCGAACTTCCAGGACGAGCTGACCAAGGACCAGTCATCGATGCGGCTGCGTACAGCGCTCAGCTTGGAGGGCGAGTGGATGCCTGCGGTTCTCAAGAAGGCGAACGATCAGCTCCGCGTGATCCGCTCCGAGCAACGCGACGCCGGCGGCCTCGTGATCGCCACCGATCAGGAGCACGCTCAACACATCGCCATCCTGCTGCGCGACCGCTTCGGAGTGCCCGCAGACGTCGTCGTGAGTGACGACCCGGGAGCATCGAAGAAGATCGCCGAGTTCAGCGAGAACGACCGGCCGTGGCTGGTGTCGGTACGGATGGTGTCCGAAGGCGTCGACATCCCCCGCCTGCGTGTCGGCGTCTTCGCGACAACGACGTCGACCGAGTTGTTCTTCCGCCAAGCCGTCGGACGCTTCGTGCGCTGGCAGTCTGGTAGGGCGAGCCAGAAGGCGTATGTCTACATCCCTGACGACCCGCGGCTGCGTGCCCACGCGTTCACGATTGCCGAGGCCCGCCGCCATGTGCTGCGACCTCCCGGCAAGGGAGATGACGACGATTTCCAGCCCGACGGCGGCTTGGAGAACCAAGTCCACGAAGACGACATGGAGCAGATGTCGCTGTTCTCCGTCGTCGCGTCGACGGTCACCGACATCACGATGCACACCGTCGGCGAAGACGGCACACACACCGACGGCATCGACTTCGAGATGAACTTCTCCCCCGCCGACCTCGGCATGGTCGCCTACGACGACGAGCCGGACCCACCGGACCCGTTCTTCTCCGACGATCCGGCACTCGGTCTCGATCTGCCCGAGATCCCCACCGCAGCTGGCCTCATCCCGCACGGCTCGATGAGCGTCGCCGAGATCAAAGACGACCTCCGCACTCGCAACGCGCACGTCGCAAAGCGGTTGGTCGACGTCACGGGCTGGAATCACGCTCGCGTCCAGAGCGAGATGAACAACCTCGCCGGCGTGGCGCGAGTCGCCAGTGCCACCAACGAACAACTCGCACGTCGGTTGCGATATGCCGAGAGCTGGCTGCGGCGCTTGCAACGCTGAACCTGCGCCAGCTGCGCCACCTGTGCGATCGGAGCACGTGGCGACCGCCTGAGCCGCGCCCGGTACATTGGGGTGATGGCCAACCCCGGTGAACACCATCCGGCATTCGAGGAGTACTGCGAATGCATCTTCGAACTCGACGAAGACGACGTCGAGGTCATCCAAGCGCGCATCGCCGAACGACTCCAGGTCAGTCGCCCGGCGGTCAGTGAGATGATGAAGCGGCTCGAAGCCGAAGGCTTGATCACCGCAGACAAGGCCATCACGCTCACCACTGCGGGCAAGCGTCTTGCCGAGCAGGTCGTTCGCCGGCATCGGCTCGCCGAACGCTTCCTGACCGACGTCCTCAAGCTCTCGTGGGCCGAGGCGCACCACGAAGCCGGCCGCTGGGAACACGTCATCAGCGATTCCGTCGAAGCTGCGATGATCGAACTCCTCGGCGATCCAACGACCTGTCCGCACGGCAACCCGATCCCCGGCTCCGCCTATGAGCCAGCGCCGGACTCCGGGCCACTCTCCGAGATCGCTGTCGGTGACCCGTTCACCATCCGACGAATCACCGAAGAACTCGAGTTCGAACCAGGCCTGCTCGAATTCCTCGAAGCGTCCGAGATCCAACCGGGCAACGTGGGCACGGTGACCGCGCTGTCGCCTGACGGCACACTCACGGTCCAGATCGCAGGCCACCACGTCGGCGTCGGATCCTTCGCCAGCGAACGGATCCTGGTCACCGCCTGATGCGGCGACAACTCATGGTTGCTGGCTGCGTGTTGCTGCTCGGTGCATGCGCGACCACCGTCGACGACACTGGTCGCCCAGAGAACGGTGCAGCGGCCGACACCGTCGACGTCACCGACGTGCCTGACGGCGCCGAACCCGCCTTGGACAGTGCGACCCCACTCGATGGCGGCACGATCGTCGATCCCGACGCACCGGTTCCGACTGTGGCGCTCACCGGCTCCGCTGCAGACCTCCTGCCGGACCTGTCGATCGAGATGAGCCGTCTCGGGTCACAGATCGCCGAGGGCGGCGATGACGACGCGACGCTGACTCGTATCGAGCAGATCTGGGACCGAATCCGCCCGGAGATCGAAGCCGAAAGGCCCGAACTGCTCAACGGCCTCGGGGCCACGATCGACATGGCGCAGATCGCCGTCGAACGCAAGCGGCCCGCCGACGCCGACAAGGCGTTCGGCCTCCTCACCGACCTCGTCGACAAGTTCACCGGCGACCGCTGACCCGTCACATCGCAACGCAAGACGGTCGAACAGATTGCCCTGTCCCACTTTGCCCGGGGACGAATCGGACAGGCACGAACGTGACGTTATTCAGCGCAGCGGTGCGGGCAGTCCGTCTGCGTGAACGACGGTGAGGCGTTGCGTGCTGCGGGTGAGTGCGACGTAGAGCGCACGCATCCCGTGCTCGATGCTGTCGACGATCTGTGACGGCTCGACCACGACCACGCCGTCGAGTTCCAGGCCTTTGACCACGCTCACCGGCACCAGTGTGACGCCGGCGTCGAGGCCTGTACGAGTCGCCGTGCCGTGGTCGATACCGGCCGCGTCGAGCGCTACTGACAGGTCCGTGATCATCCCGTCGGGCGCCACGACGCCGAGGCTGGATCCGGGAATCGCCGCCGCCATCGACAGCACCTCGTCGGCAACGGTCTTGCCGAGCAGTTCGGTCGACGGCGCCCTGACGATCGACGGTGAGACGTCGCCGACACGCACCGAGTCCGGCGCTCGTAGCGATGGCGTCGCTACCGCCATCACCTTGGTCGCCAACTCCATGATCTGCCCGGGAATGCGGTACCCGACGGAGAGGCCGATCACCCGAGCCGGTTTGCGGTCCGGGAGGTGGGCGAGCACGTCGTCCCACTCGTCAGGCGCAAGCGGACCGGTCGCTTGGGCAAGGTCGCCGACGATGGTCATTGCACCGTTCAGGGAGCGCCGAGTCGCCATCTTCAACTGCATCGGCGTGAGGTCCTGGACTTCGTCGATCACGATGTGGCCGTAGGTCCGGATCTCGTCGAGGTCGTCGATCTTGCCGCCCTTGCCGGGCTTCGGTCCGAGCACGTCGCGCGCGTCGTCGAGCAGTGCGACGTCGGACAGTGTCCAGCGCACGTCGTCGACCGTTTCGGACCGCTCGCGGTACAGCGTCAGAGCCTCGGCCTCGGTCATCACACGACGTGCTGCGAGCTTGAGGAGCGCCCGCGATCCGAACAGGTCGTGCAGCAGTTGCGCCGGGGTGAGCAGCGGCCACATCGTGTCGAGCGCAGCGCGTGCCTCTGGCGTGTGGCGCAGTGCGTCCTTTACGGCACGGGGACCGACTTCTGGGTCGTGGTACGAGTCAGCGAGGGCCGACCAGAACTCACCTTCGACGACACGGCGGCCGGCGTTGTGGCGCTTGAACCGACGCTTCGCATTCCGCACGATCCGAGCGGATTCCTCGGCACGCAAGCGCACGAACCCGGCGCCGAACGGCATCTCGAGATCGGCACGCAGCGGACGCTTGCGATCGGCGATTGCGTTGTCGATCAGATCAGACATCCGGTCCTCGCCCTTGACCTTCGTCGTGTCCCGGCCGTCTCCCGGCTCGTCTGGGCGGCGGAACTGGACTCCAGGAATTAGGTCGGCCAACACGGCTTGTTGCACCCCTGCCTCGCCGAGCGATGGAAGTACCCGTTCGATGTAGCGCAGGAACACCCGGTTCGGCCCGATGACGAGTACACCCTGGTCTTCGAGCGGGAAACGGTGGGTGTACAGCAGATACGCAGCACGGTGCAGCGCGACGACGGTCTTGCCGGTGCCGGGGCCTCCCTGGACCACGAGGACCCCGTGTTGCGGCGAGCGGATGATCTCGTCCTGCTCGCCCTGGATCGTGGCGACGATGTCGCCGAGCGTGCCGGTTCGGCCCCGTTCGAGCGCGGCGAGCAGCGTCGAGTAGCCGCGCAGGCCCGAGTCGGCGGCGACGACCCCGTCGCTGGTGATCACCGTGTCGCTCGTGGCGCCGCCGAGACCTTCGTCGTGGCCGAGACCGAGGTGACCGTCGCCGAAGAGCTCGTCTTCGATGCCCAACAGATCGCGACTCTCGATGATGAAGTGGCGACGCCGTGCCAACCCCATCGAGTCGCGTCCGGTGGCCCGGTAGAAGGGTTCAGCAACCGGAGCGCGCCAGTCGACGACGACGGGCTCACGATCCTCGTCAGCGACCGCCAACCGCCCGATGTGGAAGGCCTCGAGTTGGTCAGGTGACTCTGCGTAGCGATCGATCCGGCCGAACACCAACGAGGCGTCGCCGAGTTCGAGTTCTTCGAGCCGACGGACCAACTGTTCGTCGAAGGCGTTGCGTTCGAAGCGCGCCTGGAAGGTGCCCCCGGTGCTGGCCTCGTTCAGTCCGCGGACGCGAAATGCCGCCATGCGGCTGGATTCCAGACAGGCATAGCAGTGGTCGATGTGTGCCTGTTCGTCAGCGAGGTCAGGGTGCTGCTGCGTCATAATTGAGGACGGAAATACTACCGTTCTGGTCCTTCGACGCGGACCGGACTCGTCGAACAATTCCTACCGATACCCTCGCTGGAGCATGTCTGACAGCGCTCCCTTCATCGCAGCAGCCAACGGCGAACCGGCTCAGCACACACCGGTGTGGTTCATGCGCCAGGCAGGCCGATCGCTGCCCGAGTACCACGAGGTGCGTGGCGAGGGTTCGATCCTGCATGCGATCAAGAAGCCGGACGTGTCCACCGAGATCACTCTGCAGCCAGTCAAGCGCTATGGCGTCGATGCTGCGGTCCTCTACAGCGACATCGTCGTCCCGCCGCACGCCGTCGGATTCGGCATCGACGTCCAGCCGGGCACGGGTCCGGTTGCCGAGCAACCGTTCCGGACTCGCACCGACCTCGACCGGCTGCGGCCGCTCGACTGGGACGACATCAGCTACGTCATCGACACCGTCGACCTCCTCGTGGCCGAACTCTCCGACGACGTGCCGCTCCTCGCCTTCGCCGGCGCCCCGTTCACCGTCGGCAGCTACCTGATCGAAGGGCGACCGTCGAAGGACTACCGATACACCAAGGCGATGATGCACACCGACCCGGTGCTGTTCGGCGATGTGATGGAACGACTGGCCACGAGTGCTGTGACGTTCATCGACGCCCAACTCCAGCATGGCGCCCGAGCGTTCCAACTGTTCGACTCGTGGGCCGGTTCGCTGAGTCGGGCTGACTACGAACACTTCGTGCTCCCCCATTCGCTCCGCGTCTTCACCGAACTCGCCGAACGCCATCCCGACGTGCCCGGCATCCACTTCGGGATCGGTTGCGATCACTTGCTCGAGTCGATGAACACGGTTGGCAATCGGGTGCTCGGGCTCGACTGGCGGACCACGATCACCGACGCCCGCTCGCGTCTCGGTGACGACCTCGTCGTGCAGGGCAACCTCGACCCGTCGCTCGTGCTGGCGGGCGTCGAACCCGCCGTCGCAGGCGCCGAAGCGGTCCTGGCCGACAACGGCGGCCACCCGGGCCACATCTTCAACCTCGGCCACGGGGTCCACCAGCACAGCGACCCCAGCGTGCTCCAAGCCGTTGTCGACCTCGTCCACGAACGCACCGCAGCAACCGATTACGTTTTGGGGTCAGATCCCACGGCGTAACTGGTTACGTTCCGGGGTCAGACCCCGCAGCGTAACTGGTTACGGTGAGGGCAAGTCGGGAGCTTTCGGGGCATGCTGTCGGCGTGACAGAGAATGCAGACCGAATCGGCGTCGTCCTGATGGCATACGGGACACCTCGCTCGCCCGACGAGGTCGAGCCGTACTACACCGACATCCGCCGCGGACGTCCCCCGACTCCCGAGGCGCTCGCCGACCTCGTCGCTCGCTACGACGCGATCG
>ENA-ORXT01002593-ORXT01002593.1-marine-metagenome-genome-assembly--contig:-NODE-2593-length-21419-cov-4.573798_pt1 | contig 21419 bp, 16 predicted proteins | sample MGYA00237868_ERZ511482 | MGnify/ENA metagenome assembly ERZ511482
AAAAGCGTCATAAAAGACTCGCCACTTTTGCCATGGCAAATGCAAAAAGGCCGATGGTTCGCGGTATGGTAAAGCTGCAGCGCGAAGCTAAAGGCATGCGGAAAATGAACAAGAAAAAACTGCAGCAGTGGCGCCTTGAGCGTATTTTGCCGAAAGAGGTGAATACCGACAGGTAATTGAGCAATGAAGCCGCCGCATTTTCATTAAATGCGGCGGCTTTTTTTAGGGTGCCTTTGCTTGTTGTGTAAAAAACGAAGCGCCCTTGGACACCTCCGGCACTTCTACCTCAAACACTGTACCGCGTACCTTGCCCGTCTCAACACCTGCTATTAACAAACCCGCATGCTCACTAGGCAGAGGGTTAGCCGATAAGGGAAATGCGTCAGCAGCCGTTAGGCAATAGATAAACAACGTTCTTGCCGCATCTGACTGATTAGATCGCGACGCGTGCGCTACCCGCCCACTCATCAAGCAGGCCGAGCCCGCTTTGCCCACACAAGGCACTGCTATTTTCTCAAACTCAGCCGACGCCTCATCACTCATCGCACCGGTAAACACACCGCCCTGCCATAAAGAATGCAACTCACCTTTGTTAGAACCTGGTGCTAGCAGCAGCGGGCCATTCTCAAGTGTCACGTCATCTACAAAGACTAAAATCGTTACCGTGTCATCGTTACTATGCGGCTCAAAATTAAAGTCCTGATGCCACTTCACCACGGTACTTGTTTTAGGTAACTTAGAGTTAAACTTACTATGATGGAAACGAATGTTAGGCCCAATGGCATCGACTACCGCTTGGCTCGCTGCGCTGTTTTTGACGATATCAAAACAGGTTTCAGACAGCTCAGTAGGGGAAGCCACACGGCGCAAAGCAGGGTGCTCAGGTGAATGGTCCACTTCCACATCAAAGCGAGGACGGCCATCTGAGGTCACGCCATACGCTTGGGTATAACTCTTACTCTCGGTAACCCAGTCGGAAAATTGCGCTTGAATTGAAGCGATCTGCGCCGCATTGATCGCATTTTCAAGCAGCAAATAACCTTGATCATGAAACTGCTCTATTTGAGCGGCACTAAGCACGGGTGACATTAATTTCCTCCTACAAAAGCAACAAGAGTGGCTAGACGTATCTCATCATAACTTTTTTCATGCCTTGTTGATATATGACCAAATGGTAAGTCACTGCGATCAATATTAAAAAGGTAGCATGCTCAAGCAGCTCTGCACGATCACCAAAAATAACATCTGCAAAAGAGAAAATGATAAACGTGACCGCACCGCAAGACATTCCAAACTTGAAACAGGCCATGTTAAATGATGCATTAAAGACTTGTACCCACAGTGATATCACTAGTGGTATCGCGATAAGTAGCTCCCAAGTACCGACAAGGTATAACAAAGGATCTATTAAGAAGAGTGGGATGTCGGTATTGTTGAAATACCCACTAAACTGATCCGTACGATCTTTACCGTGCCAAGAAAAAACACCTAGCGCTTGCCGGTTCAAAAACTTATCCAATCCATTCATAATCCAATAGATCGCCCAGTATAAGATCAGTAGATTTGGCATGGAAAATAGTGGTGATATTTTAACTTTCATCTTGAAACCTTAGGTTTTTTCAACTAGTACACTCTATATTTTCGTTATTTTTATCATGAACATGGATGTCATTCACACGTGACTGAGAAAATTCTGGATGAAATAGCGTAAAAATATCTCAGAAGGGGGATCTGGATTTTAGGGTTGGCGCTTTTGACTTTACTTGGACTAGTTAGAGCGCCTGTAATAAGCGACGACACTCGCCCGCCATATAGAGCGGCAAAGAGAGTAGGTCGTAATCTTTCACCGATTGGTCTGGCAGTTGGTGTGACGCATGCATCAAGCTAGGCTTGTCAGCGTTAAATCTTACTGCAAAGTTACTGTCCTTTTCCTTTAAAAACACATGTAACGATTTTAAAGAACCGCTCTTACCTGCTTTTACTTCAACCGGTATCACGCGGCTCATACCCGCAATAATGTAATCCACTTCTGCAGCGCTAGAGCGTTGCTCTCTCGCCCAGTAGTGAAGAAAGGGCTGCTCATGGGAATCTAAGCTATTTAACAATGCCTGGCCCACCCACTGCTCGGCTAATGCACCAGCGTTTACCTGCAACAAGTCTTCTTCTTCTAAGGCCTGATAACTAAGGTTCAACAGAGTAGAAACCAAACCCGTGTCTAAAAATAACAGCTTAAAGAACTTATCATTTTCCTCAGCACTTAAAGGAAGACCGTTGGCTGCACACCGCAATACCTTAGTGATTACTCGCGCTAGACAAAGCTGGTCTAATACACGGGCAACGTCCGCTGCTTTTTTATCAGAATTGATTTCAGAGTACTTAACCTTTCGGCCAATAATGGCAGGTGTCTTTCTAAAAGCCTGACGAATTAACGTGTAATCGTTTTGTTTCGCGTACTTTGCAAAATCATCGCTAAAAGTCCCTAACAGATCCTGCTTGACCTCTTCACACAGCTTATAGTTTTCTGATTCGGTAAACGCCGCAACCGCTTCAGGCATACCACCAACGGCCATATTCTGTCTAAGGCGCAACATCAGTTTGGAATGCACAGCAGGTGGAATCGCTTGCTCTATCTGCCAGCTGCTTACATAGTCCGCTAAATTATCATCCCCCAGCGCTCGTAAAAACTCAGTGAAATTCATCGGCCCCATGTGCAAATAACTGATGCGACCAACCGGCATTGAGAAAGTAGGGGCGACCATTTCAAAATCTAACAATGACCCTGCGGCAATCACATGAAGCGCGGGCATCTCTTCATAGAAGTATCGCAACACACCCAATATCTCAGGTTTCACCTGAACTTCATCTAAGAATAATAACGATTTACCCGGCTCAATAGATCGGCCAAGTAGTAGAGAAAGAGTGTTAACAATACTGACAGGATCAGACTGATTGAAAGCATCCATGTACTCTGGATTTCTTTCAAAGTTGAGTAGCACAAGATCGTAACCTTCTTGCTCAGCGAACAAGCTAACGAGGGTACTTTTTCCTACTTGTCGCGCACCTCTAATGACTAGAGGTTTATGAGTTTTGCGCTCGGCCCATTGCTTGAGCCATGTGAGTTGATCTCTATACATGGAGCTAGCTTAGCTTGATTTTGACAAAATACAAGGGTCTTTTGTCTAACTTGTTGACAAAATACAAGGGTCTTTTGTGAAATTTGGTACTTTAGACTATTTATAGAACATTAAACTGCTCAAACAACTTGGCCGGTAAAGGCACTACCATCTCCCAAATTATGCTCATCGGTTTAGCACCACTGTATTCTATATATTTAACAGGACCGCAAGCTCGAAAAGGTGCATCCCTGTTTGGCCGTACAAATAATTGAAAGCTCCAGCCATTTTCATGACTTTCAATATATCGCTTACCAGCGTTTGTTATTGCACTAGCACTATTTTGCGACTGCCAATGGAATCTGTTCTTGCTGATAGCATAATCATGATAAGCAACACCTTCATGTACTGCGTCACTTTTATCTATTGTTACAAACAAAAGTTCGGTTTTTATCTCTTCTATTCTTTGCACGCCTTCACGTGATTCTGTCCTATTATTTTCACTTAACAAACCAACCGCTGCAAGAATCTCTCTCCGATGATAACTAGCGTGGAGCTTCAATGGGGTATCAATAAGGTTAGGAAGTGGCCGATAAGTCTGCTTAATTTTAGAACCTAAATAGTCACAAAGCTCACCCAATTCTTTAACTATTTCAGGGTGATTTCTGAGACGCTCTAGGATTATCTGTGCGGTTATAATCTCTCTAGATTTAAGCTCAATTTGATAAGCAAACATAAGCAATTGAATTTTTTCAGTTCTGCTTCTAGGCTCATATGTATCAATCGTATCTGCGACACTTTTTAGAAATGAAATCATCTCTCGATCATCAATATGTGATATTGATACAAGCCTCTTGCTAAAGCGCTCTTCATATTTTCCTGCATCAGTTTGAACAATCGAAACTGCTCTTTTCAAGTTAGTCCAACCTGATTTGACATTCTTTCCGGTATTAGGCTTATAAATATCTAATAAATCTAACTGCTGATCGGATAAAAAATTACCCAATGTCACCTGATTAGAATCACTAGTGTTAATGTACCTTAGTAGCTCTTCTTGGAGGTTTTTCCAATTCTTGTTTATTGCTAGCTTAATGCTACTTAGGATATTTTCTCTGGCTTTCTTTTCAAGCTGTATATGGCAGCCCGCAGGTAATTTACCAAAACCGTTATCGACACCATCAAGCACTTCTTTTTTAGATAATCCTGTAATAGAACTATAGAGCAAATCGAATCGAAAATTTTCTCTATATTGACCAACAAAATCTACAACTAAGCAGCTTTCTTTACCTTGAAAGTGTCTTAAGCCTCGACCGATCTGTTGCTGAAATAAAGAAATACTCTGGGTTGGTCTAAGCAGTAATAAAGTGTCAACAAACGGTAAATCTATTCCTTCATTGTAGAGATTTACCGTGACAACAGCCTCTAACTCACCTTTCTCTAATTGCCGCGGTATATTTACTCTGTCTTCATCAGAAGACTGACCTGTAACTATTTTAGTAACGATCCCAAACTCATTTAATTTACGTCCCATAAATTCTGCATGTGCCACAGACACGCAAAACACTAACGTTTTACAAGCTTTTGGGTTATCTACCAATCGGTCCCAAGCTCTTATAATAGCCTTTGCTCGAATATCATTTCCTGTAACTAGCTTGTCTAATGCGGCTTTTTCACCCTCACGATTCCAAGGAACGTGGCTATAGTCGACACCATCATCACAAGCATAGTATTCAAATGGTGCCAATAGCTGGTCATCCAAGGCTTGCCATAGCCTCAACTGTGCAGTTGGGGTTCCATCTTCTCGGTTATCGAAGTGTTGAAGAATACTCTTATTATCGGACCTTTCAGGAGTCGCTGTGAGTCCTAATAAGAACTTAGGCTTAACACTTTCAACAAGAGTTTTAAACGTTGGTGCCTCTATATGATGACACTCATCTATCACAACTACCTGCCAATAATCAGGCCCTAAACTTTCTAACAAACCTCGAGATTGCACACTCTGTATCGTCGCAAACAGATGTTCATACTTAACAGGTGTTCTTCGTCCATACAAAAGCTCACCAAAGTCATTATCACGCATGACATTTTGATAAGTACGAATGGATTGCTCGAGTATTTCTTTTCTGTGCGCAACAAAAAGCAACCTTGGCTGGCCGCCTTGCTCTTTGGCAATCCTTCTATAATCCAAGGCTGCCATGATTGTTTTACCGGTTCCTGTTGCTGCGACTAGCAAGTTTCTCATTCTTCCTAGCGAACGTTCGTCGGCAATCTGTTCTAGGATTTCTGTTTGATGAGGTCTTGGATCTATATCTATAAAATGACTGAAAGAATAAGTCTTAGTACCAGACTCACGCTGTAATGACTCCTTTAACCTTTCAACATGCTCCTCGTTATTCGGATCATAAGTTTGAAACTCACTATCCATCCAAAGCGTTTCAAAGTGTGCTTGTGCTCGGCTATAGAGACTTTTCTGGCCATTTTCAGTGAACTTTACAGTCCATTCGAGTCCATTAATCATTGCAGATTCTGACAAATTTGCACTACCGACATAGGCAGAACCAAAACCAGTATTTCGTTCAAAAATCCAAGCTTTTGCATGCAACCTCGTTCGTTTGCCTGAGTGCGAAATCCGTACTTCACAACCCGGTAACTCCGCTAGCTGATTTAATGCCTTTTGCTGAGTAGCGCCCATATAAGTTGTGGTAATTACTCGAATTTCTGTTTGTGACTTACTTCCAGAGTCTGTACTGGTAATGTTTCTTAGGATATCGATTATTTTCCTAATACCTGAAACCATGATAAAGCTAACTAAAATATCTACTTTCTCACACGAAGCTAACTCTGTCCTAAGTTCATTTAGCAAACTAGGAGAATGTTTTCCCGCAGTGAATAGCCAAGGTTGGGATAAACCAATATTCGGGAGCTCTACTACCTTATTCTTGTTATGCACTGCTCTCAGTATTTGCGGTGGATTTAAATATTCATCTACAGGGTATTTACCATTTATTTGCTCTCTTGAATAAACAAGTAGTTGATTAGCAAGCTCAATCTGATTCTTGAGTTTTTCGCTAGGATCACCTTTAAACTCTGCTAGCAAGTGTGACAACTGCTTTGATAATTCGTCTGCAATTCTTTCATGACTAAATTCAGCACTAAGCTTTTCATACATAAACTCTTGGCTATTGCTCGTTTCTATATCGCTCAAAGATTGAGTGCCTATAAGGTCGTAAAGGCCGTTAGTTTTTTTATCGCTCATAGTCGTATTCAGCTTTTAAGTTCTTACATATTAGCAGAGTTATATTGGCTTATAATAAATGTAAAATTATTGCTTGAGGCTACTTTAATATAGTTGGAACCATGTCAAACTGACCCGCTTGAAAACGGCTACCGTTAATTAACTATTCAAATGCTAACCAAAACCCTCTGCTACTCTATCAGGTCACGATAACCTTATGAACAACCTTCTCAAAATCGAACCACTCACCAATCGTTACTTCATCATGCGTCATGGTAGAAGCCTAGCCAATCAGCTTGAGCTAATCGTAAGCTCGCCTGAAAACGGCGTGGAAAGCTACGGTCTTGACGACAAGGGCCGCGAGCAAGTGATTGATAGCGTTGGGGCGATTGAAGCCATTATTGATGTGTCACTTATCATAAGCTCTGACTTTCAACGCGCTCGCGAAACCGCTGAAATCACTCACGACCTACTCGGCACCAAAGAAGCGATCGTCTTTCACAAATTGCTGCGGGAACGTTTCTTTGGTGACCTAGAGCTAACGAGCAGCGAGCACTATCAAACCGTCTGGGATGAGGACAGTTTAGATGCCACTCACACCAAGTTTGGAGTAGAAAGCGTTGAGGCGGTGATGGACCGTGCAACGTCATTGATTGCATCGTTAGAGGGGTATTTTAGCGAAACAACTTTTCTGTTGGTTTCTCATGGCGACGTGCTACAGATATTGCAGGCAGCATTTAATAAACTCCCCGCCTCTGAGCACCGCTCTGTGCCACATTTAGATACAGCAGAGATACGTGAACTTATCGTAACGCGTTAGCATGGTCAGTCATTAACCGATATGGCGCTTATTCAGAAGGCGTTCAGCTACGTATGCTTTAATGGCAACAGGTGATCGGTGGTTTTTATTTTCCTTTTTCCCACGATTACCTTACTTAGCACTATGTTTTTTTTACATTGTGCTAGTTGCCTGAGTTCTCCCTCAGGCTTTTTTATGCCTGCTTAGCACTACTTCCCAATGCAAAATGAGCTGAATATTTCACCCAACAAGTCATCAGGTGTAAATTTACCCGTTATCTGCCCCAGTGCGTCCTGAGCCACTCTTAACTCTTCAGCCATAAGCTCACCTGCGTTAAACACTGTTAACTGCTCTGCCGCCCGATTGACTGCCTGCTGCGTTTCTTCAAGCGCTTGCAAATGCCGGCGACGCGCGATAAATAGGTCTTCACTGTCAGCTTGGTAACCCATGCGCTGTTTTAATACTTCACGCAGCGTACCAATGCCTATCTGCTGTTTCGCTGAGATGTAAAGATCATCCCCGTGTAAACCTTCTGCATGACCGCTTTTATCTATTTTGTTATGCACCGTGAGTCTGGGTAATGTAGCCGGCATTTTTGCTAGCAGTTCATTATTTGCCTGATCAGCAGGTTCAGCGTCATCCACTAAAAACAAAATCTGGTCGGCTTTTTCGACCGCCTGCCACGCCCGCTGTATACCGATCTGCTCGACAGGGTCATCGCTTTCGCGCAACCCTGCGGTATCAATAATGTGTAGTGGCATGCCATCTAAGTTAATCGATTCACGCAGTACGTCGCGCGTGGTGCCAGCATATTCAGTAACGATTGCGGTTTCTTGCCCCGCGAGTGCATTAAGCAAGCTAGATTTACCCGCATTGGGTTTTCCAACGATAACCAGCTGCATGCCTTCACGCAGTAAGCTGCCTTGCTTGGCTTTATCAAAAATATTGCCAAGCTGCGTTTGAATATGATCTACCCGATCTAGTACGCGTTGATCGGCTAAAAAATCAATTTCTTCTTCTGGAAAATCAAGTGCCGCCTCGACATACATGCGTAGTTCGGTGATTTGGGTGAGTAGGGTGTTTACCGCGCCTGAGAAATCACCTTGTAATGAGCGCAGCGCTGAGCGGGCGGCTTGTTCGCTGCTGCTATCAATGAGGTCGGCAATTGCTTCGGCTTGTGCTAAGTCGAGTTTGTCGTTAAGAAAAGCGCGTTCTGAAAATTCACCTGGTCTAGCAAGGCGTGCACCTTGTTGTAGGCAAGCTTGTAGTAGCATGTCCATGACGATCTTACCGCCATGGCCTTGTAACTCAAGCACGTCTTCGCCGGTAAACGAGTGAGGGCCGGGGAAGTAAATGGCAATGCCGTCATCGAGCGTTCGCCCGTCATTGCCTAAAAAAAGACGGTGAACCGCGCGGTTTGCTTTGGGGACTGATCCAAGCATGGCTTCAGCAATGTGTGAAGCTTGAGGACCTGACAGTCTAATGATACCAACACCACCGCGACCTGCCGGAGTGGCAATGGCCGCAATGGTGTCGTTAACGTACATAGCTAGCTAAGTACAGGGGCCGAATCGCCCACTATTTTCTTGGTGATGACATACTGCTGAGCGATAGACAATACGTTGTTCACTACCCAGTAAAGTACCAATCCTGCTGGGAACCATAAGAACATAATGGTAAATACCAAGGGTAAGAACTGGAAGATCTTTTGCTGCATGGGGTCGGTCATTTGTGGCGGATTCAGACGTTGCTGAATGTACATACTTGCGCCCATTAACAGCGGCAACACGTAGTAGGGGTCCATGACCGATAGATCGTGGAACCATAAGATCCAAGGGGCTTGGCGCAGCTCCACACTTTCAAGAAGCACCCAATACAGTCCCATAAATACCGGCATCTGAATTAGAATCGGTAAACAACCGCCCAATGGATTGATCTTTTCTTTCTTGTAAAACTCCATGGTCGCTTTTTGCTTAGCCGCCGGATCACTCTTATGCTTGTTGTTGATCTCTTTGATTTTTGGACCCAGCTTTTTCATCTTTGCCATTGAGCGATAGCTGATCGCTGAAGGGTAGAAGAAGATGAGTTTAATCAGCATGGTCATTAAGATGATTGTCCAACCCCAGTTGCCCACTGCGGTATGGATTATATTCATCATCCAAAAAATTGGCTTAGATACAAAACTAAAGATTCCGTAGTCAACCGTGAGCTCAAGACCCGGTGACATCACCTCTAATTTGTTCTGTGTTTTAGGACCAACATAAAACTGACTTTTAAACGTTCCGGCTTTACCGTCGGGTACGGTCAGTAAAGGGGAGCTAACACCTAAGATGTGACTACTGCGGTTAGGGACAAATTTGGTGTAGTAGTTATTGATCGCTTCAGGTCCTGGTATCCAAGCACTAATGAAATAGTGTTCCAACATCGCTGTCCAGCCACCTTTGATGGGTTTTTTTAAGTTTTCATCTTCGATATCGCCAAAATCAACTTTGACATATTTATCGTCATAGTAAGCACCACCGACATACGATACTGACGTTAAGCCCATACCGGTGTCTTGTGGTGTGCCGTGGGTTAATTGGTGATATTCGCTGCCGACCCAAGTGCTGCCAGACGTGTTGTTGATGGTTTGCTCAACGTCAACCAAGAACTTTCCGCGTTTGAAGGTATAAGTTTTAACAACACTGAGTCCGTCTTTACCAATCCACGTTAGCGGTACAACCAATAACTCTTTGTCACCTAAATTGAATTCCGTTTGTGTTGTCGAGAACTCAGCATAGTGATTAGGTGCGGTTTCTGGTGAACCGTCAATGGCAACAAGCCCAGATTGCGCAGCATAAGTTTTAGCCGCGTCTAATACTCGCACAGGTACATCAGGCTCATCGAGGCTGATTGGATAAGTTAATAGATCCGCTTGATAGATGGTTCCACCGGTCAGACTCACTTGCAAGTCTAAGACATCGGTTTTTATACGAATCGATTTTCCTGCAACGCCTGGCGCGATACCTTGTGCAGTCGCTGCGGGTAGACCTTGCGATTGGGGAACATCGGGTTGGTTTATCGCACTGGCTGGATTGCCTGCAACGTTAGGAATGTTAGTCGTTTGGGTCACTGGTGCCGGTGGCACGTAGTTACGCTGGTCCCAAGTAGACCAAATCATAAAAGCAATAAAGCCTAACATGAGGTAGAGAAGAGGGCGTTGTTGTTCCATGGACTATCCTTGGAGTTTTTTGCGAATGTAGCGCCACTGCGTTTCCAGTTGCGTGCGTATTTCCGAGCTGGGCAATTCTACCGCGCTGGTGCGACACATGGCAATAATATCTATAGAGGGGAGGTCAGTGCATTCGTGCCGAAAGCTTTCTCGAATGAGCCTTTTAATACGGTTTCTGTTGACCGCAAGCTTGACACTTTTTTTTGCAATAGCTAAGCCTAGGCGCGGGTGGCCAAGGCTATTTGCTCTTACTAACAGGGTGAAGTTGGGGTTACCGAAGCGTCTGGCATTTGCAAACACGTATTGATAATCCGCAGCATTCGTCAGTCGACGGTCTCGGCTAAACGATTCCCCTGTCATAATGTTTCCGGTTTGGGCTTTTGTTAACCCAATAACCAGAGTTAAGGCGTCAGTACTGCGCGACCTTTTGCTCTACGTGCCTTAATGACTTTGCGTCCGCCAACAGTACTCATGCGAGCACGGAAACCATGTGTGCGAGCACGTTTCAAATTGCTGGGTTGAAATGTTCTTTTCATTGGAATAAACCTAAGTTGTACAGTATTAACATCTAGCTGACGTTAGCAGTGCAGCATAGCGGAAGGGCGAAGAAAATAATCCAGAGTGAGGCGAATGTCAATGTTTTTCTTATTTGACCCAAGGCGGTAAGCGTTGACGTTCTCGGTGTGTAGTTGATTGTAGTTGTTAGTATTTTATATAAAAAGATAATAACAATAATAGGGAGAGGTGATTTTTGTGGATTGTTCTGGTTTCTTTCTTTGTTCCAACAACTTAGCACCATTTCTAAGCTCGTAGTGTTTCTGTTTATCCTGATAGTAAGATGTTAATGAATTGTGGATAACTCTGATTTTGTACTTATACAACTTTTATGCACATCATATCCTGTTACCTATCCGCGTATTTGTGCACAATGCAGATTCTACGCGGTATTGAGACCTTTTACTGGCCTGTCGACTATCTAAATGCTTGATCTTAAATGGGGTTGTGTTGTGTCAAGAAAAAACGAATATTTTATCTGTTAATATTTTGTGATTAATTAATGATCAATTCCCTGAATTTGTACGAGTGGTAACTATTTATCTTATTAAAAACAGTAAGTTAGATTATTATTAGGTTCCATTTATAAAATAATTTTAATTTTTCATTGTGGATAAAAGCCAGTTTCTAGTAGACTTGCAGGCCCTGCTTTGCAAATTTACAATTCTGGAAACGGACTTTCATTATGCTATGGACCAACTGCCTTAAGCTGCTGGAAAATGATTTACCCGATCTGGAGTTGAATACTTGGCTGCGAACCTTACACGGTCACGAACACGACAGCACGCTGCTATTACTAGCGCCTAACGATTATGTGCTGAAGTACGTCAGCAAGCATTACATGGATCGTGTGGTTCCATTGGTGCGCCATGTGAAGCAAGATGACAACTTTCAGGTGCGTATTCAAATTGGTAGTGCGGAGGTACCCATACCGGTGTCGCCCATTCCCACCTCTGCCAGTATTCCCGAACACCCTGTCTTAGCTGACGGTGGCGTGTTGCCAAGTGCATTAAGCGCCGCCCCTGTGCAAAAACCCAACCTTAGTCCGTCGATTAATAATAACAATAGATTAAAGCCTGGTGTGTCCAATAGCCAAGCAGACGACTCGACAATTTTTGCGAATAACTTAAACCCTGCTCTAACGTTTGATAATTTCGTTGAAGGTAAATCAAATCAGTTGGCCAGAGCGTCTGCCATACAGGTCGGTGAAAACCCTGGGGTCTCTTACAACCCGCTGTTTATTTTTGGTGGCGTAGGATTGGGTAAGACGCATTTAATGCACGCAGTGGGTAATCACATTCGTGCGCACAACCCAGACGCTAACGTGGTTTATCTGCATTCTGAGCGATTTGTAAATGGTATGGTGTCCGCGCTACGCCATAATCGAATGGATGAGTTTAAAAATTACTACCGCTCGGTGGATGCGTTGTTAATTGATGATATTCAGTTTTTTGCCAACAAAACGCGAAGCATGGAAGAGTTTTTCCATACCTTTAACGTTTTATTGGAGTGCCAAAAACAAATCATCATGACAGGTGATCGCCTACCGCGAGAGGTTGAGAATCTAGATGACCGTTTACAGTCTCGGTTGGTGTGGGGGCTGTCGGTTGAGGTTGAACCACCTGATGTTGAAACCCGTGTGGCTATTTTGCGTAAAAAAGTGGAACACCTAGGCTTGGATATTCCAAACGATGTGGCTTTCTTCATTGCCCGTCGTTTTCGCTCGAACATCCGTGATTTGGAAGGGGCGCTGCTTCGCGTGGTAGCCATTTTGCGATTGCGTAACACCACCAATATTACGATGGATTTTGTCCAAGATGCGTTGAGAGATCAGTTAGCCGTTATGGATAAAATGGTAACGATCGATAATATAAAAAAATTAGTCGCCTCACATTTTAATATTCGTGTGGCGGATTTGGATTCTAAAAGCCGTGCACGTAATATCACCCGCCCAAGGCAAATGGCCATGGCGCTGTCTAAAGAGCTTACCAATCACAGTTTGCCTGAAATTGGCGATAAGTTTGGCGGGCGTGACCATACAACGGTGCTTCATGCGTGCCGAAAGATTCGCGAACTGGTACAATCAGACACACGCCTCGAGGAGGCACACCGTATTTTATCCCGAACCTTGCGCAGCTAATGTCTAGCTGCCTCACCTGATGACGAACGCTTATGAAATTCACAGTTGCAAGAGACATCCTTGTTGAGTTACTCACTAATGTTGTGGGTGCGGTTGAAAAGAAACACACCTCCAAAATTTTAGAAAATGTGTTGCTCAATGTTAGCTCGGGAAAGTTACGCTTAGTCGCAACGGACCTAGAAATCGAGCTTAGCTCTAGCATCGAGATTCAGGTAGAAAAAGAAGGTGCGATAACAGCACCGGCACGCAAATTGCTCGACATCACAAAAGCCTTGCCCACAGACTCTTTCATCAATGTTGAATTGGATGAAGAAAATACCCGCTTACTTATTAAAGGCGGGCGAAGTCGTTTTGAGTTAGCAACACTACCGGCTGAAGATTTCCCGGAGTTAGATGAGATTCCGTTAAACTCTAGTTTGACGCTAAAAGAAAGTGAATTTAAGCGCTTGTTAGATAAGACCTCTTTTTGTATGGCGAACCAAGACGTTCGTTACTACCTTAACGGTCTATTGATGGATATCACAAATGGTCAGATTAACACTGTGTCAACGGACGGCCATCGTTTAGCACTGTGTGAGTTAAATGATGAATCAATTAGTGTGGCTGAGCGTTCAAGTATTATTGTTCCACGTAAAGGTGCTTTAGAGCTTTCTCGATTGTTAGAGTCAAGCTCAGATGTACCCGTGACTATTCAGCTTAGTGGCAATCACATCCGTGTTGAGAAAGATAATATTCGGTTTACGTCAAAATTGATCGACGGAAAGTACCCTGACTATCAAGCCGCCGTTCCTGCGACCACAAACATCACGATTCAACTGGATCGGTTAATTTTTCGAGATACGCTTGCCCGCGTTGCTATCTTATCCAATGAAAAATTTCGTGGTATTCGTCTTCGCCTAAGTGATGGCATGATGACCTTGATGTCAAACAATCCTGAGCAAGAAAGTGCTGAGGAGGAAATTGACATCAACTATAGTGGTGAGGTGTTTGAGATTGGTTTCAACGTAAGCTACGTGTTGGAGGCTGTTAATCATATGGAAGGGGAGATGATTGATTTTAACTTCACCAGTTCAGCCGCCAGTGCGCTGTTGTCATCCAACGATGATATGGGTGTTCGTTATATTGTGATGCCGGTCAGACTGTAACATTACGTTGTTGCTCGAAACGCTTTCGATACATCACTGCCGCATCATCGAGCAAGCTGATTTAGCTTTATCTCCTTCGGTTAATCTTATCTGTGGTGACAATGGTTCAGGCAAGTCCAGTATTTTAGAAGCGGTCTCTATCTTATCTAAGGGCCGCTCTTTTAGGACCTCTCGTATTTCGGATGTGATTCAACACAATCACGAGGCATTGCTCATTCGTGCCACAGGGTCTGAAGGCGAGGATCGTTACACTATTGGTATTGAGCGCAGCAAACACGATACGCGCATCCGCGTGAATCAGCAGGACGTTAATACGCAAGCAGCCCTGAGCCGCTATCTACCCGTTACTATCATTGATCCGAACTCGATCGAACTACTGACCGGATCTCCTTCACTTCGCCGTGCTTACATTGACTGGATTGCCTTTTATCTTTTTCCTGAGTTTCACAGGGTTTGGCAAAACTATCGTCGCATCCTCAAGCAGCGAAATTTGTGCTTACGTGTTCCCGCCTATTTGTCGGCGTTGCCGCAGTGGACTGATGAACTTATTAAAGCTCAAATCATAATCCAGCAGTTTCGTGAGCGTGCACTCCTGACACTGATGCCACAGCTCACAACACTGGGCAGCGAGTTGTTGGGTGCGCATAAGTTTACAATTAGATTAACCTCAGGCTTTGCTCAAACGATGGAAGACTTATCATTTGAGGCGCAGCGTGAGTTTTATCTAGAAAAACAAGAAAGTGATATTAAGTCGGCTAGAACACTGTCTGGTGCACACCGAGCAGATGTTCAGGTCTATTTTGATAATCAGCTCGCTCAAATCAGCGCCTCACGCGGACAACTTAAATTGATAGCCATTGCCATGTTGCTGGCCCAAAGTCGCAGCATCGACCCAGAGGCGCAGCGTAAGGGTATCATTGTGATAGATGACTTGGCCGCTGAACTTGATAATGAAAATAAAAAAAAGCTTTTGCAGTGTTTGCGTGGATTGGGCCAGCAGTTGTTGCTTACCACGACTCAGTCAGAATTGGTGCCGCTGCTTGACGAGGATCGAATGTTTCACGTGAAACATGGTAATGTGATACCCGCCTAAAAACAGTCGTTTAGCGTGTTCTTAGAGAGACAAAGTGGTACAATATCCACAGAATTTTACTAGGTAGATTATATGTCTGAAGAGCAAACTTACGATTCCTCGAATATTAAGGTTTTAAAAGGCTTAGAAGCTGTTCGCAAGCGTCCTGGAATGTACATCGGCGACACTGACGATGGCACGGGTTTGCATCATATGGTCTTCGAGGTCGTTGACAACTCTATCGACGAAGCGCTTGCTGGGCATTGCTCTGAAATTAAAGTCGTTATTCATACCAACGGTTCTGTTTCTGTATCGGATGATGGACGCGGTATTCCTGTCGATATGCACGAAGAAGAGGGAATGTCAGCTGCTGAAGTGATTATGACCGTACTGCATGCGGGTGGTAAGTTTGATGATAACTCTTACAAAGTCTCCGGTGGATTGCACGGGGTGGGCGTATCGGTTGTTAATGCTTTGTCGGAAGTGCTGACACTAACGATTAACCGAGATGGATTTGTCCATAATCAAACGTATCATCTAGGTGACCCTGCAGGCCGATTAGAAAAAGGCGCTGCTACAGATAAGACAGGCACAAAAATCAATTTTTTGCCTAGCAAAGAAATCTTTGCTATTACCGAATTTAGCTTTGATATTCTTGCCAAGCGGTTAAGAGAATTGTCATTTCTTAATTCTGGCGTCCGCATTAATTTGATGGATGAGCGAGGTGAGGGTGAATCCATTGTCTTTGAATACGAAGGTGGAATTAGTTCTTTCGTAGAGCATTTGAATCGTAAGAAAACCGCTATTCATCCTAATACTGTTTATATCGACACTCATAAAGACGATGTGGGTGTAGAGGTTGCGTTACAGTGGAATGATACCTACCAAGAAAATATTTATTGTTTTACAAATAATATCCCGCAGCGAGACGGGGGTACGCACCTTGCAGGTTTTCGTGCCGCGCTAACCCGTACGATGAATCAGTTTTTAGAGCGTGAAGGCATGCTCAAAAAAGAGAAGGTGTCACCAACGGGTGATGACTCTCGTGAAGGTCTTACGGCGGTACTGTCGGTTAAAGTGCCTGACCCCAAGTTTTCGTCACAAACTAAAGATAAGCTAGTTTCCTCCGAAGTACGTGGCATTGTTGAGTCGGCCATGAGTGATCGTTTAAATGATTTCTTATTGGAAAATCCGGCTGAAGCGAAGGTGATTGCCAATAAGATAATCGACGCTGCCAGAGCACGTGAAGCGGCTAGAAAAGCTCGTGAAATGACACGACGTAAAGGGGCGTTGGATATTGCCGGTTTACCGGGGAAGCTCGCTGACTGCCAAGAAAAAGATCCTGCGCTTTCAGAAATTTATCTAGTAGAGGGTGACTCGGCGGGCGGCTCAGCTAAACAGGGTAGAGACCGACGTACTCAAGCCATATTGCCACTAAAGGGTAAAATCTTAAACGTGGAGAAAGCACGTTTTGATAAGATGCTGCAGTCCCAAGAAGTGGGTACACTTATCACGGCATTAGGTTGTGGTATTGGTAACGAAGAATTTGACCCTGATAAACTTCGGTACCACCGCATTATTATTATGACGGATGCGGACGTTGACGGGTCTCATATTCGTACACTGTTACTGACGTTCTTTTATCGACAGATGTTTGAGTTAGTTGATCGTGGACATATTTATATCGCCCAGCCTCCTCTTTATAAAATAAAGAAGGGAAAGCGTGAACAATACGTAAAAGATGATGAAGAATTGAATCAAAACCTGCTCCAAATCGCTTTAGATGGCGCAACGTTGTATTCAAACGACCAAACGCCGGGTATTAAGTCAGAAGGCCTTGGGGTGTTAGCTGCGAGCTATTCTAAGGTGATGGACGGTATTCAGCGACTCAGGCAACGCTTTGATACTGAGGTGCTAGAGGGCATGCTATTTACTGATTCAGCTTCCGATAAGTTAGATAAGGATATTGTAAGTCAGTGGATGGTGAACGTTTGTGACAGTTTGAATCACAAGTTTAATGGCACACGGAGCTACCAATCAGAGTTGAAAGAGTCTGATGGCAGTTGGTGTATTCATGTTGTTCGCCGGATGCATGGGGTCGATACGACATTGCTTTTCGCTGAGGGCTTGTACGAGAGCGAAGAGATTAAGCGATTGAATAAACTAAACCAAGAGCTTGCAGGATTACTGTCTGAGGAATCTTGGATTGAAAGGGGTGAAAAGAAACAACCGGTTGTGCGCTTTGATGAGGTAATGGCCTGGTTGTTAAAAGAAGCTTCTCGCGGGTTAAATATTCAACGCTACAAAGGACTAGGTGAAATGAATCCTAGTCAACTTTGGGAGACAACAATGGATCCTGAAACACGCCGTATGTTGCAGGTGACTATTCAAGATGCTTATCAGGCAGATGAGGTTTTCTCTACGCTGATGGGGGACTTGGTAGAGCCTCGACGTGAATTTATTGAGAAAAACGCACTATCGGTATCGAATCTGGATATCTAACCTCTTCAGGAAGAAAAGGAAGAAATTCTGTGGTAGCGGTAGTTAATAGCAGAGTCGCTAGGGAAGTAGAATGAAAATAAAAAATGTATGGAGTCTTGCTGCATTAGTGTCGATTGCACTGACAGTAACTGCCTGTTCTGGTAATCCGGTAGATGTAAAAAATAGCTCGTCAAAGCCTGTTGTGTTGGCCAAAGCACCCGTAAAAAATGTAGCTAAAAAAGTTGTGAAAACAGCAGCTACTGCCAAAAAGACAATGAAGGTAAGTGTGGCAAAGGCACCGATTGCCACCGTCGTTAAGGCAAAGCCTTTGACGCCTGCACAGTCGATAGCAAAGAAGCGTTCAATCGCCTCTTTAGGTAAATCCAGACAAAACCAAGCTAGAATTAAGTATGCTAGAGCTCAAGCTAGAAAAAAATACCTTGAAAAGCAGAGGCTCCAAGCCCTGTCAGATGCTAGAAAAAAAGCCATAGCGCGCAATACCGCTAATGAATCTATACGCCTTGCTGGATTAGCTAAAAAGAACCTGCTTGGACTTGAGCGCTTTAAGGGCAGTCAAGCCAAAAAATCAGCGGTTAACAAGCGGTTAGCTAGAAAAGTCGGGGTTCGATCCGTTCAACCCGTTGCCACCCGAGCTAAACAGCCGGTTGTCATTAGAGCCAAGCAACCCATACGTACTCGATCCAAACAACCTGTTCGCACCAGAGGCACTCAATATGCCGCTCGTGCAAAGGCCCCCGCTAGAAATTTGAGAGCAAAGAAAGCAAATATCAGACGCGTCGCTGCTGTGAGATCTGCCACAGCCAATCGGTCAAACACTCCTCGTATACGTAAAGCGGTTTACAAGAAGCCAGCACGACGTGCTAACGTTTCAAGAATAGATCCAAATGTATCGTTTGGCTATGCTTTGTCAGGTGCCGCAATTGAGAGAACTAAGCAGCGTGTCAGGTATGATGGTAAATATGTAAAAATTGGCTACCCGTGGGGTGATGTGCCTAAATCGATTGGGGTTTGTACTGATGTAGTTATCCGGGCGTATCGTCGCTTAGGCATAGATCTGCAGCAGGAAGTACACCAAGATATTAGTAAAGATTTCTATGCTTATCCAAATCTTGTAAAGTGGGGTTTGACAAAGCCTGATCCTAATATTGACCACAGGCGTGTCTATAATCTTCAAGCCTTTTTTAAACGTCACAAGGCAGAGTTGCCTCGTTCACGTAATCCTCGACACTATAAAGCAGGAGACTTAGTCACCTGGATGGTTGGACCTAATTTCCCTCATATAGGTGTTGTGGTTGATAAGCCTTCAAAAGCAAATCCGAACAGACTGATGATTGCTCATAACATTGGTTATGGTCCACAAATAGAAGATATTTTGTTTCGTTTTCCTATGACGGGTCATTACCGTTATACGCCACAAAATAGGAAAGTTAACCCTGCATTGCTGTTTGCAAAAACACCGCCGCCAGCATCGGTTATCAGAAAACAACGTAGCAGAAGCCTAAGCTACGCTGAGATGTTGCAGGCGAGTAAGATATTGTCAGGTAAGATTAAGAGCAGAACACTGCCTAGTATCACTAAGCTGCGGGTTAAGAGTCAGCCACAAGAGAAAATTATGCTTGCACACTTAGATGCAAATATCGTTAACAACGCAGGGCTTGATCAAAATGCATTGAAGGTATTGCTTAAGTAAACTATAGAGAAAAATAGCGCCAGCTGGCATCCCATCTATCAGTGATGGGTTGCCAGCAGTCTGCATAACGGTGTAAAGTGTAAAAAAACAACAAGCTAACCGCTATAAAAACAACAAAATAAAAATAAGGGTTCTCACCATGAATGGCACACTATTACCAGTAGTTGCACTCCTCGCTGCTACTACCCTCAGTCTCTACGGTTGTGGTGCTGATGATAATCAATCTAAGGTGGCAAAAAAAGCCACTTCTGCACCTACTAAAAGCCTCTCTGTTTTTCTTTCCTTGCACAAACAATTTTGTGAAAGTGACTTAGATTCACGAAGTGCATTAATATCGGCTTTAAAAGCAGATAAGCGATTTAAACCTGCTGCAGGCTTCGTTGGTGTGTTTGAAACTAAGGTCGATGGCATTAGCTATGCGGTGTCGCCTGAGGTCGATGGCTGCACAACAGATGTGATGGTGAAAAATGCACAGACCGGCAAGCTGTTGTTCAGCTATGCTGACATGAACCGGGCATTGGGTAAGAAAGGCTATCAAGTCGTTGGAAATGAAACGACACGAAAGGATGTTGGGTCTGATCGAAAGGAAGTAACTATTTTAGAGAGAACATTCGTTTCACCTAAAGGCGAAACTACTAACCTTGACTATCCCGCAGACCGCCCTGATCAGTACTTCATGACATTGTTTGCTAAGAAGTTTACGACGGCTAAAGAGTCGTCTATTAGCATGAATAATTAAAAGCTTAAAATAAATGACAGATACAAAAAAGGCACCTACAAGGTGCCTCTTTTACAAGTGCTAAAAGCTTATCGCTTGAAACGCTTGTTAAACTTGTCTACCTGACCTGCTGCAGTGTTCAAGCTCTGCTTACCTGTATAAAACGGGTGAGATTCGCTAGAAACATCCAATTTGATCAGTGGATACTCATTGCCATCTTCCCATGCGATGGTCTCTTTAGCAGAAACTGTTGAACGCGTTAGGAATGAAAAACCACTCGTAACGTCTTGGAAAACAACTTCTCTATAATCTGGGTGAATACCGGCCTTCATTGTGAAGATCCTCAAAATTTGTTGATTAAATCTAATGACGCAAAACTATATCAGATACGACTAAAATAAGAAATACAATTATGGAGCAGATGCAAGGGTAATTGGTCGCGGTTTATGAATAAGGCAAACCCGTTAATTTTTCTTTTTAGCACGTGGATGTGCTTTGTCATAAACACTGGCTAAGTGTTGATAGTCTAAGTGGGTATAAACCTGAGTGGAACTAATATCACTGTGACCTAAAAATTCTTGGACGGCTCTGAGGTCGCTTGAGGACTGTAGTAAGTGTGAAGCGACACTGTGGCGCAGTTTATGCGGGTGAACACGCTGTGATATACCTTGCAGCTTTTGCCAGTGATTAACGCGTAATTGAATGTTTCTATGAGAAATGGCTTGGCCTTGCTTGCTCAAAAACAAAAAGCTGGACTGTATAGAGGTGGCAGCAGCTGAGCGATGTTTTAGCCAGTGTCGAAGCGAGGAGACGGCTTTACTACCAATAGGCACTGTTCTGGTCTTGTTGCCTTTGCCCAATACCGTTACTAGTGCATCATCAAGGCTAAGGTCTTGCAGGGTTAATCCCGAAAGTTCTGCCAAGCGTAGTCCAGAGCTGTAAAAGAGCTCAAGTATGGCTTTGTCTCGTGCGCCAATGAAGTCTTGATCAGGAATATTTAGCAGTTGGTCAATCTGTTCGATATCAAGCGTCTGGGGTAATCGTTTGGCTTCTTGCGGTGCACGAATATCAATCGCAGGGTTTACACTGAGGTGACCGTGTTTTATTTGATAGCGAAAGTAACTACGCAAAGAGGAGAGTTTACGCTGTAAGCTACGCGAATTAAGTCCTTCACGGTGCTGCTTGGATACCCACTGCCTGACTTGGTGATCACTCGTATCATTAAGTGCCACAGGCGGG
>ENA-ORXT01002594-ORXT01002594.1-marine-metagenome-genome-assembly--contig:-NODE-2594-length-21395-cov-8.711934_pt1 | contig 21395 bp, 22 predicted proteins | sample MGYA00237868_ERZ511482 | MGnify/ENA metagenome assembly ERZ511482
ACCTTGCCAGCACACGCAGGGCAACCGCCTTTTACTTTGCGGGTTCGGCTTGCGACCACCGCCTCCCATTCGTGACCGCAGTCGGCACAAAGCCACCAGACACGCTTGTTGCTCCCACCTGTGACGCTGTCAGGCGATCCAACATTGCGGGTTGGGTGCCACTCTGCAGCGATTGACGGACTATCAACCGGCAGAGGTGGTCGGCGGTTACCGCGCCCAGGCCGATTGCAGATCGGGCATCCGGTCCCAAGTGAGCGTTGACTTACCCTGGCAGCCCATTCGTGACGACACGAACCGCATTGCCACCAAACACGCTTGCCGCTTCGTGAAGTAACGCAGTGAGGTGTGAGGTCGCCGTTGCGCGTGGGGTGCCACTCAGCAACCAGCGTCGAGTCATCAGCTACTTGTGGGTGACGACGATTTGAAAGTGGTGAAGTCTCCATCACCTATTGAAAGGGCCAGACAACTCGGGCCGTGTTGCAACAAGCCCACCTTGTTCATCAAGTCTGATGTGCGACTTGACGGCAACGAGCGCAAGATCATGAAACAATGAGAAATGCTCCCCGAAGTAGACGTGCTCGTCGAATGGCCGAAGAATCCAGAGATCTATGAGGCTCCTCGCTTCAGTTTGTCGCTGGGCAGAGTCGTCATCGAACCGGGTGGGATTGCTCTTGGTGTGGTGGCCGTCATGCTCGTTGCATTTGCGGAGTTCACCTCATCAGGACTCTGGTCGCTGCTCGCCCGAAGCTTTGCAACAATGTGCGCTGCGCAGCTGCTGGCCACCGCAGTCCACGAGTTCAGTCACGCCGCCATAGCCCGCGGCTACGGCTTCACTGTCGACCACATCCGGATCGGAGTTGGGGGCGCTGTCGAGTGGTACCCAGCGAGTAGCCAAGCGCCAACTAGGCAGCTTCGCAATGTTGTTGCAGCAGGACCAGCGAGTCACCTTCCCCTAGTTCTTGTTGGACTGGTTGGCCTCGGCCTCGTCCCTTGGACTAGCGCATGGTTCTTGCCTCTGTGTGCATTCACCGGTCTCAATCTCGCGCTTGCGGTGCAAAACTTCTTTCCGACCACCATCGGTAAAGACGATTGGCCATGGCTCGGTGGCTTCAACGGACACCCAACCGACGGCATGATCATCCGACGGCTCGGCCATCTGCGAGCCGACGGCGGAAGCCTCTGATTCGCTCGTTCTAGAGGGACGTTGCCGCCGTCTCTGCAGCCCGCGCCCGGAGACCTGCCCACCCTTTATGGTTTGATTCGACCATGACCACCTTCATCACCGTTCTGGGCATCGTTGCGTCGCTCGCAGTTATCACCACATCGGTCCTCACCGTGCTGACCTACATCGATCGCCGGCGACACCGCACCAAGAAACCTGACGGGTATTCCCGAATTCACCTTCTGTCGTTGGTTTGTGCCCAAGGGGAGCGTCCACCGCCTCGTGTAGCGATCGAGGCGTCACGCATCTTCCGCCGGACTGACGCTTCTCCATGTCCGACAAGCAGCGACATCATCATTGTCGACAACCCGCACCCGTGGTACAGCTTGTCAAGCAGCTCGGGTGTCAGGCCGGGCGGGTTCGGGAACCTTTCTCGCTGAAGTCCGTAATTGGCAGCCAGTGGAACATCGTGTCGTCTGAGCGTTTCGCAGATCGTGGTGTCTTGGTAAAGCCGATCAAGCAGAGGTAACGGGTGACCGGGCCTCGGGCCTCCTGGAGGTCGCAGTGGGATGCCGTAGCCGTGAAGCATGACTAGGACAATCTTCTTGGTGACGCCGATTTCGGCGGCGATGTCAGCAGCAGTCAGTTCTTGTGTCACGTAAAGCGAGTGAAGCTCTTCCGAGGTGAGATCGGAGTCACGCCGGTTTGCCGTCCCTGGTCGATCGTCACCAATTGAGACGCCCGCTTTCTGGAGCCAGTCACGCACCGTGCTGTGCGTCGTCCCGTAGTGCTCTGAGATCGCAGTAATCGACTGTTGCTCTGCGAGATACTTCTGCTTGAGATCAGCCACTGGCGGGGCTTCGTGCTGGGGTGCAGCACTTGGTCGACGTAGACCAAGATCACGCTTCAGCTTCGTGATTCGCCAAGTGTTGACGCCATACAGTTTGGCGATCTCTTCATTTGATAGGCCGTCTACTAGGTGGCTCTCGAGTTCGGAGCATGAGATGTTTAGCGGGATCGTGGTCCGGGTTGGGATGCCATGGCGTCGCATCGCAGTACGTACACCCGACGGAGAGAGCTTGAGCTTCTTAGCGACCTGCGGGATGCTGAGCCGATCATTGAGGTACAACTGTCTTACCTGATCGACGTCGATCTTGGTGTTTCGTTCACCGATGGGAACGATTCGTACTCCGTGGTCTACGAGCAGCTTCCGGATTCGGGTGGAGTCAACTCTCTGATGCGTCGCTAGTTCGCCGAGGGTCAATCCTTCGTAGCGGTAGAGGCGAATGATCAGTTTGTGATCGAGCGGTTTACCTTTTGGCCGGCACGGGATGTCTCGTTTCTTGCGGAGTGTGGACACCCAGCTTTCGGACATGCCCAGTCGTCTGGCGACGTCGGCGTGGCTGAGACCCTCTTGGACGTATAGGCGTATGGCTTCGTCCTGGACCTCTTTGGATACTCCTACGCCAGCAACCATCGTCGAACCTCCAGACTTAGGTGCCAGCCATTCAAGGTAATCGACCGAGTCCCGTTGTGTCGACGAGGGCTTGGCCATCAACCTGCCGAATTCCCGGACCAACGGTGCTGAAGGTTTCCCCACCAATCAGCTAGACGGCAGAACTGCCGCACTAACCAGGGGTCCGCGCTTGCAGACATTGAGACTTTGTCGTTGGGGTTCTCAGGACCCGGATGCTCCTATGCCGTTCTGAGTGCGGGAAGCGAGTTGACGACGCTCACGGCAAGCCAATCTTCGTCGACGTCGTAGCCGAGGCCTCGGAGCTGGTTGAGCATTGACGATATTTGCAAGTCGCCAAGGGGCTTTTTCTCGACTTGATGCACGGCTGCCTTGGTGACGCCACGTTCTTGGGCGACCTGGTCGAGGGTCATTCCGCGCTCTGCTCGCAGCGTTGCGAGCACATGCCTGCCCATGATCTGGCTGTACGCGGCTTTGACAGCATTTGCATCTGCTGCTGGTAGATCTGCGTCTGTAAAGAACTTTGGTGTGTCAGTCATGAGAACTCCTTGGAAGCATCAGTATAGCGTACGCTTTACGGAGTTGTGAAGGGTGTCAGCTTGAGAGCGCTGATTGCTTGGCGGACAGTCTGATCGGATTGCTCGGCTGCAGGGCCATACCAGGCGTTCCCCTTGTCAGGACCAGTTGCTTTGTTCCCGAGCACTGTGAAGACGTACCACTCGTCGGTTGGATGAGCGACGAACAACCCGCGTAGTGCCAAGTCGGGATGTTCGGCCTGGTCTTCTGGATTCGGCCAACGGATCTCGCCACAGCGTTCGTACGCGAAGAGGCGCGGGATCGCGTTGGGCAATGGCGACGAGCCCATCGCCGCAGAGCAGATCGCGCTGCCTGACCCGGCAACCGCAGAAGTCGTTGAGATCCGGGTTGATGGATTCGAAAATGATCTGGGATCGTTCGCCGCGGGCTCGCAGGGCCTTAGCGATAAACCGATAGCTTCGCCACAGCTATTGGCGACAGTCATTGATGCCCGACCGCTTGAACTCTCAGACTCCAGCGACCTAAGCGCAGACCAGCTGGCCGCCGCAACCCGTTCAACCGAGATTCTGACCGGACAGGTGCGCAATCATCTCTCTCAGGGGAGCTTTGAGCCAAGCAACGGGTTTGTGCTCGGTGTTGAGGATGACTTGCGAACCGCTTGCAAGAACCTTGACGATGAGTTCCGGCAGATGAGTGGTGCCGGCCCCGATCTGCACATAGTGCTTCGGTATCAGGCCCGCCTCAAGCGAGCACTTGCCGATCTGGCTAGCAGGCAAGAAGCTGACGCCTCTGTGACGCGTGCAGTCATCGACCTGACCATCGAACGACTCGACAAACTTGACGGTACCGAAGGCGACTTGGACGCTGCGATCGAGGCGGTCGATGCACTCGCGCTGACAGCGCGCTGGGAGGCAGCGCGGGATGCGTTCGATGGCACTGATGAGGAGTGGGACCACTTCATTGCAGACACTGCTGATCCGTACAGGACACTGAGCCAGCTAATGGGTTGGGCGGCGAAAACCGACATCACCTGGGGATCAGCTACCAAAGCCACCGCTCTGACGGTGTCCGCTATCACTGCGGGAACCGGGTTCATCGAGGGCGCGAGCGCTGCACAAACCGTCGGCGGCGTGGGCGCGATTCTCACAGCTCTGATAGGCGCAACAGTTTGGTTCATGCGGGCCCGACTCCAACCCGCCGTCAGGCCACTAGATGAGCTTCAATGACCGATGTTGCGCCGAGAGTCGGTGCACTCGAGTTGGCGCCGCTTGTCGATGAGCTCGCAGCTGGCGATCGCCTGCGTAATGTGCGTGACTCGGTCTCTGCGAATACTTGGAAGGCCTACCAGCGCGACCTCGCCGACTATCAACAGTGGCTCAAAGACCACCGGCGTGCTTCATGGGCGTCGCCGGCAACGATCGTTGCCTACCTCGAGTTCCTGGAAGCCAAAGGCGCGAAGTACTCCACCATTGCTCGCCGGATCGCAGCGATCCACAAGCTGGTTGAGGCCGAAGCCCACCTGACTGCTGGCGCAGTGTTTGATGACGAGATCTATGTGATGGACCCCACCAAAGACCTCAGAGTCACCACCGCGCTCAAGGCAATCCGCCGGCGCATCCGCAACGAAAAATCCGAACGTTCCAAGCCCCAGGCTGCAGCGGCGATCGACGGCTCCAAACTGCTGCAAATACTGCTGACACTGGATCCAGACTCCCCTGCCGGCATCCGAGACAAAGCACTGCTGTTGATCGGCTGGTACGGAGCACTACGGCGTTCAGAGATCGCCGGGATGCGTCGAGAACACTTGTCGATCGATGACCACGGAGTCGCCATCGAACTCGACGTTTCCAAAGGAGACCAGACCAACTCGGTATGGGTGCCTATCCCCCGCCAACCAGGCCGAGACTGGGACCCAGTCGGCGCTCTCGAGCAATGGCTGCAGGTCACCGACGACGCCAGCAACCACATAGCAATGTCCGCCCAAAACGGTCTAGCCGAAACACCGATCTGGCTCGGCATACGCGCAGGAGGCCACCTCCAACGCAACCCCATCGGCGACAATTCGGTCAATGCTCTCGTCAAACGCAAAGCCACCCTCGCTGGTCTGAAAGCACCAAACGGCCAGAACTTCAGCGCCCACTCGCTCCGAGCCGGGTTCGTCACCGAAGCCAAAAGCCGAGGACTCGACGACAGCGACATCATGCGCCATACCCGCCACAAAAGCCTCCAAATGATGCTGCACTACAACCAAGGCACCTGGTGGAACAACAACGCCGCCGGCAACATCTTCCTATAAAACCCGGCCAAAGCTTGCCGCTCAGAAGCCCTCAGCGCTCCAGAATCGACTTTCGATCGGGTATCGGATACCACGAAACACACTGATCAGCCGTCCCTCGGCTAGGGGGTTAACCGGAATACGCCCCAAACCGGCCATTCAGTTCGCAAAGCGCCAAATCAAGCGGATCTCGGGTTGGCCAGATCACCCAACTCGTCGAATATTCTGACCTTCAGAGGCCCGGTTTCTAGCCGAAGTAGATTTGAATGGCGGGTCTCGTCCGTATTCCGGTTGTCCCCCTCCTACGAGCCAACCGTCGGCGCAAAGCGCTGGAGCAGGTCCTGGTTGTTGATTTCGAAGTCGGCTTCGTAGCGCTGCTCGATGGTTCGCTTCACTGGCTGCAACCCGTTGCGGCAACCGTTGTCGGCCGCAGCGATGGTTAGCTCCTCCTCCTGGATCTCGCCCAGAAGCTCGCCATCGATCTCCACCTTGGCCCCTTCAATGAAGGCTGCGCCTGGCACCATCGCGAGTGGCACGTTGCGACCATCGTTGAGCGAAACTGTGATCGACTCGATCACACGGCCAAGACGGCGTTGCACGAGATTTGGGCCCCAGTCCCAGCCCGACGCGCCATATCCAGCCTCGGCCATGCAGCGCTCCCATTCGCGCTCCAGTGCCTGATACTGGGTGTCAGCCCGAATCGCGACTCGCAGATCAATCATGCGGTCTTGAAGCAAGAAAAAATTCTCGTCGAAGCCAGCCTGGGCGGTAGCCAAACATCCGCCATCGGACACTGCTGCACCGTCGATCCCCTCGTCGAGATCGAAGCCAAAGAGCGCTCGGTCGTATTCGGGACGCTCGCCACTGGTCAAGGCCCGTCGATACTCGATATTGGGATCGCCGTCAGCAGTCAGTGAGTCCGGAGTGAATAGCGTGGAGATTCCATAGCCATAGCTCTCGATGATCTGGTCATCAGTGAGCTGCTCAAACTCAGCGACGGGCGTTTCGCCGACGGTGAGATTCACGAAGGGTGTGTATTCAAAACCCTGCTCCGCCATACAGAGGGCAACCCGCTCGGCTAGCTCGGTCGCAAGGTCGGCCTCCGTTAGCAGCTGGTCAGCCTGGCCTCCCAAAACCTCGTTGAGCGTGAAGCTGCTCGTGTCTTCCGAGGACGATCCGCACGCGGCCGCCAGGATTGCGGTCGAGGCGATAACGACGACAAGGATTCGTTTCATGCTGATTTCTCCAATGTGAGCCGGCTGTAGTTCTCGAACAGGCGTTGCACGTCGACCAGGTTGATCAACGAATTGGCGTCGATGGCCGCGAATACGATCACGACAGGCGTCGCGCTGTCGATGCGACTAATACCTGCGGCGGTGAATACTCCAGGTTCACTGCCGTACTTGACGAACCATGATGGGTCGAGCGGCGTTCCTTGGCCAACCGCTAATGCGTGTTCTGCGATTGGCCGGAAGGTCGAGTCCGCCCATATCGTTCTGAGCGCCTCGCAGACACCTGCGGGCGATGCCCGCCATTCAACCGTCTCGTTGTATGTGGGCAGCTCGGAGCCCGTGAGCAGCGGCAGTGGTTCCTCGCTGACCTCACCTAGGAGACGTTGTCTCTCAGTTAGCGTTGCCGCCTCGCTGAATATTCGAGCGGCCTCTGGGTCGCCTCCCCATTTGAGTTTGAAGAGTTCGGCTGTGGTCAGGAACGGTAAGTCCGGTTCGTATCCGAACGATGCGGTGCTCGTTTGCTGTATCTGGTCAGCGCCAATATGGCGGACGAGCATATCGGCGGCGGTGTTGTCGCTATCACTCCACATGGCGGCGATCGCTTCGGCGACTGTGCGAGATGTGCCGTTAGGCAGCTGATGCCAAGTGCCCGAGGGCAGACTACGAACTGCGTCGTCGATAGTCAACCGATCGGCCATATCGGACGGCCCGTCGCTAGCCGCAACTGCTCCGATGAGCAGTTTCGAGACCGATGCCAGCGGGACTGGGTCGCCGGGGTCGCCGCCGAACGCGTGGCGCGTGCTGCACCCCTGATCGGAAAGGTCGAACGTGTGCGCTGTGACTCTAAAAGACTGCTGGTTCGCCTCGACTTCCCAGGCAGATAGCGTTTCGATCGGAGCGAACCTTCTGTCGCTGGTCTTGTAGACGGCTACCCGCGCTGCGGAGCTGCCGGGGAGACCAGTGACTGAGAGCCGATAGCTCGCCAGTCCGTTCGAGAGGGTTGCCTCGAAGGCAAAATCAGATGTGGTGTCGTAGTCCTCGACAGCCCACCTACCACCGCCGGCAGCCCAGACGTTCTGCATCAGTTCTAGGTCCGGTGGGTGAGTCAGGCGGAGATGGTCATGAACTGCCACCGCCGAACCGGCGTTGAGAGCCTGCTCGAGCGCAACCTCCGGAGCTCGAGTCGACTCGACTCCGCCAGCCGGAGACAGACATCCTGGCGCCAGAAGTAGACCTGCAAGAATCATTAAGGGCAGGATCGAGGGCGTTTTAGCTGACCACCGCATGCAGGGTCTCCCGTAAGTCCTCGGCCCGGGGGCTCGTGACCGTCAGCTTCTTTTTCTCGCCCCCATCCCTATAGACCACTGATACGGCTTCGACTCCGCCGACTGAGAAGAGCATGTCAGCTGACTTTCCTTTGACGCCCCAGCCGCCGTATTCGGTCATGGGGTCCACGGTGCGGGTCACGACATCGGTTATCGATGTCAGTTGAACCGACCGGCGCAACGGGAGCGGCCAGAGTGCAACGGTGTACGCGTCGTTGTCGACCGTCACACGAAGGTGCATGCTCCACAGCAGCCATGGAATTACTCCACCGGTCACAATGCCGAGACCGACAAGCGCTAGCTTTCCGGCTACCGGGATTTCGTCGCTGAGAGCGCTGATGATGATGTAGGCGCCGAAGATGGCAAGGAGAACGGCTGGGACTCGCAGGAAGAATGCGAGGTTCCGGCCAAAACCCTGTCGTTCGACAAATTCAGTTCTATCTGGCATGTTTCCTCTTCCTTGTCTGTGAGTGGATTGGTTGGATTTGGTGATCTCTTGGTAGTGGCTGGCCGTGGCCATGTCTCGAGCGCTGTGGCTACGCCGCTTCGCATCGAACTTGCAATGGGGGCTCCGAACGTGAGTGTCAGCAGAGCTGCTGCCGATAGAAAGAACGAGACCAAGCCCATCGTGATTGCGATGAACAAGTGAAACAGCAGTCCGATTGCTAGTGCCGGATAGCGGGCAATCCCGCCTCGCACGATGGCTAGCACGAGGAATGCTTCGATGAACAGCGAACCCCACGTGACTCCAGCGACGATGACGGTGTGAGAGAAAAGTTCGTCCGTGACGGGACGAATCGATTCCGGAAAGCCGAAGGCGATCTGGCGCGACCAGTACCAGATTGCGGTGCCGTCGACCCATTCGGCGACGACTACCTTTGCGACCGATGCATGCACGTATACGAAGAATGCCTGTATTTGAATCGCCACGAGGGCAAGGTGCCCAATGGCGTCGCGAGCTGTCGGACTCTGGCCCGTCTGCTTCCAGGTCCAATGCCATCTTCGGTCATCGGCAAGACAAAGGGGAATGAGCAAGCCCGAGAGTACCAACGCAAGGTGATCGCCACCATCAGGAATTGGAGTGATGTTCACGAACCAGAACGTCGCCAACCAGTGTGGAATGCACGTCCAGCGGGGGCGCCAACCGGAAACTACGACCAGTAACACAGCAATGAGCACAAGCTGCCAGATCAGCGACCATGCTCCACCGCCGCCGGTCGCGCACGGCAACAAGACATGCTTGGTAGGAGGCAAGCAAACGAAACCGTCGGGGAATGATGGGCTTCGATAGAACAGGGTCGAGGTCGGTGTTGCGATGAGTGTGCTCAGCGACGCCAAAGCAACAAGTGATCGGCCGATGCCCAGCACGGGGGTCTGCCATGGGCCGCGCGTCGCAAGGTGTGATCCCAGTGCGGAGCCTAGTGTTGCGAATGTTCGGTTAGCAGCGGACATCGACGACCTTCAAATCTGCAGGGGGTTCGGTGTCGATGCCACGATTGGCAAACGCCCACGGAACTGGCTCCTCCCGCACTAGAGCAATCGTGCCGCAAAGTGTTTGGAGTGGGAACGGGTTGTCGACTGGTTCCGCTCCCGCAGCGCGAGCCGCCTCGACACAACTCGCTGTCAGCGGCCCGTCGCAGTCAGTCCACTCGACCTGCGACGTGAGGCGGTTTATCTCGCCTAGCTCGAATTCTTGGATTCGGGACGTGCGGTTGAGGCCAAAGAGCCATCGGGGCGAGGAGTTCGGACCAAGTGCGAGCGAGTCCATTGAAGTGGTCCCATCGACTTGAAATGGTTGCACCTCCGGCGTACGAGGGCTCTTCGTGAAGAACGCCCAGCCTTGAGGAAACGCAGCCGTCGCCCACGGCGAAATCGATGCGGTGGCGGGTAAGCGTTCGATGTCGCTCTGTGAGAAGACGGTGACCGATAACGAGTATGTCAGGACTGCAGACACGCCAACCGCCCAAAGGACCAAGACCTTGCCGAGGGTTGCGTTCGATGAGTTAGAGAGGATGGTATTCATGAGTGGCTCCCGAGCTGGCAGGTTCGAGCGACCATCGCCCGAACCTGCCGAGCACTCAGCCGGCCAAGGCCAACGTCAAGTCGGCGATAGCTGCTTCTTGCTTGAGGGTGCTGCCGTCGTCGTCGCCGAGGCCACCCCACACCCACTGTCCAAAGAAGACAGCGGCATACCCGGCGACTGCCGCGGCAACAGTCACGGCGGCAGCATGGGTAGCTGCCACCGTATTCACCGCAGCAAGGGCCATGTAAACGGTGCAGACGAGGAACAGGCTGCAAGCGCCATATCCAGCGCTGCCATTGAGCGTCGACATTGCCGCGTCGAGCTCTTCTGTTCCAAGCAGAACTTCGGTCGCTGCATATAGCTCTGTACCAAGCAGGTCCAAAGACTCTTGCACGACGTACGGATCGCCCGAAGTCAGCCCATCAGCAATGACATCTACCGCACCCGGGTTGGACCGCTCGATCTGATCGAGCAGCTCAGTTGCTTGGTGACGGACCTCAAGATAGACCGGGCCGTCGAGTGGCTGAGCATCAGTGATCGCATTGACAATGTCTCCACCCGGCCCCGTGCCGAAGACGACAGCTTCGACGAGCTGACGACTGGTCAGCTCATCGACACCGTCCTGCGCATCAGCGGGACTGGTAAAGGCAAATGCAGATGCCATCAAGGAGAACACAGCTGTGAGCAGCAGTGCACTTATGGAACGCTTCATGAAATTACCCTTCTGTTTGAACAATTGTGTTTGAATACATACGTTAAATAGTATGTATTGAGATAATAAATTGTTGATCCAAGAAGTGTCAACCCCCTTTTTTCTTCTAACGTCAACACCCCCAGTCCATGAGTTTGGGCCGTCGCATCGAGCAAGGAACGTCGGCGTTACCTCGCCCAGGAGTCCGGCCTTGCATTAGTCACGGTGCTACAACTCGACACTGCTCTGCACATCGATTCCACCCGGAACTGCCTATTCTTGGGGGTTTTGTGGGCAGCGGCTCCAGTCGCTGGCCTCGAACTCGTTACCTACGTGCTGCGAATCAACTTGAGTCGCTGTGGTCCGAATATCCAGGAATCCCGATTTGCCGACATATAGCCAAAGGGCTATTTCAAGGCCGTACATCCGTTCAGCACCCTTAGCGGGACTTTCCGCGCAGATGTTCCTCGATCCCCGACTCCAAGTCAGCATCCAGAGTTCGGGGTGGTCTTCAAGCATCTGATCGAGCGCAAGGTGTTCATCGGTGAAGTGTTGTGTTTCTTCGCTCCACGCACCTGTTCGTCGAAGCCAGTAGTACTCACCCCAACAGCCGTCGTAGTCAGTGAATGGCGTCTTGGCCCTCGCGGCGACAAGCTCTTGGACGAAAGCCGAACCAGCAGCCACGCCCAATAGATCAACGTTGACTCCCACGCACTCAAGGCTCACACACATTCGAGGGGAGCGCAACCAAATAGCGCTGCTCGCCAAAGCCATCTAGCAACCCCAAACCGGCACTGAACTGGCGAGACGCGCCCGATGATCGACCAACGCAACAGTCCCTTCTTGACATCCTCAGAAACTAGAAGACAGCAAGGAACACCAGAACAATTGTCAGCACCAAGAGAAGCTCGGTGAGCCTCTGCAGCATGCGCGCCCGGGCGTCAGATACCTTGGCAGATTCGCGAACCGCGGTGGTATGGCTCTTGAGGTTGTCGTTCAGACGATCGAGACTGGAGTTGACATCTTGGAGCTGCCGCAACCGAACGAATTCGTGGTCAAGCGCAGACTGCATACCGTCATCAGGAGAAAGGTAGCCGTGTACGTCTTCGATCTCAACCAGAATCTCCGAGAGCCGGCGGGTGATCCCTGGCTCTACCCTTCGATTTTTCGGTGGTTGGCTCGAAGTACACCAGCGCGATAGTGCTTTCCCAGGCCGCGAACCGGCTAGAACCCGCAGAAGTCGCTTGTGGAAGAAAGCGAGAAGAAAGCCAAAGAACAATTTGCCGAACATCAGAGACACCAATCAGGCGCGAGGAGCACTCGTAGTCAGCTTGTCTGGCATGGCTCATCTGAACTCGTCGTGCACCAAGATCAGGTGCTCATGCCGGCAAACTGGAGGAGGCTCCTGGCCGTTTGATGAAAGATTCGGTTTGTTGTTTTCGTCGACTCCCGGTCGGTGGTTGGTGATTGCGGAAAAGAGCAATGCACGTTGCTTTGGAGCCGAGTTGAAGTCTCAAGATGGCTCGCTGTCTAGGGAAGGGCACATCGCTGGCACGACGCTCCTGGCTAAACGAATATTGCGTTGGTTACTAGTTTACCATCACCATTTCACCTTTTTACAGCGCGACAACGTATGAGACGCGCGTCCTACGCGTACGTGGTGCGTAAACATGCTGCATGCGATGCGACTAATCTCGGCTAGTATGCGCATGCGACTATCGAAGATCTTCTTCCGCAAGTTCTTGCCGGTTTACCAAAAGCACGAAAACCAATCGAGGAACAATCATGGGCGACCAAAGCACGTATAAGCGCCTAACAATAAACATGTCTCCCGCGGTGCATGCCGAACTAGTCGAGCGTTCCGAACGCCGCGGGATCAGTGTCACAGAGCTCGTCCGCCGGGCCGTGGCACTCGATCTGTTCGTCCAAGAGAATATTGAAGGGGGCAGTCGCATCCTCGTCGAAAGAGAGGGTGAGCGTCGCGAGATAGTCCTGATTTAGCCCTGAGGGTGCCGAGAAGGCATCTGCGTGGCACGTGTCGTCTGGGTTTCATGCGGCTGGGCGGTACTCGTGGATCAGCCCGCCGCAGGTCGAGGTGCGGCGGATCGGCCGGCCGAGTTCGAGCACTTCGGCGTCGTGCTGGTCGTTGGGTGCTTGTTGGTTGAGGCTTCGATGAGGGCGGTGCTTGTTGTAGTGCTGCACGAACTCGTTGAGCAACCGGTTGAGTTGGCGTTGGTTCCAGATCAGGGTTCTGTCGAGCAGTTCGTGTCGGACGCTGCGGACCCAGCGTTCCGCAAAGGCATTGGCTTTTGGGGCGCCTGGTGGGGTGGTGATCGCGTCTGCACCGACGGCAGTGAAGACGTTGTCGAAGGACCGGGTGTATTGGCCAGCGCCGTCATGGATGACGAACCGGATCGCCTTCTTGTATGCCATCGTGAAGTTGCGCGCGGCTTGGGTGGTCCATGGGCCGGTCGGGTTGGTAGTGATGCCGGCGAGGTGCACGCGGCGGGTGTCAAGCTCGATGAAGAACAGGACATGGAAGCGGCGTAGCGTGACGCTGTCCACGCAGAAGAAGTCGGTTGCGACGATGGCGTGGGCTTGGGATTGAATGAACTGGCTCCAGGTCGGCCCAGTGCGATTTGGTGTTGGTTCACGGCCAGCGTCGCGCAAGATCTTCCACACTGTCGATGCTGCGATGCGATGTCCGAGTCTGCGGATCTCGCCATGAATCCGGCGGTAGCCCCAGCCAGGGTTCTCCGCGTTGAGTCGTAGCACCAGTCGACGCAGCTCGGTAGGTGTGGGTGGTCGCCCGGTACGGGCCTGGGGTGGCTGGGTCCAATGGCGGGCCACCAGGCTGCGATGCCAGCCAATCACCGTCGCTGGTTTGACGATCAACAGGACCCGGTCGAGACGTTTACGGTCAAACGCTCGTGACAGCACCGCCAGGATTGTCCGATCAGCTGGCGTGAACCGCGGCCGCTCAACCTGTCTCTGCAACACCAGGATCTGATGCCGCAACGCCAAAATTTCGGCATCGCGTTTGTCGCCGCTGGCCAGCAGCAGACCAACGCGGGCGACGACAAGCCGGAACAGATATGAAAGGACCAGTGCCACAAGATCAACCGTAGCCAACAGCCATTTCAAGCGCTGAGACGCGTTCTCGGCACCCTCACGCTCGATGACCCCTAAACGTTGTTTTTAGTCCGCTAATGCTAGGACCCGCACCCCAATCTGCACTTTTGGGGCTGACCCGACGATCGGTTGGTGCTTCCAAGGCTGAATACGGGGTTCGTCTAGACGTAGAGGCCGAAGAGGTCGAGGCGTAGCTCGGCGGCGCGGTGCAAGATAGGCAACAAGGTGCGCAGGATTTCGCTCTGATCGGTCGTCTCGGGAATCCCTCGCGATTCAGCTCGGGCAACGGCCTTTTGAACCTCGTCGGCATCGACCCAACCAATCATGGGGTGGTCCACCGTGTGGACGAGGTCGAGAATTGGACGATTCAGCAGGTGCATCGTGAAGTCTCGGCCAAAGAGCGGTGCGATCTCATCCGCGATCTCTGTGCGAAACGTCGTGCCACCAGATGATGAGTGCTGCACGGATCCCCACCACCATGATCGTTCTCGAAAGACGTCGATGAGAAAGCTCGTGACTTGCGGATCAGCCGTGACAGCTTCACCGGCCGCAATCGCCTGGGCGACAGACTCGCCAACTACCGGATTTGTCGCCACCGGAGCTGTGCCCTCGGTCAAATAGCGGTGGATCGTCGCGAGGTCGCCAGCCCGGACCTCCAAGATGTATCCCATTAGTCGTTGTGGGTCAGCAGGTACGGGGATGCGGGAACGTCGAGCCCTCGCCATGTTGCAACCCGGCACGCCAAGCTCATCGTCAGGTCCAGCAGCGAGTGGACACTGGCGTGACGGCTCGCCGTTGGCGCGTTCAGCGACGCAAAGACTGCGATCGCATCGGCAACACGAGTGTGAAGTGCGTCGGTATCGCTGGCAAGAACCGCTCGAATAGCTGGCAGCTTGCTGCCGCCTGGCCCTCCTGGCGGGTTCTCTGGTGATGCCAGAGCCTCGGCGGTGCGGTCACAGGCTTGGATGGCAGACGCGTCGTCACCACATACCAAGGCGGTGAGCGCATCGAGCATGTGATGGTTCGCCGGCGGAGACGTTCGGTGCGGACGGTCGGCATGGGAACGCCCGCGAAGAACTTGTGCGACCTGCACCAACACCTGCCGGTCATTCGCCAGCCCGGCAATCAGGAAGCCGCCCAGGTCGACGTTGAGTTGCACGACGTCAACGTCGAACTGGTTCAAGATCAGCGTGTACAGTTGCGACGTGCGTTGGCGGGCGTCAAGTAGCGCAGCGTCTTCGCCCAGCGCCCACGCAGTCGTGACTGCTTCGAGGTGGGTTTCGGCTGCGAGACCGAACACATAGCCGGCGTCCTTACCCTTGTCGAGCTGACGCCAGACCGAGGGTATGCGCCGGTTCTGCAGCTTCTCAAACGTTGTTGTCACGAGCGGTTCGTGCACAACATGGTCGTACGTTCTCATGGTTGTTTCCCTTTGCAGTCATCATCCTGGGCTCTTGAATACATGTTCGAGCACGGTTTGGGCCGCCTGTCCGGCATTGTGGCCCGACGTGCGGACTCCGACGTAGGACACAATGTCATCTGCGTAGGCATCGGTGATCAAGTTACCAAGCGGGTTTCGCCCGTCGGTTCGCGACGATGCGACCATGTCTCCCGCGACATCGAGCGGATACTCCGGGTCCGTCTGACTGATGCGAGGAGCGCCAGCTTGGCCCCGTTGGCTCGCAACGACGCGATCCCCGTAATTTCCCGCGCCACCTTTCGCCTCGACGATGTGCAAGGTCTGGCCGTCGAAGTAGACAATGTTGGTCACGTTGCGACCATTGAGTGCAACGGCTTCGTCCCAAGCCACACCGTCGTCGAAGCGGTCCACGAGATCCGACACGTCTGCGTCGGTAGTCGGCCGCAACACGTCGATCTCTCGCCCGGTCACATTCTCGAGATGATCAACGGCGCCCAGTTCGCCGATTTGTTCGCTGAGCTTGGTTCGTTCCGCAGTGGTGCGGGCCGGATCAACATAGTCCGAGGCCAGCCGATCGATGTCGGCCCGGTTGGAACCGTGCGGCACGGAGTCGCCCGCGGCGGGCGCTGCCCGAGTGCCTGCCGCATCCCCAGCGTCGGCCGCGTCGGGGCCCCGCGTCGCGACGGGACTGTCGATGCCTCGCGACGCGTCACTAGCCGCTGGAGCACGGTTCGGCGTTGGCGCTCGAGTCGGCGGATCAAATCGTGTGGCACCGGTAGGCACGTTGTCGATATTGCGGCCAATTCCAGCTGCGACATCACCACCCGCCCCGACCAGGCGAAGAAGATCGCCGCCAGGAATGAGCCCGATCAGCCCAAGCGAGCGTTCCCACGGCTCTAGTTCCTCGCCGGTGAACAAGTCTCGGCCCGTGCCCAACTCGACCAAGCCTTTGACGTCGCCGACGATAGGGATGAAGTCGATGATCATGGACAGTGCTGCCAAGAAGGTCAACCCAAACGCGGCCTCGGAGGCTGCTCCCGACTGGTTAAAGCAATCGGTGAACACCGAACAATTGTCGGCACTTGCATCAGGCGAGTTGAAGAAGACGAAGAAGCCGGTGATGAGGGCTGTCGACAGGGCAAAGCGAGTCCAGCGCCATCGCCGACCGTGTCGTTCGGTGGCGGTCATGGCGCAACCGCCTGCTCTGCGTCGAGCTCGATGTTAGGTGGCGCCGTTCGCGGCTCCCCGGGGAAGATCATGAAGGCGATCACGACACCGCCAAGCACGAAGAAGGCCATGCCGCGGTACGAGCCGATCAGGTCATTGCTGAGCATGCTGCGAACGAGGATCGCCCCAAACCACAGGATGCCAAGCCGCAAAACCACCGGGATGCGAGCCGCTTGTTGTTTCCACTGGTCGAGCATTGCCACATGGATCGTGTTGGACCTGAGCAGTCGGATGAGTAAGAAGACCGCAAAGACCGAGAACCAACGCAGGCGGGTCTCAAGGATTCCCGAAAGCACGATCGACGCGAGTAACGCGCTCAGAACATCGGCACCGAATCGACGTGCCGCGGTGGGCGGCTTCGGTGCTTCGAAGTCGCCAGTTCCTCGTACCCGTAGATGCGCTCGGTCTTCGAGTGCACTGAGTTGCTTCGCCATCTTTGGCCAATAGATGAAGATGGCGACAACTAGCTGGCGCGCGAGTGTCGCCGCCACGCCGATGGCCACAAGCCGATTGTCTTGCTCCTGAAAGACCTGTATTGCCTCAACTGTCGGGGCACCGCCGGACCACACGAACCGAGGCCGAATCAGCGTGGGTGCTAGCGCAGCCCACGTACGCAAACCAATCCAGGAAACCACAAGGACGATCGGGGTTGAGATCAACCAGGCGGCACTGGTTGGTATTCGCCGCCAACGTCCGATTCCGAGCGCAAGGTTCTTCCCCAGCCGCGGGATCACGACGACAGCAACCGCCATGAGGAGGTAGGTGATCACGAGGGGAAGACGCGTTCGGATGAGGTCCTCGAGGCCTGTTTGGTCAAACACATTGCTGCTCCAGCGGCGGTTGCCGACAAGGAACTCGCCGAGCGCGAAACCCACAAGTCCAACAACGCCGAGTTGGGTGGCGAATGCTCCTAGGGCGATCAATACACCCATGATCAGAAGCGATTCACTAAAGACAGCGCTGAATCCGAAGCCACCGGCTCCGACGATGAAGAAGCCAACACCGGCGAGAATAGGAGCGACAACCGCCAACGGCGGCACGAGTGCAATGCCGTGCCAGTCGCCGAGCACACCGCGCGTCGAAGTGTAGCGACGCTGGATACGCAGCGGACCCGAGACCCAGAACGATTCGGCGAGTTTCGTAATGGGATCTGTCACTCTGTTGTCCTTCGCTCGGTGGCCGGGGTGCGCGACGTGAGCGCCTTGGCTGTCAGGCCTAGCGTTGCGCCATAAGCGAAATGGCCGACCATCGATACCTGCGTGAGTTCAGCGATCGATTTCGGGTCAAGCCAGCCGGGGTACAGCGCCAGCATGAACGCTTCGAGGGCCAGCGCGAACACGATGCCCCACCACCACTGGCGATGCCCGAACCAGATGACAAACGCGATCCCGAATGTCACACCATTAACAAGGTGATAGCCGGTGCCGGCGATCTCGACCAGCGTGCCGCTGCGATTCTCGCCCAACAAGGCGCGACCAAAGAGCGGAAGCGCCTCGAACGGCGACAGCTCAAGCCCGCCGACCTGTACCAACAGCCACCGTGATGCGTCGTATGCCGCCGTCCCGACGAGCCCGACCAGCATGCCTCGACGCAACAATGTTCGCATTTGTGTTCTGGCGCCTGCCGGGCTCAGCGCGATGATCGCAATGGCGGCTGCCGAGCCGAAGCCAAAGACCGTGAACACCAACCAGAGAGGTGAACCCGTCAGGATGTGCACGACGAGTGATGCCCCCGACGCACAACAAGCCGCACCAGCAATCAGTCGTTGGCGGCCAGTGAGCTCGTCGAGCGTCTCCTCGTTGCGTACTTGGGTGGTCACGGGAGCTCCAGCGGAATTTCGATGGTCTCGTCGAGTTCCTCGACCACGTCGTCAACCGAGATCGAAGCCACAAAGTCGATTCGCAGGGTCACCGAGGTAACTTCCTCGTCGACGAGAAACGCATGGTCGTCGAACTCGTTAACGCGGCTGTCCTGGATCCGGCGACCGGTCGCATCGTCGATAAGCGAGACCGTCGACGTGATATCCCCGATGGTGACCTCACAACACGGACGATCAAAGGTCCAACTGTCGAGTGAGGCCAGCAGTCGGCTTTGTTTCGGCGCTAGCCAGTCGCCGTCGGCGTCGGTAGCTACCCATCGCACCGATTCGAGTGATCCCGCTATGAGTAACGCCTCGCCAGCAGGCATGACGATGCGTCCGGCCAGAGGGCGGTCGAGTTGCAGCGGCGACTCTCGATACAGCGCCAGGGGGAACCCATCGACAAGCTGACCGTCATCCAGCGAAATCGTTTGTGGCCGACCATCGTCCTCGACAGTGAGCACCACCCGCTCGGTGCCGGCAGGGACCGATACCACCAAGAGCTGCGGCGCCCCTGAGAGCCTCCAGTTTGGTAGCGGTTGCTCGACTCCATCGACCTGGACGGTGCCCCGGACTTGACCGCTTTGCTCGTTAGCGGTGATCGATGCGACCGCCAGTTCGAAGCCCGGAGCAGCGATGATCGCTTCGGAACCAGAACCGATCCGCTCGGCTCGGGCGAAGCCCTCGAAATCGACGGAATAGTCCGACGTCACCAAGCGGGCAGCGTTTTTGAGATCAAGGTCATGGGGCTGCTCTTGCACCGAGCTGTAGTCGGCAGGGCGGGCTGGTCGATCAAGGTCGTCGGCGTTGGTTGCGGGGAGGCCATCGGGCCGCGACAGCTGCTCGCCGTCACGAGGCGCAACAGGACGCCAACCCGACGACGTGTTGAAATACAACACGCGAACGGTTGCGGGGATTGCCGTGCCGAAGAACTCGCCGCGGTCATAGCTGACTTGAACGGCACTCCAAATCTCGTCGGCATCGGACGTCACCGAGCGCAACGGTCCACAAAGAAGGTCGTTGTTCGTGACCGGTACTGAGTGAATTTGGTCGGGGCCCTCGACGAAGAAACACCGGGGATCGTCGACCACCGAGAGATCTAACGGGTCGGCGGCAGCGATCGCTTCGACGAAGGCCTGTTCAGCAAGGGCAAGGGCTCCCGGGAGGTCAAGGATCTGCGAACCGCGCTGCGTGCGCGGCCCTGTGCTCGAATACACCGGCTCGCCAGGTTCGCTCGGTCGTTTGCCGTCGGGTCGGTTGAACGTCCTGATGTCGCCGCCGACGGAGTCACTGATCTCGATGATCTGGCCTGTTGCTGAGCCATCATTAGTCATGTAGTCGACGCGTACCTCGAGCCATGGCTCGTCGGCAGCCGAGCGCCCCACCCACGCTGGTCCGCAGAGCATCTTCGGAGTTGCTGAGGCACCAGCGAAGTAGCAGCGCTCGTTACCGGTCAATGTTGCACCGTCGAAACTCAGAGTCGCCTCGACTAGTGCCTCTGCGTCCGCAACGAGTTGTTCGGCGTTCAAGATGCCTATCCCGTTGACCGCGATGTCGGTGCGAGCCGAATCAACCCAGTAGAGATACCCGCCTATGCCAGCCACGAGGAGCACGCCGACCACGATGGCGCTATAGAGCAGCCCGGTTGAACGTCGAGCCCCGGCGGGTTGATGTGGCGCTTCCTGTCGCGCAGCCAAATGGCCGTCTTCGGAGCTCTGATCTTTTGCAGCGGGTGCGGAGTACTGAGAGCTGAGGGCGCGAAGGATGGTGCGTGGTGGCTCTGGAACATGGTCGAGCATATCGTCGAGCATAAACGGGTCAGCTGAGTGGATGGACAGAATGGTGCGCTAAGCGTTACAGACATGTGACGGGCCTGATCAGATCGATGCAATACCAACGATCTTGCACGACGTATCTGGCTATCTCGCCTTGTTCTCATGGCCAGTGACTCGGCAGTCAGAATCCGCTCGTGGTGTCCTCGGGTTGTGTCAGCGAACCGTTGCTTGATCGCAGCCCGGAGCCGACGCCAACCCGGCCACCAGCGGTGATCCTTGACCGCAATGGAAACCCACCACCGACCCTGGCCCCAGCACAAACACCAGCGCAATCGCCAACCCCAACATTGGCCGACGCTTGCGACCGCACCGGCGTGGTCACCTTCCTGACATCAACCTCGTCGCTGTACGGCGCCGACGTCGCCACCGCCATCGAAGCATTCTCCACCTCCAACACCTGGTGGCAATGCGCCCCAAACGCCGCCGCACTGTTCCCCGAGTTGATTATCGACAGCGGCATCGCCACAGCACACTGCTACCCCGCAGCCTCACAAAGGCTCCACGATGCCCTCCAAAACCACACCGGAGCCTTTGGTAGCCGCCCGCTAAGCAACATGCTCGACGCCGACGCCGTTCTGTGCACCGAATCATGAACCAGAGCCCGCGACATGATTGACCCAGCCAACATCGACTGGGAACCCGAACCCACGACCTTCGGTGCCCCAATGAACCGCGTACACGACGTCGTGCTCAATCACACGCTGCATCGCTATCTCAACGCCAGCGGGCCAACCTCGATCGGCGGGGTCTCGGAGCAGGTGAACAGCGATGTTTCGATCGCCGAAGCCTCGGGACGGTGGACGGTCAGCAACGCTAGCTCATGGGCTCGTCGTTGGTCCTGGCTTGGCCCATAGGATGAACATGTTCGAGCTGAACAGTGCAGGAGTCGATGGCTTCGCGTCACTGATCCCCGACGAGCTAATGGACGTTCCGGGTCACGCGTTCTACACCGGGATAGCAGGCTTTTCTGGCCAGCGTCCCCTCTATCTCCTAGGCCTCAACCCGGGTGGCGATGGCGCGGAGACAGTGCGTGAGCAGCTCCGGCAACTCAAGGCCGGCCCGCCGAATTACTCGGCTTATGTCACGCACACATGGAAGCCGGCAGCCCGCATCGGCCACAACATTCTTCATCTGCTTCGTAGGGTCTCATTAAACCCAACGGAAGTGCCAGCTAGTTCTCTGGTGTTTGCCCGTACGCGTAGCG
>ENA-ORXT01002595-ORXT01002595.1-marine-metagenome-genome-assembly--contig:-NODE-2595-length-21380-cov-5.207154_pt1 | contig 21380 bp, 18 predicted proteins | sample MGYA00237868_ERZ511482 | MGnify/ENA metagenome assembly ERZ511482
TTTCCATGGTGGTTTTGGCTCGAGTGGTGAGAGCGAACTCTCAGTCGCGAAAGCAGAGTCGGATCGTTATACGCACGGGTCTGCTTTCGGGAAGAGAAAAGGGCTGGGACGATGTTTGATTGTCCGGGGTCACTGTTAGAACAACCCCGAGAGAACAGTCATGAGAAAAGCGATCAACAGGAGCACCGCCACGGCCCACCACCCCCAGCCGATGCTGGGTCTCCGCATTCCAGGCTGACTGCTCCCGAACTCGTCTTCGAGAAAGGCATCGTAGTCGAAGTCCTCGTCAGGCAGGTCCAGGCCGTCGCACGCATGGGGACCGGCCCAGTGATTCGCTTCGCTGGCACCACAGCCACACCCGCGGGCGTTCGGGGAAAGAGCTTCGTTGCAATGGGGACAGTTGGGTGGCGCTGGCATCTCCATCCTAACGATCGGAGAGCTGAAAGAATTCAACGAATCCGAAAACCATCAGCGACGAAGGGAGGCGCCCCGTTCAAGCGGCGGCGCCTGCCTTAACCCACGGGCTGGGTCGCGGCGATCGCCTCTTTCGGCGCAGAGGCTTTCTTATTCCCGTCGGCTGCGGTCGCAGTTTCAACCACGGGAACCTCGGACCCGCGAGCGCCGTCGGTCAGCGGCCAATCCGCCGCCAGGTTCAGAACGGAGGGAGGCATCTGAGCAATCACCGGTTCGCTGCCCACGTTCGGGTAGATGATGGCAATAAGACTGACGGAGACCCTCTCTTCAGGGAGATGAGCGACATGAACAACGCTTGCGTAGTGGGTCGGGCCGGAGATTTCGACCACGTCGCCAATTTGAAACGGCGAATTTTCAATCGGATCCTTCGTGGGGATCACGTACTCGAAGTCGAGTGCGGTGTAATCAATGGCGGGGCCTCGTAGCACGAACCCCTGACGGATCGGGTCCCCTGCCCCCAGAGGGCGGATCTGCTCCACGCGGAACTGGCCCGCCACGTAGATCGGCTTCTCCTCCTCGTAGTTGAGAACGAAATTTCTCTTGAGCAGATTGTTGGTGACCTCGAGGTGCGTCTTGCCGAGTCGACCCGGAGCGAATCGGGCGTAGGCCTCCTTAGCGGAGAGAAATCCGCCACTGGAAGGGGCGTTGAGCCCGTTGAAGTCCTTGAGAGGCTCCAGCTTCTTCAACTTGGTGAGAAGCCGGTGATTGAAAGGCTTCTCGGGATGGGAAAAGACATAGATGCTGAAGAACCAGCTAAAACAGCACAGTCCAAGAAGAACGGTGATCAGCATGGTCCACCAGAACAGGCTGCGGTCACCGCGGCGCTCATCGCCGCCAGAGCTACCCGAATACCGATCGTAGGAGGATTGAATAAATTCGACTTTCATAAATAATAGTTATGAATAAGAGATTCAAAATAGCTATACTACGAAAAACTAGAAGGTGAAGCTGTTTCTTCAGCTTGCTGACCATCCTCAAACGACGTGCCACAACCGCAGCTTCTGGCGGCCTTCGGGTTCTCGATTTTGAAACCCGCGTCGTTGAGCGAGTCGCTGTAGTCGAGCCGGCACCCATCGTAGTACTGAAGGCTGTCAGAGGCGACGTAGACTAGAGCACCTTGATCGTTGATCGTTTCATCGCCGGGCTGCGGCGTAGTGAAGGTCATGACATAGGAAAGACCGGCGCAACCGCCCTTTTCCACGGAAAGACGCAACCCCGTTTCGGGGGGCTTGCCTTCCAGCATCGAGACAAGCTCTTTACCGGCGTTTTCGGTGAGGATCAGCACTGTGAGTAAGTAAGAGTGAATGGTAAAAAGATCAATCGCGATTCCTTTGCTTTCCCAACGCACCGAAGCAGGGCAGTCTGTCGTCATGGGCCGCATTCGACTACTTTCCGACGCGCTTGCCAGCCAGGTGGCGGCAGGAGAGGTCGTGGAGCGACCCGCCTCGGTGGTCAAGGAACTCATCGAGAACAGTCTTGATGCGCGGGCCCGCAGTATCGAGGTGCACGTCAACCGCGGTGGAGCCTCCCTGATCCGGATTGTCGACGACGGCATGGGCATGGACCGAAGCGACGCCCTGCTCTCGATCGAACGCCACGCCACCAGCAAGCTTTCAACCAAGGATGATCTCGACCGGATCGCCACTTTCGGTTTCCGAGGCGAGGCGGTGCCCAGCATTGCAAGTGTATCCAAGTTCCGCCTGGTCACTCGGCGTCCCGAGGACATCTCGGGGACTGAAATCATCATTCACGGAGGAAAGCTGATCTCGGTGAAGGACTGGGGAGGTGCGCCCGGCACGCAGATCGAGGTGCGCTCGCTCTTTTCCAACGTCCCCGCTCGCCGCAAGTTCCTGCGCACCGAAAATACCGAATACAGCCACGTCGAGCAGCAGGTCCGAGTGCACGCCATCGCCGGTCCGGACGTCGCCTTCCGTCTCTTCCGAAACGATCAACCGGTTTTTCACCTGCCCCCTGCCGCCGACCTCCGCGAGCGGATCGCCGGCCTCGCGGGCCGCGACGTGGCCGACCGACTGCTGGAGGTCCCTCCACTTCAAGGGGATTGGCCCGTGAAGGTGACGGGGTTCATCGGCGGCCCCGGAATGTTTCGAAGTGATCGTACCCTGCAGCAGATCTTCCTCAACGGGCGTCCCGTGGAGGGAGCGATTCTCCACTATGGACTTCGCGAGGGATACCACACCGCGCTGATGAAGGGGCAGTCTCCCATTGTGTTCCTCTTCCTGCAAATGGACCCCGCAGAGGTCGACGTGAACGTCCATCCTGCCAAGAAAGAGGTCCGCTTCCGAGACGGCATTGGCGTCAGGAGAACTCTCGCGGCGGCCGTGGCGGCCGCACTCGAGACCGCTTCCATGGCGAGTCCGCTGGCAGGGTCGAGTCGGCCGCGGCCGGACAGACCCTTTTCCAGCGCCGCCACTGTTGACGGCCCGGCGGCATCCGTCGCAGAACAGTTAGGCCAGTCGGCAGCACCGAGCGCTGCCGAACCGATCGACGCCGAACTCATCCCGCTGGCGGAACAGCAGGTAATTCGCAAGGACTGGATGGCGACCTTACCGACTGCGCCCACCAAGCCGGAAACTGCTTCAGCTCCGCCGGAGGTCGCCGACTCCACGGCACCCAACCCAGCCGAATCCACGCCCCCGGCAAGTGATCCAGACGATCGGTTTCGCATCATCGGAGTGGTTGGAAAACTCTACGTCCTCATGGAGAGCGACGAGGGATTGGTTCTCATGGATCAGCACGCTGCTCATGAGAGGGTTCTCTTCGAGCAGATGAAGCGCCGCATGGAGGAAGAGGGAGTGCCCTCCCAGCGCCTCCTGGTGCCCCTGACCTGGGAGGTGGCGCCGCGCGACTACGATCTGCTCAAGCTTCACCTTCCGACCCTCGGCAGATTGGGTGTCAGCGCCGAGGACTTCGGCCCCAACACTTTCAAGATCGACGCGCTGCCCACCTTCTGGAGGAAGGACGACCCGCTCGGCCTGCTGGCGTCCGTCCTCGAGGAACTCCGCTCTGCCGGGGATGCGACCTCGACGATGAGACTTGGAGAGGACATGGTCGCGACCACCGTGTGCCGGCATGCCGTGAAGGCCAACGACCCACTCCACCGTGAGGAACTTGAGGAACTTGTCGTCGATCTGCTGAAGTGCGAGATGCCCTACTGCTGCCCGCACGGGCGACCGACTCTGATCCAGATGTCCTTCGACGAACTGGAGAAGAAGTTCGGGCGGAAAGTCTGATCCCACTTTGCGTCCGCTTGGAAATCAGGCAGGGTGACGAGTGCCTATCAACGACTTCACCGAAGACGACTGGTTTCTCATCTCCAGCACTCCGCCTCTGATCGGGGCCGTCATTTCCGCCGCCGACAAGAGCGGGATCGTGGGCACGGTGAAGGAAGCGATCGCCGGTCTCGGACAGGCCAAGGCGGCCATCGAGCAGTACCCTGAGAACCAGCTGATCCGTTCCGCTCTGCAGGGGGGCGTTTCCTCTCCGGACGGCGGTATCGAGCAAGCAAGAAAGAACAAGGAGAGGATGTTTCGCCGAATGGATCAGCAAGGCGCGCACTCTCCCCTTGAAATCAAGGATCAGTTACTCGTCGACTGCCGGGAACTCCGGGCAATCCTTGATGAGAAAGGGGAGGCCGAGGAGGTCGCCGAGTATCTGGCTTGGGCCGTCGACATCGGCGTCAAAGTCGCTGAGGCCGGTCGCGAGGGTGGCATTCTGGGTATGGGCAAGGGCTCGATCAGCGAGAGAGAAGGAGCGGTTCTGGCGGAGTTTCTGAAGGCACTTGGAGTGATGGAGGGCTAGGCTCGCTTCTAGCGGTATCTCTAGCGTGGCTGCGCAGTTTGAAACCTGCCGCCTAAGGCTTAGACCATTTACAAAATCATTTTGGTAGAATGGAGAAATGGAGGGGTTGGGAATGCTCGCCGCCTGCGGCGGATGAAAAATAACGGCGGATTTTTTCGTCGCTGAGGTTGTTATGCCCTCGTCACGGGGCGGGCCCCGCTCCTTGATCATGCCTACTCAGAGACGAAAATCCCACGCCGATTCTACTCATCTTATTTTGGAACTGGTCTTAGGCCTCGGGCCGCCTCCAGGCAAAGTGGGCTGGTTCCCATGTTGCCACCTTCGACCTCATGCAACGCTTCGGTGTCAAAGGTCTCGAAGCCCAGTAGCTCTGCCATCACCTCTCCTGCACCGCTGAAGGTGTCATGGAAGTGCAGGCTCCATCCTGTGTCGTGGCGGAGAAGCCAGTGAAGAATTCTGCCACGCCCGCCTGGGTAGCTGATCTCCACAATCATTTCGGTCATCGAAGAAATCGCAATCTCTTTGCGCCTGGGCGTCCCATCCAGCGCGGGTGCATACGACACCTCCACGGATTCGTTATCCATCGTTACAGCCGAAGTGCAACTGCTGGGGTTGTCCATGCGGCAGCAGCTAGGGGGGGTAAAAACGGTGAAGATAGCCGCGGTCGTCAGACCGTGGAAGCATCGGCTGCAACTGGTGGCCTTCAGGCTACGCTTCCAAATTCTCACGAATTCGGTTACCGAATCTCCGAACTCTTCCTCGCTTGAAGTCCGACAGCCTCCTAGTATCAATGGCGCTTGGTTAAGATCTTTGAACCCACCTTTGGTCATCTGACTTCGGAGCCCCAAAGGGGCGTCCCATCAAGCCTGGGGCAACGCCCCAGGAACCAGCACAAAAGGAGATCCAAGCCCTGTAGGGGCGCTCTATACTTGCGGGGGCGAGGCAGTTAGGGCGCCCCTTCAGGGCTCATGTCCTTTCGCATCAACAAAACCCCGGGCGATGCCCGGGGTTAGATTAGGATGCCCCTTTGGGGCGTTTTCACAGTCGAAAATTCTCGACCACGACCACTAACCAAGCGCCATTGCTCCTAGTACGGCCCGCGCACATGAGCCGCCGCGCATGCCTCATACCACACCTTCAACTCTTCATGGGTGCTCGAGTCGAGAGGAGGCAGGTCGGAGCTGGCCGCATTGTCCTTGATCTGGTCCGGCCGGGTCGCCCCGGGTATGACCACCGACACGGCTTCATGATCGAGGATCCAGCGCATCGCCCACTGCGCGAAAGTGCCATGATCCCAGCCGTCGAGACGCACGCGAAGGTTGTCGATGAGTTCGAGGCCCTTTTCGAACGGCAGCCCTGCGAAGGTTTCGCCGACGTTGAAGGCGGCCCCATCCTTGTTGTAGTGGCGGTGATCGCCTTCGTGGAACACGGATTCGGTGGTCATCTTCCCGCCGAGCAGTCCCGAGGCCAGAGGCAGACGCACGATGATTCCGACGTCACGCTGTTTCGCCGCCTCGAAGAGGACGTCGCGCGGTTTCTGCCGGAACAGATTGAAAATCACCTGCAGGGAGCAGAGCCCCTCCTGCCGCAGACATAGCTGGGCCTCGTCCATGCTTTCGACACTTGCCCCAAACTCACGAATCACTCCATCCTGCCGCAACTGCCTAAGCCAGTCCCAGATCCTATTCTCGGCCAGCCATGCGGTAGGCACGCAGTGCAGCTGCACGAGATCGAGGGCCTCAACCTGCAGCCGCTCACGCGAATTTTCCGCGCAGCGCTTGAGCAGTTCGTAGGAGTAATCGTCCGGGTAGCCCTCGAGCCTGCCGAACTTCGTAGCGACGAAGACATCGTCGCGACCAGCCAGCACGCGACCGAGAATTGCCTCGCTGCGACCGGCGCCGTAGACGTCCGCCGTGTCGAAAAAGTTGACCCCGCTGTCCAGCGCAGCCGCGATGACGGCCTCGCAGTCCGGCTCGCTGAGTTCGGCCCAGTCGGCCCCGAGTTGCCAGCAACCGAGGCCGACCTCTGACGCGTCGAACCCGGCGCGGGCGAAAGGGCGGTGATTCATCGAGGGGAAGCCGGCCACTAGCTGTCGGAGTTCTCCGCAAACTGCTCGTCGAAGACGATGTTGCTCGCTGGGAAGTCGACGTTCTTGACGTAAGCGCAGGACTCGGTGGCACCGAAGTCGCGATCCATGCCTCCGTCTTCCCACTCGACGGACAGCGGTCCGGTATAGCCGATGTCGTTCAGGGCGCGTATGACCAGCTCAAAGTCGATGTTGCCGCGACCAACCGACTTGAAGTCCCAGTAGCGGTTCGGCTGATGGAAGTCGGTGTGACCTCCGAAGACGCCGGCCTCCATGGGACCCTCATGCCAGTAGACGTCCTTCATGTGGACGTGGTGAATCCGATCGGCGAACTCGTAGATGAACTTCACGTAGTCGACGCCCTGATAGCCGAAATGGCTCGGATCGTAGTTGAAGCCGAAGGCCTCGTGTCCATCGATGGCCTCGATCGCCTTGCGGGCGGACGCGATGTCGAAGGCAATCTCGGTGGGGTGCACCTCAAGGCCAAACTTCACTCCGTTGTTCTTGAACTCGTCCATGATCGGTCCAAAACGATCAGCGAAGTCCTTGTAACCTGCCTCGATCTGTCCGGGAAGCACCGGAGGGAAGGAGTAGCAGAGATGCCAGATCGACGAGCCGGTGAAGCCGTTGACGACGTCGACGCCGAGATGCTTGGCGGCACGGGCGGTCGCCTTCATCTCTTCGGCTGCACGCTGGCGGACCCCCTCGGGCTCGCCGTCGCCGTAAACGTAGGGTGGAAGAATCTGCGCGTGCCGCTCGTCGATGAGGTCGCAGACGCCCTGCCCCACGAGATGAGTGGAGATCGCGTGGAGCTGCAGTCCGGCGTCCTCAAGCTGCTTGCGCTTTGCCTTGCAGTAGGCCTCGTCAGCCTTGTCGATTTCGAAATGATCGCCCCAGCAGGCGAGCTCGAGACCGTCGTAGCCAAAGGTCTTGGCCTTTTCGATCATGTCGGTGAGAGAGAGATCGGCCCACTGGCCGGTGAAGAGAGTGACGGGTCTTGCCATGGTTCTAGAAATAAAGGTGGTTGAGTCGGGGATGACAATTCTCTACGCGAGAGCGGATCGGGCAAGATGAAAGCGCACTTTTGAAGACTTCCGTCGTAGAAGTCCTTGCGATCTTCTTGCGCCACGCCCCGCCGCACCGACAATCACACCCGATGCCCTCCCGCCCGACACCTCCCAAACGCAAGGCCGCGACTAGGAAAGCAACGCGCAAAGCGAAGTCGAAACAGAAGCGGCAGCAGGCCATCGAGGTCCGCGGTGCACGGCAGAACAACCTCAAGGGGATCGACGTCGACATCCCGCTCGGTGAATTCGTCGTCGTCACCGGCGCCAGCGGCTCTGGTAAATCGAGCTTCGCCTTCGACACCCTCTACGCGGAAGGTCAACGCCGTTACGTGGAGACCTTCTCGCCCTACGTTCGTCAGTTTTTCGAGCGGATGGACAAACCCAAGGTCGATGAAATTCGCGGCATCCCCCCCGCCATCGCCATCGAGCAGAGCAACCACGTCAAGACGACGCGCTCGACCGTCGGGACGATCACCGAGATCAACGACTACTTGAAGGTGCTGTTCGCGCAAATGGCCAAGGCCTACTGCCCGAAGACCGGACTCGAGATCCGCCCCGACACCCCCGAATCCGTCCGCGCAAACTGCCTCGAGGCGTTCGCCGAAGAGACACCGCTCGTGGTCTTCGGCATCCCCTGCCCCACCGACTCCGATCCCGCTGACTTCCTGGGCTTCCTCGAAGGCCAGGGCTACCTGCGCATCCTTCTGTTCGGACAGCTCTACCGGACCGACGCCCCTGACCAACTCGACCGCAAGCTCCCCGCCGTGGTCGAGGTCGTCCAGGACCGCATCTCGCCGAAAAAGAAGACCCGCTTCCTCGAAGCCGTCGAGACCGCCTTCGATCGCGGCAAGGGCCGGCTCGCGGTCGTGCTCCCCGGCAAGAAGATGGTTCGCCGCGAGTTCTCCTCCTTCTGGGACTGCCCCGAGTCAGGCGTCGTTCTCCAGCCCCCCGCCGCCGGACTCTTCTCCTTCAACCATCCCCTCGGCGCCTGCCCTGCCTGCAAGGGATTCGGACGCGTGATCGGACTCGACCTCGAAAAGGCCGTGCCCGACCACTCCCTCTCGATCATGGAAGGCGTGGTCAAGCCGTTCCAGGGCGAGCGCGGGGGCGAATGCCAGGACGACCTCGAGCGCTGCGCCGCCGCGCGCGGCATTCCGCTCGATCGGCCCTTCACCGACATCGACGAAGCCGACCGCGAATGGATCCTCTACGGCGAAGGCGGCGACCCCGAAGAGAACTGGCAGAACGGCCAATGGTATGGAGTGAAGGGCTTCTTCGACTGGCTCGAACGCCGCGCCTACAAGATGCACGTCCGCGTCTTCCTCAGCCGCTACCGCTCCTACACCACCTGTCACGACTGCCGCGGCGGACGCCTTCGGCCCGACGCTCTCTGCTTTCGTCTCGAAGAGAAAACGATCGCCAAGATCTGGCGCATGCCGGTCACCGAGCTGCTTCCCTTCTTCGAGGCGATGACCCCTCCCAAAGGCGACAAGAGCACCGACCTCGCGCTCGGCGAAATCCAGTCACGCATCCGCTACCTCGAGCGTGTCGGACTCGGCTACCTCGATCTCGACCGCGCCACCCGAAGTCTCTCTGGCGGCGAAGTGCAGCGGGTCAACCTCTGCACCTGCCTCGGCGCACGCCTGACCAACGTCCTCTTTGTGCTCGACGAACCCAGCGTCGGCCTCCACCCGCGCGACACCGGGCGGCTCATCGAGATCATGGAAGGACTGCGCGACCGCGGAAATACCCTGCTGGTGGTCGAGCACGAGGAATCCGTGATCCGCTCCGCCGATCACCTCATCGAGATCGGCCCGGGCCGCGGCGAGGGCGGAGGTGAACTCGTCTTTGCCGGCCCCGCCGCCTCGATGCCCGACTCGACCCTCACCGGCTCCTATCTCAGCGGGAAGAAATTCATTCCCGTCCCCAAGACCCGCCGCGCCGTCGATCCCGAGCGGTGCCTGCAGCTCCGAGGCGCCTCCCAGCACAACCTCAGGGACGTCGACGTCGAGATCCCGCTCGGGCTCTTCACGGTCGTTTCCGGTGTCTCCGGTTCCGGAAAAAGCACGCTCGTGCACAGTGTCCTACACCGGAACCTGCTCTCCGCGAAAGGCGAAGCCGGCACCGAGGAGCCCGGTCGCCTGCGCGGCCTCGAAGGCGCGGAGAAGGTGGGCGACGTCATCATGGTCGATCAGTCGCCCCTTGCCCGTACGCCTCGTTCGACCCCTGTTCTCTACCTCGGCGTCTTCGACGTCATCAGGAAACTCTATTCCGAAACCGAGACCGCCCAGCTCCTCGGGATGGGCCCGGGATTCTTCTCCTTCAACAGCGGCGATGGGCGCTGCGAACGCTGCATGGGCACCGGCTTCGAGAAGGTCGAGATGCAGTTTCTCAGCGACGTCTACGTCACCTGCCCGGAATGCGAGGGCAGTCGGTTTCAGGACCATGTCCTCGAAGTTGAGATCCGCGACAAGAACCTCCATCAGCTCCTGCAGACCAGCGTCACCGGAGCCATCGTCTGGCTTGAGCAAGTCGCCACCGACGCCGACGAAGTCGTGGCCGAGGCGCCCTTGCGGTTCACCAAGCAGGGCAAGCTTCGAAGCAAGCAGCGCGGCAACTCCACCACCTCGCGGGTCATCCGCAACGCTGCGGCCACGCTCCGCACTCTCGAGGAGGTCGGCCTGGGATACCTCACCCTCGGCCAGCCCCTCAACACCCTGTCCGGAGGGGAGTCTCAGCGCCTCAAGCTGGTCTCGCATCTCATCGAGGCCGGCAAAAAAAAGAACACCCGGCGCAGTCACCTCTTTCTCCTCGACGAACCCACCACCGGACTTCACTTCGACGACGTCGCCCTCCTGCTCCGTGTCTTCGACCGCCTTGTCGAGGAAGGTCACACCCTGCTCGTCGTCGAGCACAACCTGGAAGTGATCAAATGCGCCGACCACCTGATCGACCTCGGCCCAGAAGGTGGCGCGGGCGGCGGCGAGATCGTTGCCACCGGCACCCCCGAGCAGATCGCCAGAACAAAGAAGTCGATCACCGGTCAAGTCCTCGCCCCTCTCCTCAAGCCCCCTGGGAAACCGAGCAAGCGAGCCCTCAACGTCGCCGAAGCCGCACCCCGTACGAGCTACGTCGTCCGGCCCGACTCCATCGACGTCCGCGGCGCACGCGAGCACAACCTCAAGAACATCGACGTCTCCATCCCCACGGACAAGTTCGTCGTCGTCACCGGCCTGTCCGGCTCCGGCAAGTCCACCCTCGCCTTCGATCTTGTCTTTGCCGAAGGCCAGCGACGCTTCCTCGACAGCATCTCCACCTACGCCCGGCAGTTCGTCGACCAGCTCGAGCGCCCCGACGTCGATCTCATCTCCGGCCTGCCGCCGACCGTCGCCATCGAGCAGCGGGTCTCTCGCGGCGGCGGAAAAAGCACCGTCGCCACCGTCACCGAAGTCTACCACTTCCTTCGCCTCCTCTACGCCAAGGTTGGCGAGCAGCACGCCCCCGGTTCCGGCGAGAAAGCCGTCGTCCAGAGTATCTCCAGCATCGTCTCCACCGTGCGCGCCGCCGCCAAAAAGGGAACCGTCCACCTTATGGCCCCGCTCATCCGAGGCCGAAAAGGATACCATACCGAGGTCGCGGCTCGCGCCGAGAAGAAGGGATTCGACACCCTCTACGTCGATGGCAAATTAACGCCCTCGACCGGCTTCGAACCGCTCTCCCGTTTTCAGGAGCACTTCATCGACGTCGTCGTCTCCCAGCCCGACTCCAAGACCAAGGCCGACGAGCTCCGCGCCTCGGTCGAGGAAGCCCTCCGGCTTGGACGTGGCACGGCCCGTATCCTCGACGCCAAGAACAAGATCAGCGTCCTCAGCGCCCAGCTCAGCTGCCCCGTCACCGGCGAAAGCTTCGAACCCCCCGAACCTCGCCTGTTCTCTTACAACTCGCCGCACGGATGGTGCTCCCGCTGCCGCGGCTACGGCGTCGTAGATCTCTACGACCGTTTCGACGCTCAAGGCGCCGACTCGATGCTCAGCGCCGAACTCGACGAAGAACGAAAGCGCGCCCGCCGCCTGCGCAAGGCCCCCGACGAACTCACCACCTGTCCCGAGTGCGAAGGGGGACGTCTCAACGAGATCGCTCGTCACGTCTTCATCGCCGGACGTCCCATCCACGAACTCGCGGCTCTCTCCGTCGCTGACGCGCGTGCCGCAATCTCCAGGCTCAAGTTCACCGGCCGCGACGGGCTCATCGCCCGCGACATCGTCGCCGAGATCGGGCAGCGCCTGCTGTTCATGGAAGAGGTCGGCCTCGGCTACCTCCAGCTCGATCGCTCCGCCACCACCCTGAGCGGCGGTGAAGCCCAGCGCATCCGTCTTGCCTCTCAGCTTGGCTCGAACCTGCGCGGCGTCCTCTACGTGCTCGACGAACCGACCATCGGACTGCACGCCCGCGACAACGCCCAACTCCTCGACACCCTCGTCGCTCTGCGTGACAAGGGGAACTCCGTCCTGGTCGTCGAGCACGACGAAGACACCATGGAGCGGAGCGACCACGTCATCGACCTCGGCCCCGGAGCCGGGATCCACGGTGGCGAGGTCGTCGCCAGCGGACCTTTCTCCAAGCTCCGCAAGTCGAAGAACTCGATCACCGGCGGCATGCTCGCCAAGTCGCACAGCCACCCCTGGCGAGGCGAACGACGCCCCATCCCCTCCGTCAAAGCCAGGAAAGGATGGATCCGGGTCACCGGCGCCACCGCCAACAACCTGCGCAACGTCGACGTCGCCATCCCCGAGGCGCGCCTCGTGGTCCTCACCGGTGTGTCCGGCTCCGGAAAAAGCAGCTTCCTCCGCGGCGTCCTCGAACCCGCCGCGCGTTCCGTGGTCAACAAGACCAAGGTCACGGGCCGCGCAAAGACATGGACCAAGATCACCGGACTGAACCACTTCCAGGCGGTCTACGAAGTCGACCAGTCGCCCATCGGCAAGACGAGTCGCTCCTGCCCCGCCACCTACGTCAAAGTCTTCGACGAAATCAGGAAGCTCTTTTCCGGTCTCCCCGAGTCACGGATGCGTGGCTTTGCCCCCGGTCGCTTCTCCTTCAACACAGCCGGCGGCCGCTGTGAGACCTGCGAAGGCAACGGGCGCATCAAGCTCGAGATGAACTTCCTGCCCACGAGCTTCGTGGACTGCAACGACTGCCATGGGAAGCGCTTCAACCCCGCCACCCTCGAGATCGAGTACCACGGCAAGACGATTGCCGACGTCATGGACCTGACCGTCGAGGAAGCCGCCGAGTTCTTCCAGACCAACAAGAAGATCCACCGCACCCTCGCCCTCCTCGCCGAGACCGGCACCGGCTACCTCAAGCTCGGTCAGCCCAGTCCCACCGTCAGCGGCGGGGAAGCCCAGCGCATCAAGCTCGTCGCCGAACTCGCCCGCGGGGTCGGTCGCAGCGAAAACGCCCGCCTCAAGGGTCGCACCTTCAACCCCAATCTCTATCTGATCGAAGAGCCCACCATCGGACTCCACATGTCCGACGTCGAGAAGCTCGTCGACGTCCTCCACCGTCTGGTCGATGGCGGCCACACCGTCGTCGTCATCGAGCACAACCTCGACCTCGCTGCCGAGGCCGACTACGTCATCGACGTCGGCCCCGAAGCCGGCGCCGCCGGAGGCGAGATCGTCGCCGCCGGCACCCCCGAAGAGATCGTCAAAGTGAAGAGAAGCCGAACCGCGCCGTTCCTCAAAAAGGTCCTTGGCTGACTCAGCGGATTGCAGCTGGCATCCCGCAGCTTAAAGAGTGTCAGCGCCAAGGCCACCTACCGTCGAGTAATCACCTTCTGGGTCTGGCGGGTCTGCAGGATCGAGCGCGGAGGGAGCTGGCCCGAAAACTGGGTCAGGGGATAGACGATCGATTCGCGGCCGATCACCGTTCCGGGGCTGAGAACCGTGTTGCAACCGATCTCGGCGAGGTCGCCGATGATGGCGCCAAATTTTCGCAGGCCGGTCTCGTGAACGCTGCCCTCAAGATCGCGGAAACTGACATTGCCGCGATCGAGACGGACATTGGAAAGGATGACCCCTGCCCCGACGTGCCCTCGATACCCTAGGATCGAGTCGCCGACGTAGTTGTAGTGGGGCACCTCGGCCTTCTCTCCCACGAGGCAGTTTTTCAACTCGCACGAATTGCCGATGGTGGCGCCCGGACCGACGATGGCGTTCTCACGGACGTACGCGCCCGATCGAACGGTGGCTCCGGCCATGATCAAGGCCGGCCCCTTGATCACGGCGCCCGGCTCGATGACGGCCCCCTCCTCGATCCTCACCTTCGGCCCGACATGAGCCGCAGGATGAACTTCGCCGAGTAGAGCGGGCTCCAAGTTGGCCTCGAGCCAAGGGGCGATCTTGGGCAGAATCTCCCAGGCGAACTTCACGTCCTCCAAGAGTTCGGGAACGGGGAATCGAGCCAGGTCAAAGAGATCGGCGGGGCTGAGGCCGAGAGTTTCAGTGCTCACTTGGAATAGATGGGGCTTGATACGTAAAGACGGGTGGAACTCGACGTCTCGGCGAGGTACGGGCGCAGCACGTACCACTGGCATCGCCAGCGCGCCGGGACGTCACGCTCCACCTTGCCTAGGCTCATTTCTTCAGGAAAAGGTACCCACGCTCGTGAGAGCGTGGGCCCGTGGCGCGCTTCCAAATTCTTACGAATTCGGCTACGAAGAATTCGACTTCGCAGACTCTCTAGACGGTCATGATCTCCGCTTCCTTGGAAGCGACATGCTCGTCGACCTCCTTCACGGACTTGTCGGTGAGATCCTGAATCTCCTTTTCGTGGCGGCGGACGTCGTCTTCGCCGACCCCGTCAAGCTTCTTGATACTGTCGAGCGCCTCGCGCCGGGCGGAACGAACGCGAACCCGGCCCTGCTCGGCCATGTCCTTCACCATCTTGACGAGTTCCTTGCGCCGCTCCTCGGTGAGGTCGGGAATCGGAAGGCGGATGCCCTTGCCATCGACGGCGGGGTTAATGCCGATCTTCGACTCGGAAATACCCTTGGCAATCTCGTCCGTGGTGGTCGGATCGAAAGGCTGAATCACGATCAGGCGAGGCTCGGGTGTCGTGATCGTGGCGAGTCCCTTGAGAGGCATTTTCGAACCGTAGCTCGCGATTTCGATCTCGATGTTTTCCACGAGAGCCGGCGAAGCCTTGCCCGTCCGCACGCTGGCGAATTCGTGGATCATGTACTCGTTGGACTTGTGCATCGCCTGCTTGGCTTCCTTGATGATGTTTTCAGCGGACATAGGATCTTGGTATGGTGCTCTGTTGATGAGGTAGTTGAAGAGAAAAGGCTACGCCACGACCGTCGGGCCGTCACACACGATGCTGCCGATCGGCTCGCCGGTGAGGGCGCGCTGGATGTTGCCGGGCTTGTTCATGTTGAAAACGACGATGGGCACCTGGTTGTCACGGCAGAGGGCGAAAGCGGTCGAGTCCATCACCATCAGGCGGCGCTCGATCGCCTCGTCGAAGGAAAGCTGGTCGAAACGCTTCGCGTCGGGGTTGGAAGCAGGGTCGGAATCGTAGACCCCGTCCACCTTGGTCGCCTTGAGGACGACGTCGGCTCCGATCTCGCTGGCGCGCAGGGCGGCGGTGGTGTCGGTCGAGAAGAAGGGGTTGCCGGTGCCGGCGCCAAAGACCACGACCCGGCCTAGGTCGAGGTGCCGCATCGCCACCCGCCGGATGAAGGGCTCGGCGACGTTTTTCATCTCGATGGCCGACTGCACCCGCGCGGGGACGTCCAAGGACTCAAGCATGCTGTGAACGGCCAGGGCATTCATGACGGTCGCCAGCATGCCCATGTAGTCGGCGGTGGCGCGGTCCATGCCGCGTTCGCTGGCGCTGATGCCACGCCAGAAGTTTCCTCCGCCGACGACGACGGCGACCTCGAGGCCTCCCTGCTGGGCGGTCTTGATCTGACGGGCGATGTCCTCGACGATCTCCGGGGAGATGTTGTCGTGGCTGCCTTCTTCACGAAGGGCCTCGCCACTCAGTTTGAGGACAACTCTCTTGAATCCGCGGCGCTTGGAGGCTTCTGACATATGGAGTGAGACTACTGAGCACCGGGAGGGTTTCCAGAGCGAAGTTTCTCCTCGATCTGAGTATCCAAGGCGGGCTCTTCTTCAGCGGCAGAGGCGGAACGCCGCATCCCTCCTGTGACGAGAAGGGCGACAAAGCCGAGGGCGGCGAGGGCGATGGGCCCGCCAAGGATTGCGAGCGGTTCGTTCTCGGAGTTCCAGGCGGGAATGGCCGGCAGATAGCGAATGGAGATGGAATCCCCCTCCTTGCGGTCTCTGCCCTGAATGCATTTGCCCCGCACCGGTGCTCCCTCGGGCGAGGGCTTGAACTCGAACATCCACTTCGGCTCTGCCTTCGGATCGACTGCGGGCACCTCTAATGCCGCGGTTGTCGGATCGACCTCAGCTGGGGCGGGAACTGCTGCAACGGTGTCGATTTCCAATTCGGCGGCGGGTGCCTGCACCGCCTCGGTCTCCATATCGAGTTTGGTGACGGCAGAAGTAGTGGGGTCAGCAGGATCTGAATCGGCGTGGGCAGCCGGCATCTGGCCGAGTACGACGACCGCCTGCGCAGGCTCCGAAGCCAGATAAAAAAACGCCGAGGACACCGTCCAGATCACTCCGGCGAGGAGAGAGAGAAGACCAAGAATGAGGCCCAGTAGGGAACCAGCGGAGTCCTTCATGGTACCAGATCCTCGGCGGGGCTCGGCGTGAGATCAAGGAGCCGCTTGATTCGGCGCTGGTCGGCTTTGGAGAGAGCGGAGAAATCGATTTCGGAGATCTGCTCACGACCTTTTTGAAGAGATCCGGAGAGAGCGAGATACCCGATCCACTCGGCAAAAAGTTCCGGGTCATTGCGGTTGGAGTCGAGTCTGGGACGCATCAGTGCTGCGGACTGGGCGAGATCCGCTTGAGCTTGAACTGGATCCGCGCGTGCCAGGATTTCCGCTCTTCGGTTGAGCCAGCGGTAAGGGAGGCGCTCCGACTCGATCGCCTCGTTGACCATGACGAGAGCTCGTTTGGCGTGGTCCGTTTCGATGAGTTCATCGACAAGAACGCGCCGAATGGATCCGTGCCGATGTCTTTTCCATTGGTCGGCAAGGAGGGCGATGCCTTGGTCCGCCCGCCCGAGGAGGCGCAGGTCGTCGGCGAGGTTGAGGACCCAGTCAGCCCGGGGCGCGACCTGTTCCTCGGCAGCGAGGGCGAGCGCCTGCTCCAGAAGTCGAATGGATCGATGTAGATGGCCGGCACGGCGCTCGAGGGCGGCTTCGAGTCCGAGGAAATCGGCCCGTTGGAGCGGACCGAGTTCGGGTAGAGCGTAGGCTTGCTGAAGGAAGGCTCGGGAAGCGCGCTCCTGGCCCGCCTCGGCGGCGGCGGTGATCGAGAGTCGAATCGCGGGGAGGAGACATGGGTCCGCTAAGAGGGCGCGGCGGAGTTCGTCTTGCGCCTCTGCGAGTCGTCCATGAGCCAGCAGGAGAGAGGCGTGTTCGAGGCGGAGGCGGGGATTTTGAGGATCGGAGAAGAGAGCGCTTTCGACCTCGATGAAGATTTCCTCGTCGCCTGGGTCGGCGGAGGTGTGTGGCGCGCGCGTGAGGCTGAACGCGAGAAGGAGACAAACGAAAAGCCGGGGCACTCGGAATGACCTCACGACTGGTAGGAAGGCGGGAGTGCTTACTCGGTCTCGGTGCTCAGCGCGGGCGCGGTTCGGCTCGGGCGGTCCGGCGGTGCTTGGCAGCTCCGCCTCCCATCGTCCCGACGGTGCGGGACTCCTACACGGGAAAGGGGTTGCGCAGCTGTTCATGAAGAGAGCGATTGAGAACTCTCGGAGGATGGCGCTGATTCTGGTTTTTGTCGCGGTCGAGAAGCAGGAAAGCCGCACCTCGGAAGAGGGGGAGACCTTATAGGAAACGCGCGGCGCCTTCTTCAAGCACTGCCATGCGCTCTTCGAGGCCAAGCTCGGCACAGGCAACTCGGAAACGCGCTTCGGGCTCTTCCATCGGTTCTCCTCCGAGAGGAAAAGTTCCGTAGTGCATGGGGATCAGCATTTCGGCCTTGAGATCAAGGAAGGCTTGGACGGCTTCCTCGGGATTCATGTGAACGGCTCGACCACTCACGGCCTCGTAGGCGCCGATTGGGAGAATGGCGACGTCGATGTCGGCGGTTTCGCCGATGCGCCGAAAGCCGTCGAAGTAGGCGCTGTCTCCGGCGTGGAAAACGGTTCGATTCTCGACTTCAACAAGGAAGCCGCCGAACTCGCGGTGCAGATCATGGATGAGGCGCGCACCCCAGTGGCGGGCGGGGGTCATCTCGACGCGGATCTCGCCAGACCCGGTTTTCACGACGATCGATTCGCCCCAGCTCAACTCGACGACTCGGCGAAAGCCGCAGTTGCGGACGAGGCTCCCCACCCCGTTGGGCACGACGACAGTGGTATTGTTGGCCCGCTTCGAGGGGCTACCCAGTTTCCGAAGACTGGCGAGATGAAGGTGATCAAAGTGGGCGTGACTGACGACGATGAGATCGATAGCCGGGAGATTTTCGATTTCCATGCCGGGGCGGCGGAGGCGACGGACGGGACCGTGCCAAAGCGCCCAGTTCGGATCAAAAAGGACGTTCCCGACTGAAGTCTCGAGCAGGAAGGTGGCGTGACCGATCCAAGTGAGTCCGAGACCCGAGCCGGCGACGGCTTCGGAGAGGGGGCGCGCTTCGGAGCTGGTGCGCCGGGCGAAGTAGGAGGGCAGGAGGACGTTCTGGATGAACTCGACGTTGCGGCGTTGCCAGCCGGGTTTGGGGCGAAGACCAATCCGGTTTTCATCCACCTCCAAGTCCTCGGGTTGCGAGTTGTTCGAAGGGTCGGGATCGGGCACGGGAGAAGTGGTGAGAAGAAGGGAAATCAGATCTCTGGGCAGGATCCTTGATAAATCTGGAGAAAAAGCGAGCGTGGCGCAACCTTTGTCTCCCTTAGGTATGTCTGACTCCAAGCGCTCCATTCTGCTCAAAAAGAAAGAGCTTCGTGCCCGGATGAAGAAGGCGCTGTTGGCATTGACCGAAGAGAAGCGGCGCGAATACTCGGAGAGGATCTGCCAGCATCTGGTGGCCTCGCCGCTGTGGACCGCCTACCCCAGCATCGCGATGTTTGCGGGCGATCGGACGGAGCCGGACCTGCTGCCGTTGCTCGACCGGACGGATGCGCCAGCGCTGTTCTTTCCCAAGGTACGCGCAGAGCATATCCTCGAGTGGTATCGGATTACTGACCAGAGTCAGTTCGAGCCCGGGGCTTATGGGCTCCTCGAGCCTAAGGTCGGCCTTGAGGCTGGGACCTATGATCCGGAGCAGGTGCTCCTTCTCATTCCCGGCCGCGCTTTTTCTTCCACCGGTGACCGACTCGGGCGCGGGGGGGGTTACTATGACCGTCTTCTGGCGAGAGTGGGCGACCCAAGTCGTATGGTCGGCATCGGTTTTTCATTTCAGCTGCACGACCTAGTGCCCAGCGAACCGCATGACGAGCCGGTGGGTTCGTTCCTGTGTGAGAGCGGTCATCTCGAAATCGTCTCTGACCCCAGTTAGGAGTGTCTTTCCCTAAGCCCTGAGAGCCCGGCCTGAAGGAGTATGTACAAGCCTACCTCAAGGCTCGGCCCTAGGACACAAAGAAGCCCCGAGGAGAACCTCGGGGCTTCCAGTTGATTAGATGAACTGACGGACTACATGCCCGACATCCACGCGACAGGCTGAGGCGTGGAAGCAGCACCACCGGGGACCGGGGGGGTTGCAATCACCATGGGATCAGGGTTCGACGCCACGTTGATCATGTAGGTAGGAAGCAACGCGTAGGTTTGAACCGCGCCATCGTTGGTGCCGATGATGATCCGAGGACCACTCCAGCTACGACCTTGAATAATGGCACCCGGAGGGCCCCATGTGCAAGATCCCATTCCGGCGCCGCCACCTGCGGGGCTCTCGAAGACGATGGCAGAACCGCCGTTCGTGGAGTCACTGGCGAGTTGTGCCATTCCCCAATGCACGGAGTTCATGGCTCCGGTAAGAGGAGTGGCGAGATCGCCGTCGGGGTTAAACGCGCTGTTTGGGCATCCGAAGATGGCCTCCGAGGTGACGATTCCCTGTTGAAGGAGGGAGTCGTAGACGGCGTTGGAGACCGTGGCTGCTGCTGCAGTCACGTCTGCGGCGTTTCCGTCAGGGTAAACGCCATTGTTGTCCGCAGCGTACAACTTAAGCGCCAGAGTGATCTGGCGTGCGTTGTTGATGCCTTTGGTCTGGTTGGCCTTTTCCTGGATTTTGGAGAACACCGGAACCGCGAGACTTGCAAGAATCGCGATAATGGTGATCACCACCAACAGTTCGATAAGGGTGAAACCCTTGTTCAGTTTGTTTTTCATGGTTTGTTTTGTTTGGGTTGCCGAAGCGGATCGATGATGAATGGTTTGATCTTCTCCGGCTCTTCGGGGGATGTTTTGGTTCACCCGATGCGGAAACATACCATCCATGAGAAAACGAAACAAGCTTTTTCGGTGCGGTCCCTATTGGGATCGTGGCGTAAAAAGTCACATTTCAGTCCTCTCATATTTGTTCTGCTTCCTGTCCCTTTTGGGCGGTATCGCCACTCTTGAAGCGGCGGGGGATGATCCTGAGAGCTCGCCCGGCGACACCCCTTCCAGCGTTTTCGCAAACCAAGTCCAGCCGATACTGGTGCGGCACTGCCTCGTCTGTCACGGGCCGCTCCGACAGGAGGGCGACCTCCGCCTCGATTCCTACGAACATGTCTCGAGAAGAGGTCACACCGGGCAGTCGATCCTCGGGACGGGTCTTCTGGACAGCCAGCTCTGGGATCGAGTCTCCACGCACGACGAGGAAATCCGAATGCCGAAGGATCGCGATGCTCTCACGCCGGAAGACCTGGCGGTGCTGAAAGAGTGGACGGAGGCGGGGTCACCGTGGCCCAAAGGAGCGGCGGGATCCTATCTCGGAGAAGAGCCCAACTGGTTCGTTCGGATGCTCTCACCAACCGCAATCTGGCTTCGGAAACACATGAATCATGCCAAAGTACTGGCCCCCGTCTTCATTCTGGTGCTCCTCGGCCTGGTGGTGCTGGAGCGCCGGGCCCGCGCTCGGAAGCGGTCGGTCGGTCCGTTGCGGAAGAAGACGGGACTCTTGCTGGCGGCTTTGGTCGCGCTGGGAGCGATCGTTCAATATCGTGGGCAATGGCGAAGCGCCGTGGTCGAGCGCAATGCGGCACTCCGACAGGCGAATGGGAATCAGCATGGCCGTAGCCCTTTCCATATCTATAAGGTCGCCGAGCCGCCACGCTTTGGAGGGCGCTACTACCGGGGCAACGACGAGCGCAGCGAGAAGCTGTTCAACGGGGGCTTCTACTCGACGGCTTTCTTTGATCTGGAAATGGTCGATGGCCGGGGCGAGGCGCTCGCGGTGGGCTCGGCGCTGACTGCAGATCCGGGGTCGAGCCCCGGATCGATCCGCCTGACGATCACGCGTGCACCACAGGCGACGGCGCGACTTTTCACCGATGCGATCCGCCGCACGGTGCATCTGACGACGCAGCTTCCCCTCGGCTTCGATGGCAAAAAGCACCCGGGTGTCGGGGTCGACTACCCCAGCACTCCTGATGAACCCGTGTTCGCGTCACGAATCATCGAAGGTGAACGCTGGCAGATCGATTACCCGCTTACCGCCGTGGAGGAGGGCAAATCGGGGCCGGCCGAGGGCACGGTGTATCTGTCCGTGGGATGGTCCACCTCCTCGGGCCGCTACGCAGGAGAACCGCAATACGCAATCCAATATCAGTTATCGGTGGTGGATGGCTCCATCGCGCCGGACTCGACCTTA
>ENA-ORXT01002597-ORXT01002597.1-marine-metagenome-genome-assembly--contig:-NODE-2597-length-21352-cov-14.155676_pt1 | contig 21352 bp, 19 predicted proteins | sample MGYA00237868_ERZ511482 | MGnify/ENA metagenome assembly ERZ511482
AAACGAATGAGAGGCTACGCCTCTCGCGCTATCCATCCCCGCCCTGAAGGACGAGGTTTTCTGCGCCTCTTGATAAAGACGTCGGTAAAATCATTCGCTGATCACACCAAGAAGTAAGGCGCTTAAAGGACTTTTTTCTGGATTGAGTCGGGCCGCGTAGGCTTAGTCACCCTAAGCCTTCGCGGCCTCGAGAGATCCAAGAGAAATGAGTACAGTGGGGGTCGCCTAGGCCGATATTTTATGCATCACTAGGGGTAACTGAACCTCAACAGCAACAACGGACGAGCATTACGAACTGCGCCGCAGTCTATGTCGATGCACTAGCGTTAACCATGCACGTGCATTTTCAAGAACATGCAGCCCAGGGATATATAACTGGATGACGTTTGGATCCGCGAGTAGCTTATGGATATTACTATCAGCAGGATCCTCTACAGTCTGCGTACATCCTTTTCCATAAAACACCTTAAGCCCCCCGGTCGGCTTCACTTTCGCCTCGACCATAAACTCAGCATTGTTCCAGAATGATGCCACCGCCAAGGCCTGACGCCCACAATTGCTAAGAGGCACACCATCCTCCATGCTGGCATATTTGAATCTCATCAGATCAGCGCTGGTAAACCACCAACTCCCCTTGATCAAGCGAGCCCACACCTCTTCGCTACTGTTGTCGAACATCCACTTTTTATCTGCAACCTCGTAGGCTTGCAGCGTAGGGTAGCGTTCCGGTACAGGCCGTTGGTCTGCCTCTTTTGTGTACGTAGAAGCCAGCCTGTACAGCGTTGTGGCGTACGGAATCACCATGGTGCCCGGGTCACTGATTCCTGTGACTGCGTAGGAAAGTGCTTTTTCGTTGATAACGAGTTCGTTCGCGGCTTTCACCATCTTTCTCGGTGCTGACTCAATGACCGAGCCATCTTGCTGTTATTTTCTCAAAACTACTTACAAAAGGCCCTATTCGAAAGTACTGACGTTTCAGGTATTCGCTAATGCAGCTTTTTACGACAGTAGCTTGATCCAAAATCAGGGTGTCTGCTATCAACTTTTGGCTGCCTGATAATAGTTTGTGTATTTGCAGACCTCAACTTACCAGTACTCCCGTTGAAACACTATCCAAACCCCGTCAGCCTACTCCATTAAACATTTGGCACCCGATCAATCTATATCGCGCAACCATGGCCACACCCGCTTCTTCCTTGTGTAGTAGACATCGTACCAACAAGCTTCATGACAAATCGCGCCCCACGCTAGGCAACAGCTGCAGATTGCCTATCAGTCCGAGCGAAACATAAAATGGCACTCCGGGCCCGGAGCATTGACCAGACGCATATCTAGTGTCGCTAGTGGAAGTTGCAGCGCTTCTGCGACAGAGACATACCAGACATCATAGCTACTGAGATTTTCACGAAGCGCCCATACTCTGTCCGCAAAGGGTTCAAACGGAAACAATGACACCGGCAGCAACAAAAGGTTTCTGTGAGCAATGCTGGCGTTCAGATCGTTGATTTTTTGTGCAACTGTCAGGCGTTTAAGAACGTTCGTGCATTCTACTAGTATCAGGGACGGTGCAATAACCTCATGATCCTCCAAGAGCTGCTCTGCCCATTCGCCGTCAGGCCCAGCGTCGACTAATGCAGCAACGACGGTAGATGCATCGACAACTACGCTCAACGCTTATCCTGATCACGATTTTGCGCTATTACTGCAGCGGGCACGCTGGCACCATAGTGCCCTTTGCTTTCCCGAACCATGGCGATCCATTGCTCTGGCGATGGCCTGGACGCCAACAATTCTATGGCATGCCGCAGATATTCCTGCATGGACTTGCCCTCACGGGCAGCACGAGAGGCAAGCTCGTCGCGAACCGCCTCAGGTACGTCTCTGATTGTAATTTGAATGCCCATGCCCGCACAATAATGTCAATGCTGGCAAATTGCTAGCACCGGTTCTGTACCTGCTTGCACTGGACTGCATTTCTCCCATCTGAAGTTACTGCAGAGTGACCTCATCACCGCATTCCAACGACAATCTCAGGCGATCACCCTGCTCATTTCCCTGGCCAACAATAGGTGTGTAGAGAAGATTGATCCCCATGCATGCAGAACGAATCGCGGGAGCGGGCTGATAGGGCTCAGCAAACGCGTCAAACGGTGTGCGGGCAAGTATCTGGCGGTTAAACTACTGATGAAATAGTAAATTGACCAGATGTTTGCTAGTAAACTTAGTCAGAACCTGACGATGCAAATGGTGCGAGTCGACCGTCTGACATCGGCGAACGGATAGTGCGCGTTTGTAACGCACGATTCTCGTTTTCATCGGTATTGCAGCTCCCGTCACGAATGTAGGCCATGGACGCTTTCATGTGAGGATCACCAACCGAACCGGCTGGTGTTTCCCAATTGTCTTCGACCAGACAATCTGGCTGGATACCACCAGCGACGCTGACCCCAACAGAGTTCGTACGCTCCACTGTCATGATATTGAGCGTTTTTCCACAATATTCAATTATCCCGTTTGAGTACGGCTTGCCTCTAGAACGTTCACCAATAACAACCACTTCCATATAGGGTTTGAGTGAGTTGATGAAAAGCTCAGCTGAGGACGCAGTGAACGGCGTTGTCAATACAATTACCCTTGGAAAATTCAATGGCTGACTAAGAACATCGAAACTTCTGCTGAAGATCAAACTGCTGTATTTATTGTTCCATTCGTTGGTATAGGCCTCTTTACCCTGGACAGTTGCTCCACCCACTATTGCAGCCATATAGGTTGCGATATTAATGTCACCACCACCGTTGTAACGCAAGTCGACGATTAATTCTTCGACACCTTCCGTGTCTTCAATTTTTGCAATTGCCGTATCAAATTCGTTTCTCGTTGGTGTTACAAAAGAACTGACGGGTAAATAAGCAATTTTGGGCAAACCTGAATTTTCATCTGGTGCTATTAATTTAACCGGACCTGCAGTCACCCACTGATAAACGTCATACGACACCCGTACCGATCGAGGCTTCTCATCACCGGTGCGAACAATGAGCGATAGTGGAGATTTCTCTGGCGAAAAAATCTTCAAATTTATTTCGCTGTTGCTGAGCTCTTCAATAGGGCGACCATCTATGTTGATGACTTCATCACCGCGTTTTATACCAGCTTGATCAGCAGAGGAACCTTGCCAAACATGGCGAAATCTGATAACGCCATCATTTGCTGGACTAAACCAGAACTCAAACCCCTCTCTTTGCCCCGCCTCGGTCAATGCAAATTGTGTATCTGCATCCTGTACGGAGCTATAGACATCAGGGAAAATTCGAAGAGCGTTGATCAGACTCTCTGGCGAATCGTAATCTGCAAGGTTTAGCTGGGGTACTTGCTCTGCGTAAATGTAGTAGTCGCGCATATCCCAATAGACTCGGCGTTTTACATCTTCGACAGAACATTTCTCGACATCTGTAGGTGTCACATATTCAGGAAACAGGACGTTTTCAGCGTTCCTCTGTTCCAGTGGGTTATTACTGTCCGAATCGTGAGTGTCTTGTGGCTCTTCTGGCTCAGCAGCCTTGTCAGCGTCTGACATATCTGCAGGCGTTGCAATATCGAGTGTCTCCAGCGTCTCTGGTATCTCTGGTATCTCTGGTATCTCTGGTATCTCTGGTATCTCTGGTGTCTCTGGTGTCTCTGGTGTCTCTGGTATCTCTGGTATCTCTGGTATCTCTGGTATCTCTGGTGTCTCTGGTGTCTCTGGTATCTCTGGTGTCTCTGGTGTCTCTGGTATCTCTGGTATCTCTGGTGTCTCTGGTATCTCTGGCGTCTCAGGTGTGTCTTGAGGCACAGCAGCCTTGTCAGTGTCTGACATCTCTGGACGTGTTGGTATATCTGGCGGTACTGGGAGTTCTGAAGTTTCCGGCGTTTCCGGCGTTTCCGGCGTTTCCGGCGTTTCCGGCGTTTCCGGCGTTTCCGGCGTTTCCGGCGTCTCGGGTGTCTCGGGTGTCTCGGGTGTCTCGGGTATCTCGGGTATCTCAGGGGTTTCTGGAATCTCGACAGGCTCTGACTCCTCAACGGGCTCCGGTTTCTCAACAAGCTCCAATCTGTTAACTAGCTCAGCAGTGTTGTCTACGTCGACTATCTCATCTGATTCCGAAGCGCTGCCTGCCTCATCTGACCCAGAGCTCTTGCTGTGCTCTTGCGTGTCGGCCAGTGTCTGATTCTCATCCAGATTATTCGGCTCTGCCCGAGTCTGGTCTGGCACTTCTACACCGTTGGAATCCTGGGTGCCTCCAAGAGTCTGAGCAACATTAGTCTGATCATCCAGACCCGCATCGTCGCTATTGTCTCCGTCTTTATCAAGGCTACATCCAGTACTCAATAAAAGAAAAACCAGACCAAGTTGAAGTGCAACACTGCGCATATGATTCCAATCTGTTATGAGTGACGACGCACTAATCTAACCATTGCAAGTTATCTACGATTGCAATGATCGTGCGTTACACGCAGATCATGTTCCAGCTACCCGACATCATTAAGGACCGTTGACACATTACGGTTACTCAGAGATCAGCATTGTCGTCGAGGTGTTGTCTCCTTCAACCAAGTTCATTGATGCAGGAGGAAAGTAATTCAGCCATTTACACCCCGGGCTCTAAGGAGAATCGCTTGGAGTTGGCAAGGCAGTCTTCGTGATACTTGCACGTAACATATTTGCATCCTCGAGCTGCATGCCTATCCCCAGTGTTGCATAAAATTTCGAGTCCAGAAGCTTATAGAGCTTTATATAAGGCGCGGTAGAAGCAGCGAAGCGGATCTGGCCCGAACTTTTATGCAGCACTGGGGATATAAGGCGCTGACTCTTTTTAAAGCCTCCGGCGCTTACGTGCATTCCGAATATTCTGGTCGAGCGCTGGCAAGCGCTCAGTCTATACAACTTCAGATCACTGGCAATTCGGGCGACGCGCGAGTTGTCAGCAATGTTGCTTTATCCGCACCCACGACAATATTCTCCTCATGCACCATCATCAGCCCATGTCCATAAGACAATGATGGCTCGATTGTCAGCACCATGTTCTCGCTCAGAACAGTTTCATCAAAGGAGGCATGCGAAGGCTGCTCGGTTAGCTGCATTCCCAATCCATGCCCCAGCCGTCCAATATCTCCACCACTGTCATTCATTTCTGACAACACCGTTGACATCGCCATAAAAAGGTCACGGCTTGTATTGCCCGGTCGAGCGGCATCGATACCCGCCTCGGTTGCGCGCCACAGCACATCATAGGCTCGCCTTGCCTGATCATCGATTTGAGTAATCGCCCAATTGCGGTCGAAATCGCAAAAATAGCCATCCCACGTACAGCCGGTATCCATCATGAGGACGTCTCCCGCTTTCAGTGGACGCCGCGAAGGAGGTGATATCACATCTGCATAACCACCTTGATCAGCTGCACCCACCACATAGGGGGCATCATCGGCTCCCAATCCGATAGCCGTAAGACGAAACTCACGAAAGATCTCCTCCAGTGGAATATCCACACCGATAAACTCTGGCGCTTTTGCAAAAGCCGCAGATCCGATGCCACAGATATGCGCCAGCTTCTCAATCTCCGCCGATGACTTAACCATGCGTAGGCTCTGCACCAGCGGTGTCGCATCAATAATATCAATACCCGGTAGGGCTGCAAGCAGTCGCTCCCAGTCACCCAGTGGCATGCGCAACACCGTTTCATGCCCTTTCATGACGCCAAGACGTGACCCACGCTGTGCTAGCGGTATCAATAATTCGGTCAGCAGACTAATGCCATCATCATCGGGTGCAGGCGCACTCCATGTCCGTATATCACTAAGCCAGGTTTGACGCATGAGCTCAGCCCCTATTGCGGGTATAACAGCGACCGGTTTACCACTGGCAGGTACAAACACAAACCAGGGCCGGGTTGGGCTTTGCCAGAACAGTGTTTGAAATCCGGTGAAGTAGCGTACCTCCGGTTCCGTCATCAACAGCATGCCAGCCAGGTCCAGCGCCGCCATCTTTGCTTGCGCCTTTTCTGTGCGCAATCGAAACTCTTCCCCATGAAAACCACGAACAGGCGCTACACGTTGCAGACTATCTTGCGTTATCACACACACTCCCCCCCAGTGACGATGGTACGGGCAGTGACAGACGCATCGTATGGAGGGGCGGCAAGGTCAATCTGAGTTTTTCCTTGATTTTTCTTCGATGTTGCTGTTATACACCAAACAAATCAAGGGAAATGTTCCATCACGGTGCTGACACAAAATTTTGGACCGATGGCGACTTTACAGGCGCTGTCGACAACGACGTTATCGACACGCATCGTAGCAAAGTGGTCAAGTGCACCGGACCCGCTGGCGACGCCTGCCTGATGAACGCGCGATTGCTGCATGGATCAACGCCTATTCTTTCAAGGCAGTCGCGCAGCCTCTGTATTTCCACGTATTACGCTGAGAAAGCTCAGGAAGAGGCGGACAACGGCTAGTGGACTATGACGACGCCTGCATAGAGACACTCGAATGTGAAACCGATGGTGGCTTGGGGCAACGTGCGCGCATTGGATTGATCGTGCTGCAATCAGACCAGACCATTGAACATGAATTTGCCAGGATATTCAGAGCAGATGACATAGCGCTCTACCATGCGCGAATACCCAACGCCTGGGAAGTATCAAAGGATACGTTACGACAGATGGAGGCTGATCTTCCAGCCACGGTCAAGTTGCTGCCCGACGCTTTTGCATTTGATGCTATCGGGTATGCCTGTACATCAGGTGCGACCCTGATTGGTGAGCAACGAGTCGATCAGCTCATTCAGCAAGTGCATGCAAAGGCCAGGATAAGCAACCCACTGACCGCTGCCAAGGCGGCACTTGCTGCACTCGGGCTGAAAAGGATTGCACTGTTAACACCTTACCCACCTGATGTGACGTTAGAGATGCAAGCCAATCTGCGTGCAGCAGGCTTGCAAACCAATGCTATCGCAACCTTCAATCAGTCTGATGATTTTACCGTTGCGAGAATTGCTACTGCGAGTGTTCTGGATGCGGTGCTTCGCATCGGCGCACATGATGACTGCGACGGCGTGTTTGTCTCCTGCACCAGCCTTCGTACGTTAGACATCATAGCCACCGCTGAAGCGCAACTTGGCAAACCGGTCATCTCCAGCAACCAGACACTGGCCTGGCATCTGATGCGCCTGGCCGGATTAAGCAATAAGCCGGAAGGCATAGGGAAACTATTCACAGTGAGCTGACATTACTGCAATGCTCCTACCACGCAGACTACTAAACCAGTCTATTTGCGATAGACCACGACGCGCTATCATTACCCGCACTGTCAGGAAAATATAAATGACACAATCCCAGCCCATCAACGCACAAGTTGTGATCATCGGTGGCGGCATTCACGGATGCTCTGTCGCTTATCACTTAGCCAAGGGCGGCTGGACTAATGTGGTGCTTCTAGAGCGCAAGCAACTGACAAGTGGCACAACTTGGCATGCCGCCGGGCTGGTCGGTCAACTACAGGGGAGTCATGCCACAACAGCCTTTGCCAGCTATGGGGTTGAGTTGTTGCAGGAAATTGAAGCAGAAACCGGCCTTAACCCCGGGTTCAGGCAATCAGGCTCCCTGTCTATCGCGCTCAATAACGAACGTCTGGCTGAGCTGAAGCGAAAGGCAGACTTCGCCTCCTTATTCAACATTGAAGCACGCCCTGTGGAAACCGCTGAAATTGCTGAGCGCTGGCCGTTGATGAATGCTGACGGGGTACTAGGGGGCATCCATATGCCCAGCGATGGCTCAGCTGATCCTGTTGCGCTGACTCAGGCACTGGCAAGGGGCGCACGGATAAACGGCGCGACGATTTGCGAGAACACCCGGGTTGAAGAGGTATTGACTGACGGCGGAAAAGTGATTGGTGTGCGCACAGACAGCGGCACTATCACAGCCGATTTCGTCGTGAACTGTGCGGGCATGTGGGCACGGGAATTAGGTCGATCCAGCGGTGTTGGTGTGCCGTTGCACGCCTGTGAGCACTATTACCTTGTAACAGAACCAATTCCGGGTCTGCCTTCTGACCTGCCGGTACTACGCTCCTATTGTGATGGCACCTACTGGAAGGAGGATGCCGGCAAACTGCTCTTTGGTTTTGCGCATTTTCATGCGAAAGCCTGGGCGACGAGTGGCATACCCGACAGTTTCGAATTTGATAGCCTGCCCTTCATTGAGGATGATGTCATGGAGGTTCTGGAGTTAGCCATGCACCGAGTCCCCATACTGCAAGAGACAGGAATTCGCACCTTCTTTAATGGACCTGAAAGCTATTCGCACGATGGACGATTCACACTGGGCGAGGCCCCTGACATCAAAGGCTATTTTGTTCTTGCAGGCGTCAATTCCACGGGAATCCAGTCTGGTCCCGGAGCGGGTAAAGCATTGGCAGACTGGATCATGCAAGGTCATCCGCCCATGGATTTGTCAGAAATGAATCCAGCCAGAATTGAAGACTTTCAGGCACGTGATCTCTACCTTCGCGAACGCTGCGCTGAAACGCTGGTGCTCACCTACGCTATGCACTGGCCCGGACGCCAGCGTGAGTCTGTGCGAAACCTGCGCCGTACACCGTTCTACCATGCAATGAAAGCAAGGGGCGCGGTGTACTCAGAATTGCAAGGCTGGGAACGTCCAGGCTGGTTTGCACCAGAAGGTGTCGAGCCGGCTTATGACTACTCTTTTCATTATCCGCGATGGTTTGCACACTCACAAAGTGAACAACAAGCCGTGCGGGAAACTGTGGCACTAATCGACTATTCCATGTTGGGTAAGCTGATGGTTGAAGGTGCAGATGCTGAAATTTTTCTACAACGCATGTGTACCAATGACATGGCATTGCCGGTTGGTGGCGTTGCCTATACGCTGATGCTGAACGAACGCGGCGGTATTGAAAGCGATGTCACCGTGGCCCGCCACGGCCCTGAGAGTTTCATGGTAATGAGCTCGATAGCGAATACTCGAAAAGATCGTGATTATCTGGGCGAACGCATTACACCGGATGAAGCGGTCAGTCTGCGAGATATCACGTCATCTTACGCAGTGTTGTCCTTGTGTGGGCCTAAGTCACGAGAGCTTCTAAGCGTCGTCAGCGACATCGATCTATCTGATGTAGCCTTCCCCTTCAATAGTCTGCAGACACTGCACATTGGTCATGCACAAGTTTTCGCACAACGCCTCTCCTTCACGGGTGAGCTGGGTTGGGAAATCTTCGTGACGCCAGATTTCGCCGAGCATGTTTTTGAGGTACTGCATGATGCAGGCGAATCCTTTAGGCTTCGACTGGTAGGCAGTGAAGCCTTGAATGCACTTCGTATTGAAAAAGGCTTTGTTCACTGGGGGCACGATATGGCCTATACAGAAGCACCTCACCAGATGGGTCTGAACTTTGTCTGCAAGCCGGAAAAAAACATCCCGTTTATCGGTCGTGATGCTTATCTAGCACGAAAATCTGCTGACAAGGGGCCCTACCTATGCTCAATCAAGCTAGAGGACTCCGATGCCCTGTTGCTTCACAATGAACCAGTGCTTCGTGACGGCGCAGTTGTGGGATTTATAACCAGTGGTGCATTCGTATTTACCCAGAACGTGTCGGTTGGTTTGTGCTTTATATCATCACCAGAGGGAAGTTTCGGCAGAGCCTCTCTGGAAGGTGGCAATTATGAAGTGGTAGTAGAAGGCCAAAATATACCTGCCCAGCTCAGCTTGAAAGCGTTTTCGCAACCTTGCACCAAGGGATAATGGACAGTCACTAACAGGAGGTCATTCCCTCTATAGCATCCTATGGACACTAGCTATACCACCATTTACTCTTACGAATCCAGCGCTTGGTTAACCCGCTTCCTGAGATCCTCAGGCTCTATCCTGAACATTCTCAGGAGCTTGACCAATCCAGAGTACGAACGAAATTTCGAATGTCTTCAACAAGTAGATCGGGCTCTTCCATAGCTGCAAAGTGACCACCACGCGGCATTTGCGTCCATTGTGTAACGTTGTATATCCGTTCAGCATAACTACGCGGTGGCCACGCGAGAAGCTCCGCCGGAAACAGCGCACAGCCGGTTGGCACCTCAACTCTTAATCCTTCTGGCGACAGGATTCTCCCACCCTCTTCCCGGCGCCCGTAGTAAATCCATGAGGCTGTATTGAATGTCCTGGTCACAACGTAGACCATAATATTGGTCAGCAGTTGATCTTTGGTGTAGACGCTCTCCACGTTGCCATCAACAATATCAGACCAACCGTGCATCTTCTCCAATATCCATGCCGCTACCCCAACCGGGCTGTCCATCATCGCGTAACTCAAGGTTTGGGGTTTCGTTGCCTGCTGCGTGCGATAACCGTCCTGTACGACTTGATCTTTTTCAAACTGTGCCGCCCACTCAATTTCTTCTGCACTCTCTGGTGCGTCTTTGTGTCGCATAGTCAGTATGTTGATGTGAATGGCAGCACAGTTGGGAGCGTGCTCAAAACCAAGCCAACTGGAAATGGCGCCACCCCAGTCCCCACCCTGCGCAATATAGGTTTCATATCCAAGAACATCGGTCATCAGCTTATTGAAAATTGACGCCATTTTTCTAGGCCCATATGGCCGAGGTGGCCGACCCGAGAATCCGAATCCAGGCAATGAAGGTGCGACCACATCAAATGCATCTTCCACCCGACCGCCGTGTTTTTCCGGATGCGCAAGTAAATCGATGAAATCCAGGAACTCGACGATGGTACCCGGCCAACCATGACTAATGATGAGCGGTTTGGGATTTGGCCCACTGCCCTTCTCATGAATGAAATGAATATCAATGCCGTCAATGGGCGCAATGAACTGTGAATACTGATTGATTCGTGCTTCTTGTTTACGCCAGTCGAACTCCGTTACCCAGTAGTCACAGAACTCCCTCATATAATCCAGGTTAGTGCCGTATTCCCATCCTGCATCGTCTGGCATTTCGTGCCACGGAAAGCTACGCACACGCGCCTGGATCAACTCGAGGGTGTCATCGGGTATTGCTACCGAAAAAGGTCTGCAACTGCTCATGAGTAATTTTTTCCCGCACTATTTAAAGAAAGGTAACCCGAAACAGCAAAGATAGACTTGTACTCACAGGTTAGATTCGCATACGCGGGACATCAAGAGGGTCGAGTCGAAGTTCAATCAGGTATGGGCCCTTGCGGCTTTTAAGCGCCTCAAGAGCGTCTTCAAGATGCTCCTTTGAACGCACCTCAAATCCATCTCCACCTAAGGACTTTGCAATATCAACAAACGAAGGCCAATGAAATTCTGTAAGACTTGGATCCATCTTTCGGTCAACAAACTGGATATATTCAGCACCATAAGCAGAGTCATTGGCAATGATGACAATCAGATCAAGCCCAAGGCGTACGGCTGTATTGAATTCATTAATCCCGCCCATCATGAACCCTCCATCACCGCAGAACACAACAACTGGTCTATCCGGTGCGGCAAGTCCTGCACCCACGGCTTCTTGCAATCCCAACCCGATGGCCCCGAAGTTTACGGTGCAGACAAAACTTTGCGGGTTTGGCACCGATAGGCGACACCAGACCTCTGTCATGAAACGTCCACCATCGGTGACCAACACACGCTCTTTAGGCAAGGCTTCTTCCATCCGCTCAAGGGCGTAGACATAGTTAACGAAACCGTCTGTTACTTTCGTCGATCCAACCGGATGCGCCGTTAACGTCTCCACGTCCAGCTCATGAGTAAAACCACTTGCCGGAATCTCAGCCTCATTTAACCAGTACAGAATCGTCTCGGCGGCGAGCCCTGCGTCCGCCACCAGCGCTATATCGGGATGCAAGCCACCACCGATTGATGCAGGGTCGACGTCAATTTGCACGATCCGCATGTTTTTCATCAACTTGCCGCGATCAGTCGTAAAGTCGTGCAATGCAGTGCCAAAACAAATGATGCAGTCAGATAGAGCGATTAGATCATAGGCTGCAGGCGTGGATAACGTTCCGAAAATGTCTATGTTATAGGGGTGATCGTTAAAAAGACCTTTGGCCTTTAGTGTGCTCGCAAGCGGAGCTTCCAAACGATCCGCTAACCGCACCAACTGATCCCGTGCCCCGACGGCCCCGGCACCAGCCAGAATCAACGGACGTTTTGCCGCTGCAATCATTCCTATTGCATTGTCGAGAACATCGCCTTCAGCCACACCGCCAGGGGAGGTAAAAACATCGAGCACCTGCATGCCATAGTCCGCCTTCTCCCACATGAAGTCAGCCGGCATGTTCAGCACAATAGGACGGCGTTCAACCTGAGCGCGGTAGAAAGCACGCGCAACGTCTTTGCAAGCTGTAGAGGGCGTGCGAAGCTGCTCAAAACCGGCCCCCGTGACGTTGACGAGGCCACGCTGATCAATGCTTTGCAGGTGACGAGGATTGTCTACCGGTGTGTCGCCTGCGATGTCTGTTGTTGAGTTGATTTCCCGACCTGATTGTTTGAACATTTTTACGTGCTGGGATGAGAGTCATGAATTACTCTTTCTGGAATAGTGGAAGAGAACAGTCACGGTGTTAATTCTTTCCTGGTAGACACCGGAGCACGCACAGCATCATCAGCACTTTCGACGACTATATGTTGCTTTCTCCACAGAAAAAGATTTGCATGTCAGATGCAGCAGTGTTGAAGTCGCAGGAATATTCCATCGGTCGGGCAGCATTCTCAAAAATGCAGCTGTTTCGCGAATTTATTGCCGCCTAAGTACTTTTTCCGTATTACACAAAAATTTTACTGCGCATGTTGGCTTAATTCGGTCGCAACTGTAGTAGCGAAAACTCTAGGGGGGGTTTACTGGTACCCGCTAACATGTCGGTTAGATACCACGTAAAAATAGCCCACGACCCCCTCAAGGCAACCAGATTTCAATCAGCCCTTCAGCCGGTGCAGGATGATAATCCTTGAAATCACGCGCGCCAACCTGATCAAAAACTAATGCCAGCACCTCTGCAACCACATTTCCTGCCTGTGTATCAGAGCCGTGGTAATAACGGACCTCAGGACGATCAGGAACCTGATCGACACAGCGCACTTCGATGTTGCCTATACCCAAAGACGACATCAGGGATTTAAGCTGCTCAGCGAGTCGCCTTGCAGGTTCCGGTGCGTGCAATACAATGCGCTTTGAACCCATTGCATTAATGCGATCTATGAGCTCCAGTTCTATCGTTGTCCACTCAGTGTTATGTTCCTGCTGTTGCTCAGAATCAGTGGTGGTGGCAACCGGCTCACTACCGACAGCAGAATTCGCTGATGTCCCCAACAGCACGAATAAAATGGCGAGTACGGCAATTCGGGTGCCACCAGCGAGGCTGCGTATTACTGCATGCGGCATTAGCACGCTATTGTCTACTCTCAAGTTGTGCATAGTCCTGATGTAATCCATTGATAATCGTTGGAGCACACCGCAGGTTTTCGTTGTGCGGACCACAGATATGTAACAGTTTTCGGCGGCGCCTGTCAACCAACGGTCCGATGTGCGATCCCTCATGACGGACAACGCCGAAAATCCTCGAAAAGATGCACAAATATCTACCAGGATAGGGTCTGAGGAACATTGGCTTCAGATGTAATGCCGCCCAAGCATCACTGTGCCTGTAGCCATCCACTCTCCCCTATGTGAAGTAGCGCTCCTCTCAAACCCTTCGAACAGAAGAACAGGTGTTTTCAGTGAGGTAGATCACTAAGGGGAGGCCGTTCTCCAGATAGGCTTTACCCACAACAAAGAGCACATCGTCAAAACGACGCAAATGTGACGAATAATCAGGGGAATAAGCGTGATCAGACAGTATATTTCTTTCGCAATGGCAACCGGTTTTTCAATAGTTGCGGCCAATGCTCTTGCCAATACCGATCCGTTTGTAGAGCGGAACGGCCGATTGATAGTAGAGGTGGAGACCGGTGCCGCAGAGGGTGCATGGCTGTTTAAAAACAGCATTGAAGGGCACACTGGCGATGGCTACCTAGTCTGGAACGGTACAAATAACTACGCCAGATCAGAAGCACCGCGTGGCAATCCGATTCAGTACAACGTTCGCATCGAAAACGCCGGCAACTATGAACTGCGCTGGCGTTCACGCAACACCGTTGGACTGGACGCTACAGAGCACAACGATAGCTGGGTACGATTTCCCTCTGGAAAGAATATTGAAGGTCAGCATTTTCTCGATGGGTGGACCAAGGCGTACATGGGTCAGGTTGCACAGTGGACGTGGGATGCCTATACCGTAGACAACGACAACAAGCCCATCAGACAATATTTCGATGCAGGTGATCATCTGGTTGAAATAGCGGGACGATCAAACGGACACGGATTGGATCGATTTGCCCTGTTCCGCTACGAACAGGAAACGTTCGATGTTGCTCTGTTTAATGCGTTGACAGCATCCCCAAGGGTATCTGAAACCGAACTTGCCAGTCATGCTTTCGCACCCAATACCTGTATCGGCAACACGCTGTCTCTGGCAGCTGAAAGCGCAATCACTTATTCAGACAGTGGTAGCGTTACCGGTGGTGACACTATTTCCATCGACTCTTTGCAACAAAGCGCCTTATTGCGTTTTGAAGTTCCCCGGATTTCCCTGATTGAGGCTTCACTCAAGCTGGCGAGCAAGCAGCCAGACACAAGGGTATCGGCCTATCTGGGTAGCCGTAACGACTGGACAACCAGTACGCCGGTCCAGGAACTGCCTTACGCATCTTTGCTGCTGGGATCTTATAACGCCGACAATGTACAGGATCAAGTCCAGAGCCTCAGCCTCGAAGATGGTGTAGTTGAGCCAGGAACACTGACAATCGTTTTACGCTCCGACAATGGACTGTCACAAACTGTTTATCCCATTGCATCAGCACTTGAGCCCAGACTTGAATTCAAGGTGTCAGACACTACCTGTGCCAGCTATCAGGCAACTAAAACTGGCACTCCATTACCGAACTCTCCTGTCCGCGACTCATTTAAGGAAGATGGCGGTGAAGTATCCAGCCCGACTCAGCCTATCAGTCAGCCTGACGAACTCAATAATGATGCTGGGATTGAGGGGTCTACTGAAAAGCAGGATGCACCTTCACCCTTTGACGTCATCAATTTAGAAACAGATCAAGATGCCACAGTACCATCGGCTATGAAGACGACTAGAAAAGCGGGTGCATTCTCTGGTTGGACGCTATTGATGTTGGCTCTGGCGTATGGCCTCGGGCGATGGCGCAGGACACAGAGGACTCAGCCAGTTTCCGGTGTATAAACCACTATCGACGTAGCCTGCCCACGACTCGACGTCTCGCCTACAACGCGCAAGTCTGTATCATCCATCATGAGACTTGCGGTGTTGTTCAATACTAGCAGGCTGTTACGAAACCATTTGTTAACCCTAGTGATGCAAGGTTGACAGAATCTCCAAATTATTATCTGTAGCTCAGAAACCTTCTGCATCAGGCGATCGAACGATTACTCGATACCCCGTCTCTGCCGCGGTACGATTGCAAATCAGATCGGGCAGACTGTCGACAAGTTTCTCAGCGACCAGAGTTGCTACAACCAAAGCGCCTTGTGAATTCAGATGGGTGTCATCCTGTATACCCTCAGCATAATTTTTATGAGTACCGGGGGCCAGATGAAGGTATAGCTGTTTCGACGTATTCGGGCCCCATATTGCCAGCAACTCATGCATGGCTAGATTAAGGTCGATGAGCTTGACGTCCATCTCTGCAGCTACCGCTCTAGTCACTTCCGGATAGTCCCCCAGTGTTTGCTCAGGCACGCCCTGTGGGTTGAATGTCCTTCTGGCAATCGAGGTCAGCAGAACCGGTTCCGCACCGAGCCTCCTTGCGTCGGTTACAAGGTTCTGCAAGTTGTCTCGGTAGTCTTGCCATGGGCTGGCGTATAACGCCGGGTTGGAAATCTTCTGATCGTTATGCCCGAATTGAATCATGACGATATCACCAGCGCTGACTTGTTTTAAGAGACCTTGCCACAGACCCTCAGACAAGAAGCTTTTTGTACTGCGACCATTCTGGGCATGGTTGATCACCCTGACATCTTCACATAGCAGTGTTGCGAACGATTCTCCCCAACCCGTCCCAGGCAACGAGGACGCCAGTTGCACAGCCATCGTGGAATCGCCAGCCAAGTGAACAGTCGTTCCTGACTGTTGTTCAGGCAATACAAGGGATCTCCCGGCAAAGATGACCAGTACAGCGGATGCTGCGATCGTGAGTCTGTATCTCATTTGCGAAGGTATCAGGGCGCTCTGCTGACCACGCTACGTTAGATATCATCCCAGGCGGTCAGTTGGTGGGTTTTTCTGCTCTCCATATTGACAACCATCATGATCAGGCCGAATACCACACCGACGGCAACAGACTTGATTGTTATCGAGAGCAAGCTGATGGTCTCAGCGTCTTTTTGCATGAACAACAGCAAGGCGGCGATCAGCACGGCGATATATAAGGTACAGAAAGCAAAAACAAAGCGAGGAGCGGCGTAGTGTGGTGGCCGCACCTTGAAACCGAGCACACGCAGCAGTTTGAACAGTAATGGGTGTGATTTCTTCCGACCAATTTTTCGAGCATACAATTCGTGCTCAGCGCGTTCCAGCCTGGCCTCGTAGCTTTGGTCTTTCAAGCAAACTCGCTCCTGTGTCGAATGTGTTGTGAAGAGCTGTAGCCAGACATCGAATGAATCCGGGTCGACGTAACCACAATAACTGGATTCACCCTGCCGTTGCTTCAGCCAGCAGTGTGTTATATTCCACCAGATAAGCATATTTATTATGATCCGTGAAACAAACAGTCTTTTGAATAGCCGGTCACACGCTACTATCGGTTTTTGACGGTTATTCATCGAAATTGGACAAAAAACGTAAAATATCAGCTTTCTTTGATGGATATGTACGCGATATTGTTAGATTCGTATTTGCCCGAACATATCATTAAGGCCATATTGGCGGTCCGAAAACAACCACTTCTTGGTTCCTGGGAGGAAACATGAAATTATTTTATAAAACGGCTCTTGCCCTGGCTGTTGGAGCTGCTACGGCAACAACAGCGTCAGCAGCCGATGAGCTGACCATCGCGATCGTTAATAACGGTCACATGATCAACATGCAGAAAGTTGCAGAAGCCTATACCGAAGAAACAGGTGTAAAGCTGAACTGGGTATCTCTGGAGGAAGGCGTACTGCGTGAGCAGGTCACTTCTGACACGGCTACGGGTGGTGGTCAATACGACATCATCAACATCGGCATGCAGGAAGCACCGATCTGGGGCGCTGCTGGCTGGATCGAGCCACTGGAATTCGGTGAAGCTTATGACGTTGACGACATGCTGCCTGCCATGCGCAATGGCCTGTCTGCTGAAGGCACTCTCTACGCTGCGCCTTTCTATGGTGAGTCTTCCATGGTCATGTACCGTAAAGACCTGACTGATGCTGCTGATGTCACCATTGGTGATAACGACTCATGGGATAACGTCAAGACAGCTGCTGCTGCTATTCATAACCCTGACGAAGGCGTATACGGCGTATGTTTGCGCGGTAAGCCAGGTTGGGGCGACAACATGGCTTTCGTGACAACGGTTGTAAACTCCTTTGGCGGCGCATGGTTTGACGCTGACATGAAGCCAACTCTTGAGTCTGACGAGTGGAAAGCTGCGGTTAACTTTTACGTTGATCTGCTGAGCACATACGGACCTCCAGGCTCAGAAGGTAACTCTTTTAACGAAATTCTGGCTCTTTATAACGAAGGCAAATGTGGCATGTGGATCGACGCTACTATCGCTGCTTCATTCCTGACAGTAGATGGTGTTGCCTACGCGCAGTCTCCAAATGCAGGCAACCCGGTTGGCGCTAACTGGTTGTGGGCATGGGCAATGGCTGTACCGGCAGGATCGCCAAATAAAGATGCATCAATGGCATTCATCGAGTGGGCTACTTCTAAAGAGTACATCAAGGCTGTTGCCGAACATCCAGACTTCGGTTGGGGCTCTGTACCAACAGGCACACGTACTTCAACTTACGCCTACCCGGAGTTCCAGGAAGCAGCACCTTTCGCAGCAGCTGAAATTGCCGCTATTGAATCTGCAGCTCCAGAGGCTACCGATCTGAAGCCATACGTTGGCGTTCAGTTCGCAGCTATCCCTGAGTTCCCTGAAGTAGGCAGTGCGGTTGCACAGGAAATTGCTGCGGCTCTTTCTGGTGCCAAGTCAGTTGACGAAGCACTGGCAGCAGCTCAATCAGCAGCGTCTGCCATCATGACCGAAGCCGGCTACTAGTAAAGCCTTCAGTCTGAAAAGGACTGAATGAGGCTCGGCGGCTTGACCGCCGAGCCTTCTTTATACGGTATCAATCGTGCAGTGTCTTGACGAGTTGAATAGTACTCGTCAGCAAATAAAGACCGTACATGCTGTCGAGTATAAACGTAGCCCCCGGATTTACAAGGTTTAAAGCGCTATGTCCAAAAGAACACTTCCCCGATTGCTCCAAACGCCCGCAGTGCTACTACTGCTGATGTGGATGATAGTCCCGCTCAGCATGACGTTGTATTTCTCATTCATTCGCTATGTGCTGAACAGTACTCGCAGACCTGAGTGGACCACTCCGGCATTCAGTAACTGGCGTGGATTCGGCAATTACGAATATGTCCTGCAAGCCAAGGATTTCTGGTTTGCGGTGCAAAACAGCCTGTTTATTGTCGGCAGTATTCTTTTCCTGACCGTTGTTCTGGGTCTGGCTCTGGCCATGCTGGTTAATCGATCATTTCCAGGACGTGGCATCGTACGCGTCCTGCTTATTTCCCCCTTCTTTGTCATGCCAGCGGTCAATGCCGTGCTATGGATCAACATGATTCTCGACCCCGTCCTTGGACTCAATGGATTAGCGGTCGCAGGCATTAACGATATCGTTGCAGGTCTCAAGGACTTTCCGATTCTCGGCTGGTTCTTCTCGTTATGGCCAGAGTTAGTACCGATGTCGTTCCGGGCTACACAGACTTCCGCCTACGCAGTCATCATGATGGTCACGTGGCAATGGACACCCTTCGCCATACTGATTTTCATGACCTCGCTTCAGTCTGAAGACGAGAGCCAGAAAGAGGCGGCCATACTGGACGGTGCCAATGCATGGTCACGATTTCGCAATCTGACGGTGCCGCATCTTGGGCGACCTATCGCAATCGTTGTCATGATTCAGTCAATATTCCACCTCTCGCTGTACGCCGAAATCGAAATCGTCAGTCGAGGCAACGGAAACAAGAACCTGCCCTATCTCATTGGTGAATTTTCATCGAATAACATTGGTGCAGCCAGCGCCGCCGGCATATTCGCCGTAATCATTGCCAACATCGTTGCGATATTTTTGCTTCGCATGGTTGGTAAGAGCATGATGGATTAGGACACTGACATGGCTACAGTCGCTCAAAAATCCAGGTTTGGAGACATTTTCTGGCCCGTTCTTGCCTGGGTCATCGCGCTGATCTTCTTCTTTCCGATCTTCTGGATGATCTTTACCAGTTTCAAAACAGACGCAGATGCCGTCAAGCCCGAGTTTCTGTTTGTGTTCAAGCCAACGCTTGAAAACTACACGAACATGACCGAGAACTACGACTACTGGCGCTTCGCTATCAACTCGGTTATTACAGCATCGTTCGCAACGCTCTTTGCACTTTTTGTGGGCATACCAGCAGCGTATGCTATGGCGTTTAATACTAGTCGTCATACCAAGGACATCCTCATGTGGATGTTGTCTACAAAGATGTTACCGGCAGCAGCGGTTCTCTACCCCATGACCTTTTTGACCAAGAACTTTCTGGGTATCTACGACACACACTTTCTGGTCATCCTTGTACTGTGCCTTGTCAATCTACCTATCGTGGTCTGGATGCTGTTTACCTATTTCAAAGAAGTTCCAAAGGAAATAATCGAAGCAGGCCAGATGGACGGTGTAACTACCTGGGGTGAGATCAAAGACATCCTGATACCTCTGGCGTGGGGAGGTGTTGCATCCACAGCGCTGTTAACCTTTATCTTTTGCTGGAACGAGGCTTACTGGACAGTCCGACTAACCACCACTGAGGCTGCGACGTTGTCCAAATTGATTGAAGGTAACCGAGCTCCTGAAGGCCTGTTCTTTGGTCGCCTGTCCGCAGTGTCAACGGCTGCGGTAGGTCCGATCATTATTCTGGGCTGGTTCTGTCAGAAGCAACTGGTACGTGGTTTGACCTTTGGAGCCGTCAAGTGAACTGTCTGTTTACTCACGGCGCAGACGTGATCGTCTGGTGACATGTCGATCATTGAACCCGAAATTGAGCAAGTTGATCGAACCACGCGCTCCATACGCTACCTTCAGCATGGGTGGCCATCTGACCTTTGCCGCTGGCATGCTCACGAAGAATATGAATTGCATCTGGTTGTAGAAACCCGAGGCAAGGCTTTCGTGGGTGACTACATCGGCGATTTCACAGCCGGCGATCTATTTATGACAGGCCCTAATCTGCCGCATAACTGGATAACAGATAGCGTCTGGACCAAACCTATCGACATTCGAGACATGCTAATTCAATTTAGCCACGAAAGTGTCGAGAAACTGGCTGAAGGTTTCCCTGAATTCTCGCAAGTTCTTGAACTGTTGCAGCTTGCTAAATCCGGAATCTGTTTTGAAGGGTTCAATCCCACGTTTGCACGTGGACACATGGAAGCGATACGCGACAACACAGGGGCCGAGCGTATCCTGGCCTTTGTGCGCTTTCTGGTTCGACTCAATGAGCACGCCGAGAAGAAAACACTGTCGATTACCAAATTGATTCAGCCGGAGGGTGGTAGCAAACAAGCTCGCATTGCGCTAGTGGTGGATCACATCAACAAACATTTCGCTGAGACGTTCTCAGTGGCTCAAGCTGCAACCATGGCCAACATGACAGAGATAACGTTCAGTAGAAATTTTCATGCGGTAACCGGACATAGTTTCGTTGAGTTCCTGAACCGTATCCGTATTGGCCAGGCGTGTGGGATGCTCTATGCCTCAGATGATCAGATTACTGCCATCGCACAAGAATCCGGATACAAGAATCTGGCTAACTTCAATCGACATTTTCTCAAAGTGAGGGGAATGACACCTTCTGTGTACCGTGAAACAGCGCGTAAAGATCTCGCCCCCAAACGCGATATCTCATCATGAATACGGATAAATCTGATCTGATCTCTGCAACCCAATACGATCGCTCGACGTGTCAGGTTGGCGTGATTCATTTAGGGTTTGGAGCCTTTCATCGTTCGCACCAGGCGGTCT
>ENA-ORXT01002598-ORXT01002598.1-marine-metagenome-genome-assembly--contig:-NODE-2598-length-21352-cov-3.791962_pt1 | contig 21352 bp, 17 predicted proteins | sample MGYA00237868_ERZ511482 | MGnify/ENA metagenome assembly ERZ511482
ATAGGTCATTCGGATGGTGGAGAGACAGTAGAAAACGATCCAGTCAGAGCTGTTGCAGCAGGTAAAGTTGTAGAAGCGGATATTAATAATTTGGGTTCAGTAACAATCGAACATGCAGGTGGAAGATATTCAACAAGATATCGTCATTTAAATGTCATTGAAAGTGGTATTACGGTAGGAAAGACTGTCTATCAAGGTGAACAAATTGGCCTTCTTGGTCAAAATGGTGCTCCTAACATGCCCCATCTTCACTTTGAATATTTCTTTGGTAATCTACATGAACAATTTCTAAGTAATCCAGACGACTACTATGATTGTCCCCTCGCAAATTTTTGTTACATAATTCCTCGAAGCATAACTAAGGTTAATAATGAAAATGACATCAATCAATCGTTATTTTCTTATTGCCAAGGATCTGATCATTTTGGAAGATATTGCCAATAAGCAATAATTTGAATCATCCCTTAATTTGCTGTCTATAATATTAATACCAACGTTTAGAGCCTTGCTTGTAGTAAGGCTCTAATTTTTTGCTAAAAAGTCAAAGCCACATTGATTCACCAAGTTTTGAGCTTAGCCAATCTATGCCTTTTATTTTTAATGAAACAATAGTATAAAAACTGCTAAATATCTAATTCCCCCAATATTATTACCTCATACCCACATAAAAACATATCTTTCTTATGTAATAGTCACTTTTAAGAAAGATCTGCTATGATGAAACCCACTGATACCTCAAATCCAGAATACTTCCATAAAGTAGTAGATTGCCAGCATGCTTGTCCAGCACACACACCAGTGCCTGAATATATTCGTCTTATAGCAGCCGAGAAATATACGGAAGCCTATATGGTCAATTGGGAATCTAATGTATTTCCAGGGATACTAGGCAGAACCTGCGATCGACCTTGTGAACCCGCATGTCGACGTGGTAGAATCGACGAAGAACCAGTGGCAATATGTAGATTGAAAAGAGTTGCCGCTGATCATAAAGGCGAAGTCAAACATCTGATGCCTCAAGCACCATTTCCACAAAATGGAAAAAGGATAGCATTGATTGGTGGTGGTCCTGCTTCCTTGACGGTAGCGCGGGATCTTGCCCCACTTGGTTACGAATTGCATTTATATGATGAGTGGCATAAAGGTGGTGGTATGATGCGGACTCAAATTCCAGCGTTTAGATTACCAGAAGAGGTCTTAGATGAAGAAGTGAATTACGTCATCAACATGGGGATTCATACACACTTCAACACCTTCGTTGACAGTATGAAAGACATACTTGATCAGGATTATGATGCTGTTTTTGTTGGCACTGGAGCTCCTAGAGGACGAAATTTAGAATTGCCCGGAAGGGAAGAAGCAGATAAAAATGTCCATATCGGAATCGAGTTTTTAGCAGATATTGCCTTCGAACACAAAAGTGGAATTGGTAAAAAAGTCATTATTCTCGGTGGTGGAAATACTGCCATGGATTGCTGTCGAACTTCGAGAAGAATAGGAGGTGACGAAGTCAAAGTTGTTGTCAGAAGTCCCTTTAAAGATATGAAAGCATCACCTTGGGAAATCAAGGATGCACAGATGGAAGATATCCCGATTATGAATAATATGCCTCCCAAAGAATTTGTCGTAAAAGATGGCAAATTAAAAGGTGTCGTATTTGGAAAAGTAAGAGCTGAATATAATGACGAAGGTCGTCGTAAATTAATACCAACAGGCGAACCAGATGAATTCATAGAAGCTGATGACGTCATTATTGCAATCGGCCAAGACAATGCCTTTCCGTGGATTGAACGAGATCTAGGGATTGAATTTGGAAAATGGGATATACCTGTATTAGATAAAGTAACTTTCCAATCCACAAATCCCAAAGTGTTTTTTGGTGGCGATGCAGCATTTGGTCCAGAGAATATTATCACGGCGGCAGCTCACGGCCATCAAGCTGCGATTTCAATTCACTTGTTTTTAGAAGGTAAGGATTTGCTTGCCGATCGACCGGCACCTACGACGAATTTGCTGAGACAAAAAATGGGCATTCATGAATGGATGTATGATAGTCCTGTGGTGGAGGATTTGAGATATGCTGTGCCACATGAGCAAAAAACAATGACACTATCAAATCGAAAAATAGAAGTTGAACTTGGATTTCCAGAAGCTGTTGGATTTAAAGAAGCACAGCGTTGTTTGAATTGTGATGTCCAAACAGTATTCACAGAACAGAGCTGTATAGAATGTGATGCCTGTATGGATGTGTGTCCGACATCGTGTATCACCTTTACGAAAAACGGTGAGGAAGAAGATTTGAGAACGAGATTATTGGCCCCAGCTGAAAATCTCGAACAAGATTTATATATATCAGACATACTTGCTACTGGTCGGATCATGGTGAAAGATGAAGATCTTTGTTTGCATTGTGGATTGTGCGCTGAGAGATGTCCGACAGCAGCTTGGGATATGAAAAAATATTTATACGAAGTCACTAAAACCTATAGCATGCCCGGAATGGTAGAAGCTATATAAAGAGAAGATTTATGTCAGGGAAGGTTAATGATTTAGTCATTCGATTTGCGAATGTAAATGGAACAGGTTCTGCGAGTGCGAATAATATGTTTTCGAAATCGATTTTTAGAATGGGTATACCAGTGTCGCCAAAAAATATATTTCCCTCAAATATTCAAGGATTACCGACTTGGTATGAAGTGCGTGTCAATGAAGACGGTTATCTTGGTCGGAGAGCAGGCATTGATGTTTTAGTTGGTGTGAATCCTCAAAGTTTTGATCAGGATATGGCCTCTGTAGAGCCAGGTGGATACTTTGTCTATGACAGCACGAAGCCATTGTACGAAGATGCGATGCGAGAAGACATTCATTATGTTGGTATTCCAATGATGCAAATTAGCATGGGATTTTTTGAAGTCGCACGTCTTCAACAATTGTTTAAAAATATAATTTATGTTGGAGCCTTAGCGGCTTTGTTGGATATCGAGATGGATGTCATAAAAAAAATTATAGAAGAACAGTTTGAGAAAAAACCAAAATTAGTCCCTCCAAATTTTCAAGCATTAGAGGCTGGATATAATTATGCTATACAAAACTATGACTGTCCTTTAAATGTACGTGTAGAACGACGAGATAATATTGGTGATAAAATATTACTTGAAGGAAATGAGGCGACGGCTTTAGGTGCTATTTACGCTGGAGCAACTGTAGCTGGCTGGTATCCAATCACGCCGTCTACTTCTATTGTAAAAGCATTTGAAACTCACGTTAAAAAATTACGGAAAGATCCCGAGACAGGGAAAAATAATTTTGCTATCGTTCAAGCTGAAGATGAACTTGCTGCGATGGGAATGGTCATCGGTGCGACTTGGAATGGTGCACGTGCATTTACTGCCACGAGTGGACCTGGTGTTTCCTTAATGAGTGAATTTATCGGTCTCGCTTATTTTGCTGAGATCCCTGTTGTCTTAGTGAATGTCCAAAGAGGTGGGCCATCTACAGGAATGCCAACTAGAACCCAGCAGCCTGATTTAATATCTACCGCATATGCATCTCATGGTGATACTAAGCACATTTTATTATTTCCAAGTACACCAAAAGAATGCTTTGAAATGATGGCTGACTGTTTTGACCTAGCCGATCGTTTTCAAACTCCAGTTATCATGGTTTCGGATTTAGATTTGGGTATGAATATTCACTTGACCGATCCACTGGACTGGGATGATGCAAGAGAGTATGATAGAGGTAAAGTGTATACGGCAGAGGACTTAGACGAGATTAAAGAATTCGGTAGATATTTGGATGTCGATGATGATGGTGTTTGCTATCGGACAATTCCAGGTACCCATCCGACTAAAGGGTCCTTTTTTACGAGAGGAACATCAAGAGATGAATATGCTAGGTATACAGAAAGTGGTGACGTGTATGTCCGCGTAGTCAATCGAATTTTGAAAAAATGGGAAACTGCAAAGCAATATGTTCCTACTCCAGAATTGTATCAGGAGTCTTATCAATCTAAAAAAGGAATTATCTTTTTTGGCACAACAACTTATGCCGCAATTGAAGCAATGGATCTGTTTAAACAAGATGGAGTCTCATTAGACGCTATGCGTATTAGGTCATTACCGTTTAATAAAACGGTTGAAGATTTTATTGAAAAGCATGATGAGATATTTATTATCGAACAAAACAGAGATGCACAGTTTAGATCGATCATTATAAATGAATTAGATACCAATCCAGCCAAATTAATTAAAATATTAAATTTTGATGGTATGCCAATTACAGCAAAAACCATCATGGATTTAATTATGAAAAGTATAAAAGTGTTGAGTGTTGAGTTTTGAGTGTTTAGTGTGAAGACCACCCAAAACTTAAAACTTACAACTCAAAGCTAATTTTATTTATTAAATAAAATTTCAATTAATAATGACATACGTAAGACCTACATTCAGACATCCGGGATTACCGAAAAATAAGATTGGCTATGCAAAGTCCGATTACGAAGGCTCGATATCAACATTATGTGCTGGATGCGGTCATGATTCTATCAGTGGAGCGATCGTACAAGCTTGCTATGAAATGTCAGTCGAGCCACATAAGCTCGCCAAAATTTCAGGGATTGGTTGTTCGTCAAAAACACCAACTTATTTTTTAAGTAATTCTCATGGATTTAACTCAGTGCATGGGAGGATGCCTTCTGTGACGACAGGTGCGAATATGGCAAATCGAGATTTAATTTATCTTGGAGTTTCGGGAGATGGAGATACGGCTTCCATTGGGATGGGACAATTCGTTCATGCCGTTCGACGGAATTTGAATATGGTATACATTGTGATGAATAATGGTTGTTATGGTTTGACAAAAGGGCAAGATTCAGCAACTGCAGATTTCGGTTCAAGAAGTAAACCTGGATCTGTGAATCAGTTTCAAGCAATCGATCTTGTAGGCATGGCTTTAGAGTTGAATGCGACTTTTGTAGCAAGGAGTTTTTCTGGCGATAAAACGCAATTAGTTCCGATGATAAAAGCTGCAATGTCTCATCCAGGATTTGCATTTATAGATGTGATCTCTCCTTGTGTCACATTTAATAATAATGTAGGGTCGACGAAGTCTTATGATTATGTACGTGATCATATCGAGGCAACTTCAGAGTTGGATTTTGTACCAGAAAAAGATGAAATTCAAGTCGAATATGAAGAAGGTAAATCAGCGACTGTGCCTCTTCATGACGGATCAGTTATTGAATTAAGAAAACTGTCTCCAGAGTGGAATCCGACAGATAGATACTCTGCAGTGATGCGCTTACAGAAAGCGAAAATAAAAGGGGAGATTTTAACTGGCCTATTGTATATAGATCCAGAAAGTAAAGAGCTGCATGATTTAATGGGAACTACTGACGTACCTTTAAATACATTAACTGAAAAAGAACTGTGTCCAGGAAATGAAAAGCTCCAGCAAATAAATCAGTCATTTAGATAGCTATTGAATTTAATCTTTCCTGAGCTGCATATATTGTAAGTATTATTTCTATTTTACAAAAGCACATTATATTAACTAACAAAACCGAACACTTTGTATAACAACGACCAAGAAGAATTAGCCTTCTATAGATCTTTCTTTAAGTCAGTGAATGCGACTGCTTACGTCATGTCATTTGATCCGTTCAAATTTGACTGGTTATTTCCAAATCAAAATTCAGCAAGACTTACTGGACGCTCAGAAGAACAGCTTGTGGACGCAGAAGGTAATGCTCCTTTTTTATTATATCCAGAGCCCGACTTTGTAGAATCAATCGTAGATCAAATTACAAAATATGAAAAGGATCCTGATACGAAATGGGGTGGTGTATTTAGAGTAGTGCATTCTGACGGTAAAGAACAAGCCATTGTATATTCGTCTGCTGCTCTCACGAAAGACAAGAATGGCAAGACAAAATCAATTGCTTGTGTTGCGATAAGTTTAGATGATATTTTTAATACACCAAAAACACTTTGGGAATTAAGAGGCTATATCGCTGGAAAAATAAATACAGAAACAATAAACCTTATGACAGATCGACAACAAGAAGTGATGAAATTAATCGGCCAAGGGTATTCTAGAAAATTAATAGCAAAGCAATTAAATCTCTCAGAATATACCATCGAAGATCATAAAAAAAGTTTATTCAAAAAGTTTAATTGTAACAACGTAAAAGTGCTTGCGCAATTAGCACGCGAATTAGCTCTTGCATAGTTATACCCAGAGTACTAAAGATTTAGCCTTTATTTACTGTCTATTTTATTAATCTCTTTGTTGAAAATACTCTCCATATCTATTGTCCGACGACTCTCGTTGAGTCGCGAGACTCTCGGAGATATGACTGCGTTTTTCGCCTAGATCTAAAAAAAAATATACTTACAATTAAATAGCTCACTCTCACGTACGTTTGGTATAATACCGCTGTTGATCTCCGAACCAGTAGCATTAAAACTTTATAGACTTCAAATTAACCTAGCAAATTTAATTGCTAATCAATTCAGATCTAATTTCCATATCACTCATTATCGTTCTATGCACAGGACATCGATCAGCTATTTCCATCAAGCGATTTCGCTGCGTGTCATCCAGATCACCCTTTATATCAATCGACTTTGAGATCACATCAATTTTAGAGGTTTTAGATTCGCAATCTTGGCAGTCTTTTGCATATTCTTTATTATGACTGAGGTGAATACTTACCCCTTGGAGATCCCATTTTTTCCGATTTGCATACATGCGTAATGTCATTACGGTACAGGTGCCAAGAGAAGACAATAATAAATCATATGGAGTCGGGCCAAGATCATCTCCGCCGACTGATAATGGTTCATCTGCTAAGAAACTATGTCTTCCATTCGAGACAATTGTTGTGAATCCTGTTTCACCAAGTTGGACGACGACTTGTTGATTTGTTTGTAAATGTTCCTCCTTTTCAATATTTAAATATCTTTTTGCCCAAGTAGAAATCACTTCACCAGCATAAAGAGAATCAGATTTATTGGACATTAAATGATCAGCACCATTTAAGGATACAAAACTTTTTGGATGGAATGCTGCAGCATATAACTGGGATGCATTTTCTATGCTGACGATCACGTCTTGCGGAGAATGCATAATTAATAATGGCTTTTTTAGATTGCCTAAAGTGTTAGCTAAATTTTGCTCAGAAATATCATCTAAAAATTGCTTTTTAATTGTAAACGGTCGACCACCGATATTAACTTCAGAAATTTCATTTTCTTCAATCTCTGCAATATTGGAAGCGAACAGATGAGAAACATGCTCTGGCGACGAAGGTGCTCCAATCGTTGCTAATGCTTCTATAGAAGTAATTTGACTTGCCGCAAAAATAACAGCTGCTCCACCTAAGGAATGTCCAATCAGTAGAGACGGAGCCTCATATTCTTTCTTTAAATATTCAGCTGCAGCGACTAAATCTGAAACATTGGATGAGAAATTTGTGTCTGCAAAATCACCCTCACTATCACCTAGGCCTGTAAAATCAAATCTTAGCACTGCGATTCCTGCTTGGATCATGGACCTTGATATATTTCTGATCGCTGATAAATTTTTAGTACACGTAAAGCAATGAGCAAAAATGGCATATGCTCTAGGTTTTTGCCCTGTCGGTTGATCAAGTCTTGCAGAAAGGAGTTGGTCTTGTTTGTTTTTAAAAGATACTTTTTGTAGCATGATGAAGAATTATTCTTATGATTTTAATCTATTTAATTTAATTTAATCGAGTTTTAATGAATGAATTATGTTTGTGCTTTTCGAAGATTCTTCCATATGACTCAATTAAAAACTGATATAGTAAAACTCATTCCTGTCATGAGTCGTTTATAAAAATGTGATTAATCTGGTGCATTACTTTACAATTTGTCACATGATTGACTTTTCATATGCCGTATGTACTGTTCTTCAGATTGAGTTTAAACAAAAGTTACATATTTATCATGAAAATCTCGTGTATTATTTTTTGAACAGTATCCTTGATTAGTACATAAATTAGGATTAGCTGTAGTTTTACGCTCTCTAAAATGTAATTGAATATCCCAATGATAATTCAATAAAAGCATATCGACCAGCATTAGCTTCGTTGAGTGCATGATCATATACGATAGATAAGTACAAGCTTTTAAATTTAAGCCCACATATTACTGGATTGTAAATATTGGCAGCTTTCTTGAAACCAATTCCCAGTTAAGAATGAGATCCTTATTAGCAAAAAGTTTATATTCTAATATTCCTTGAAGTTGAGAGTAAATGAAGTATTAGATATAGAGAGGTAATTTGAAATATCCGAAAATCTAAAATCTTGGCCATACAAATATCCAACGCTGAATAAGATTAGAATGATAATATAATTCTTTTTGTAATCATAATTTGTTAGAGATATGACTATCAAAAAATTAAATAAAGTTGAAAACGATTCCTATTTGTTAAACGATTACTTTTATGCTTTCGATTAAGCTCGTAGCCAATATTGATTTCGCCCTAGAGCAGCAAATCCTAAAAATCCTCTGACTTTAAGCTTGTTGCCCTTCTCTATAGATAGCTTACAGCCATATGTTTTACCATTATCTGGATCCATGATTTTTCCTCCAGACCATGTATTCTTTCCTGTCTTTTTCATATCCCACATGATCTCTAGTCCTATAACGGGTTTGTTTTTCTTATCTCCCTTGCATGTTTCGCAAAGAGGATTTTGTCCTTCATACTGAGCTTCTAATAATTCAACAATTGTTGCTTTATACTTACCATTCTCCTCAGTAATTTCGATAATTGACTTTTCTATACCTGATTTGTCATCGATTGTTTTCCATTTGCCGGCAGGACTCTGGGCACTTAACATTGTAAAAGATAAAAGTAAAACTAAGAAGTATATCAATTTGAAAAGCATGTCAATAGTGGTTTAATCAGAAAATATAAAAGCTATAACTTGCTTTTAGGGGATTCTAGTATGTTAGCTAATTATACTCAATTAGATTCAATGGGAATGGTTCACTAAAAGACAATAGTGAGTGTTTTGTAAGTGAGTTCATTCATTGTTCTGTGAAGATATACTTTATCAACACTCATCTTCAGTTGACAGAATTTATTATTTTTGATGTTAAGAACAGATTCTAAAAAATAAGCTGCCAAAAATCTAAGGAAGTGGCGCATGGGATATTTGGGGCTTTGCCTGAGAGATGGGAGATTAGTAGATTGTGCTAAATAATTGATATTCAAAAAGGACAATCGCCAAAATCTGAATTTTATAATGAAGATAGAATAGGACTACTTTTTAGCTTTTTTCATGTCCTTTGCTGATGGAATCTATTGAGCAAATTATAATGTGATATTTATTAGTAACAACTGAAAACTAAGAAATTGAAAAGCTCCAAAAGATATCAAATGTGTATTTATTTAGATCAAGAATTCAAATCAATCACCGTACTATTCTTCCTCACTGACAAACTAAATCTAGATTCCAATTTGCCAATATTAGGCACGATTGATAATTTATTTAAAACGAAGTCATTATACTCTGAGATGTTTTTTAATAAAACTTTGATAATGATATCGGCTTGTCCAGTGACATGATGACATTCTTGCACTTCTGAAAATTTAATGATTTCATTTACAAAATGCTCGACGGCATCTTTACCGTGATCTTTGAGGGATATGTCTACAAACGCAACTAAGTTCTTCTCTAGCTTTTCAGCAGATAGCAGCGCTACATATTTTGAGATGACACCTGACTTCTCAAGGCGCTTAATGCGCTCGAATATGGGCGTCGTCGATAGGTGTAACTGAGAAGCTATTTCTCGAATAGTCAGTTTTGAATTTTCCTGAAGGAAAGCTAATATCTTATAATCGAGATCGTCAAGCATGATTTCAATACATATGTTATCCCAAAGATAGATAGATTCTAATAGGAAATAATATTTTTATTAAAATGAGAGTATTTATAGAATAATGTTCTATTTATTAAATAAAGTATAGTACTCATGTTTTAAAAAGTACCTTTGTTATAGAAGTTGTATACACTATGAATCCATGTTATTTACCTGACCAGTCCACCATTCAAGAGCTAACAAGAGACTTTGATACAGAGATATCAAAGGTGTTATTTTTTCATGAACGAGTAAAAAATCAAATCACTATTTTACTTGGACAGACCTACGTTTTGAACGATGTACTTGATACCTTCAAAATCTTTTCAGCCACTTTATCGTCACTGATTAATCCGGGTATTGCATTTGGCGCAGACCAGTTGAAGGAAAAGGATCTTAATGATAAATTTGATGTCTATGATAAGTATTTCGAAGTGACCCGAGTACGCGGCATGACTCAAGGTCAATTTATACAGCAATACTTGGACACCTCAGCTGAGTTGATTAATGAAATACAATATACGTCTATGTCTCGTGGAGAGATCGCCTTTATTTTAAAGGCATGGGAGGCGGCGAATCAGATTATTCTGAATAATGAAGAACCCGCGGTTATTAATTTTCCCCTTGCAAAAATTGTCGAAGTCGCACCTCAGGATAATGATGAAAGAGCTATTTATAGATGGAAGCTGGCACATCATGGTTTTGCCTTGTTTATGATTTTCTCTGGTAATTGTTTTAGAAAGGCGACAGATCTTATCATGAATGGAGGAGATCAAGCAGAGATCGCAGACTTGCTTGATAAAGGCGCTCATTTATTTAGAGCAACAACTTCCTGTATGGAATTTGGAAACAGTTTTACTGCCCAAGTTTACACAAATGTGGTGCGTACAGATATGAGCAAGGCCAATGAAGAAGCTAATCTTCCCAATGGCTTTTCTGGCACACAAAATTTTGAATATATCCAATGGCGAAAGAATAAAATGAATTTATTCTCTGCAGTCAAGGAGCATAAACATAATTTGTCCGCTGAGGTGATAAATAAATTAGAATTGTTTAGATCTTATTATCTTGAAGACATGCACATACATTCTATTATTGCTGGTCGAATGGTAGGGATTGAAAAATCTTTATTGCAAGAAGGGATAAAAAAGAAATTTGCAATTACGGCCGCAGATATGTTGCGTATGATGGCGATGAAAAGGCATGAAGAAGTACAGTTTATTTTAGAGTAGAAGAGAGAAGAGAAAATAGAGAATAGAAATTAGAGAAGAGAGAAGATAGAAGTGACATGGCTTTCTGAATCTAGAATTGTAAAGTCCTGAGAATCGCTTTTTTGAAATATAGTTTAGAACTAAATAATGGTGGAGTTAGCAAGTCGAATAAATGATTTTTTAAAGAAAGAGAGCCATAGTCATTTTATTGATGGTGAATATAGAAGTCCCTCTTCTTCTGAACAAATGGAAGTTATTAATCCAGCTGATGAGACGGTGATTGGTAGGATTTCAATAGGACAAAAAGATGATGTTGATGCTGCAGTGCAATCTGCGAAGAAGGCATTTTCGTTTACATCTGACTGGAGGAAAATGTCTCCGGACGATCGTAGCAAAATTCTGTATAATATAGCTTTGAAAATTGATGAACATAAAGAATCAATTGCGCAATTGGTCACGCTTGAAAATGGAAAAATGTATGCCGATGCATTGTCTTCTGATGCAGGTGGCGCAGCTAAAACATTTAGATATTATGCTGGTTGGGCGACTAAAATTGAAGGTGAGACAATCGATATTTCTCAAAAACAAAAAGGCGATCGACAGAACTTTGCCTTTACAAGACGCGAACCCATAGGAGTAATCGCTGCAGTCGTCCCATGGAATTTCCCTATTTCAATAGCTGCATGGAAGGTTGCACCAGCTCTTGCAGCGGGATGTACAGTCGTACTAAAACCATCTGAAGAAACACCATTGTCAGCACTATTGTTAGCAGAACTTGCAAGTGAAGCAGGACTACCACCTGGAGTGCTAAATGTTGTGACAGGAGACGGTGTCACCACAGGTGCTAGTCTGACTTCTCATCTAGGGATAAGTAAAATTACCTTTACAGGATCGACCCCAACAGGAAGACTGATTGGCAAGTCAGCAATGGATAATTTGACAGGTGTCTCTTTAGAATTAGGAGGAAAATCACCTGCCATTGTCTTCGAAGATACTGATGATATCAAATACACAGCTGCTGGAATCGCAGCAGGTATCTTTAGAAATTCTGGTCAGGTCTGCGTCGCTGGTTCAAGGGTGTATATTCAGAAAAAAATTTTTGATAAAGTATTAACTGAAATTACCCACGCCGCTCAACAAATGAAAGTGTCTCATGGTTTTGACAAGTCGGGGCACTTGGGACCCTTAGTGTCAAAAAGTCATTTGACAAAGGTCTGTGATTATATTGATACAGGAAAAGAAGAAGGAGCTACATTGACAAGCGGAGGAAACCGTTTATATGAAAAAGGATATTATGTAGAACCAACTATTTTCTCTCTCACTGACAATAAGCAGACTATCATTCAAGAAGAAATATTTGGTCCAGTATTGGCTGCTGTACCATTTACGGATATCAATGAAGCTTTAACTTTAGCTAATGATAGTTCGATGGGATTAGCAGCAACTATATGGACAAAGGATATTTCTAAAGCTTTGAGATGTATCCAAGAAATTCAATCAGGTGTTGTCTATGTAAATTCTCCTGTCCGTTCGGACCCAAACTTGCCGCTAGGTGGTTATAAGCAATCTGGAATCGGTAGAGAATTAGGAAAAGTCGGAGTCTATAATTATACCACTTTGAAATCTGTAAATATTGTGTATTAATCATTTAATCATTTAGTGGAAATTATAGCTAAGCTTCAACAATTACTGGGACCAGATAAGGTCTTACTTAATCAAGATGTGACGGAAAGGTTTCATCACATCTGGCATATGGATTCTCCTTTGAATGCAAAAGCTGTCTTACTACCCAGAACTACAGAAGATATTTCCAATATTATGAAAATTTGTCATGAGTACAGTCAGCCAGTTGTCGTACATGGTGGCTTGACAAATCTGGTAGGGAGTACAGAGACGAATCAAAATGAGATTGTGATCTCAATGGAGAAATTAAATGAGATTGAGGAGTTAGATCCAGCGAGTCGGACGATGACTGTTCAAGCAGGGGTAATATTAGAAACGATACAAGAAAGAGCAAAGAAAACTGATTTATTATTTCCTTTAAATTTTGGCGCAAAAGGTAGTGCTCAGATCGGAGGAATTATTTCTACAAATGCTGGTGGACTACGCGTATTTAAATATGGTATGACTAGGAATTTAGTCTTGGGTCTTGAGGTCGTCCTTGCAGATGGGACAATTGTATCTTCTATGAAGAAAATAATAAAAGATAATTCTGCTTATGATGTGAAGCAACTATTTATTGGATCTGAGGGGACTTTAGGTATTATTACGAAAGCAATCGTAAAGCTTGTAGAAGCACCTAAAAGTAGAACAAGTGCATTTGTAGGTATTAATCATTATGACAATGTTGTCAAATTTTTAAAATATATGGATAGCGGACTTGCAGGATCGCTAAGTGGGTTTGAATTAATTTGGAATGATACCTTTAAAATAATGACTGGCCCTACAGCGTCAGTCAAATCTCCCTTGCCATATGATTATGAATATTATGTGTTGTTAGAGAGTTTAGGAAGTGACCAAATCAGTGATCAAAATAAAATAGAAAATCTATTAGCAACAGCAATAGAAAATGGTACAATTAAAGATGCCGTAATTGCAGCTAATGAATCAGACTTAAATTGGTTTTGGAAGATCCGAGAAGATGTTCATGTCTTGGTCTCTCAATGTAATCATGATCAGCATTTTGATGTCAGTATACCAATCCCATTAATAGGCCAGACAATAAATAAAATGCTGTTGGATTTAAAACAAATACCAGAAGTAGAAAATGTTTATTCTTTTGGTCATATCGCAGATGGAAATATTCATTTAATTGTTGGGAAAGAAATACAAAGTGAAGAATTAATTCATAAAGTAAATAAAGTGGTGTACGGTCCTTTGCAGGAAATAGGAGGATCTGTTTCTGCTGAGCATGGTATTGGAGTACACAAAAAGAAGTATTTGCATCTTTGCAGAACCGAGGAAGAGATTCAATTAATGAAAACAATGAAACTGGCGTTGGATCCATGTGAAATTTTAAATCTGGGAAAGATTTTTTAATACCATTTAGTCTCAGACGCTCACTTTGATCGGTACAGGATATTCGCTTCGATGTGACATTTAATAATTTAATATTTTAATCCATTCAAATGAAATTAACAGGAGGACAAGCAGTCGTAAGAAGTTTAATAAAAGAAGGTGTTGATACTGTATTTGGTTTACCTGGCGTACAGAATGATTGGCTCTATAATGCACTCTTCGACTATAGAGATGAAATTAAAGTGATTCATACTCGCCATGAACAAGGAGCTGGCTATATGGCTCTTGGATATAATCTCGCATCAGGAAAAGTAGGCGTTTGTAATATAGTACCAGGCCCAGGATTTTTAAATAGTTCTGCCTCTCTAGCAACAGCTTGGGGACTAAATGCAAAAGTTTTATCGCTAGTCGGACAAATACCTCAAAAAGCACAAGGAAAAGGAATGGGCGTACTACATGAGATTCCAGACCAATTGTCGATTCAACAACAGCTGACAAAATGGGCAGGACGAGCGACATCTCCTGAAGTCGTTCCTTTAATTATGGCTGAAGCATTCCAACAATTACACAGTGGCAGGCCGCGACCTGTCGGAGTAGAAGTGTCTATGGACGTTTTACAAAAAGAGGCGGATATAGATTTTTCAAGTTATACCCCAGCTCGGCGGGAGCATGAGCAAATTGATGAAGAAGAAATAGACAAAGCAGTTAGCTTAATTGCCAGTGCCAAAAATCCATTGATATTTGTCAGTGGCGGAGCTATGGACGCACATGAAGAAGTAAAACAATTAGCAGAGTTTTTGCAAGCTCCGACTTTTGCCTATCGCACAGGCAAAGGAATTCTATCAAGTGATCATTATTTAAGTTTTCCCGTTCCTGCAGCGCATGATTTATGGAAAGACGCGGATGTTGTAATAGGAATTGGTAGTCATGTCAGGATGCCTTTAAGCAAATGGGGAATAGATAATGACTTAAAGTTTATCTCAATTAATATCGATGAGACTGCTCACGATCGAATTGTCCAGCCAACATTATGCGTCACAGCAGACGCCGCTGATGCCAGTAGCCTTATCTTGAAAAAACTTTCAAAAGTAATGTCTTCGAGGTCTTCTCGAAAAGATGAAATGAATTCTTTTAAAAAGGCTTGGGAAGAAAAGACTTCATATTTAGAGCCACAAAAGTCTATTTTGAAATCGATCCGCTCATCAATCCCTGATGATGGAATCCTTGTAGATGAATTAACACAAGTGGGATTTGCTAGCAGAATTGTTTATGAAACATTTCTTCCTCGTACTTATTTATGTACTGGTTTTATGGGAACATTAGGCTGGGGTTTTCAAACAGCTTTAGGCGCAAAGGTTGCCAAACCAGATGTACCGGTTATCTCAGTAGCGGGCGATGGTGGATTTATGTTTGGTGTACAAGAATTGGCGACTGCAGTCCAACACAAAATTGGTGTTGTCGTTTTATTGTTTAATAATAATCGGTACGGTAATGTCAGGGAGATGCAGGAAAATTTATATGATAATCGTGTCATTGCTACAGATCTTCATAATCCTGATTTTGTAAAAATGGCTCAAGCATTTGGAGCAAACGCTATTAAATTAAGTGACCATGCAGATATAGGTAAAGCCATTAAGGACGCTGAAGGCGAATCACTACCTACAATTATTGAAGTGCCCATAGATAATGGTTTGCCAAGTACGAATCGGTTTAAGGCATTGCCTAAATTGAGGTGAAGTAATAAATCACGTAGTCTACACAGATCCCCTACCGAACAAAGTGAGCGTCGGAAAAATAATGTTTATAATAATGAATAAATTTGTGTTGACAATTTTACTCCTTAATTTACTGTAAAAGAATATGAATTCTAATGATGATAAATAACTTTCATTCAGCGAATGCAATCAAAAATAAAACTATTCCTAATCGAGATCCATCAAGTATTGTAAATCGTTAAAACCTTCTCAAGCGAAACAAGTCATTACATACCAATTAATAAAATCAGCAAAATCTGTAGGCGCAATTTAAAGAGCTTCTTGTAAAGGTCGATCAAAAAATGAATGTAAGTCTAAATCGATCATAACGCTTGAAGAAGCTGACGAAAGTCAATATTGGATAGAAATTATAGAAAGCTTACATTTATGGTATGATCAAAATGAGTTTAGAAGATTATATAAAAGTATTTCAGAGATTGTTGCAATATTGAAGAAGGCTAGAAAATCAACATATTCATAACTATTTAACTATTTAACTATTTAACCATTTAACCATTTAACCATTTAACCATTTAACCATTTCCCGTGAAAATAGCTATCATCTCAGACATCCACGAAAACTTCCATAACCTGATTCGGGCATTTAAAAAAATGAATGAAATCGATGTTGAATATATTTTATGTTTGGGTGACTTAATTAATCCTGGTATTGGTAAATTATTAGCAACTCAAGACATACCCGTATTTTTAATTTGGGGAAATAATGACGGGGATAGAGTTGAAATCACACTCGCATCGAAAGCAGAAAATAGTGTACTGACAGTATCGCCTCGAACATTTGATTTTATTGAATTAGATGGGCGAAAAATATTTTTAACACATTACGATGACTTAGCAGAACCTATGGCAAAAACTGGTTTATACGATGCAGTATTTTTTGGACATAGTCATGACATGCACATTTCTCAGATCGAGAATTGCTGGTTGGTGAATCCAGGAGAAATTGCGGCAAGCAAAACAAAGAAAGCGACTATGGCAGTTTATGATACAACTGCTCACCAAATTGAATTAATAGAACTAGAAGATATAATTCATTTGAAATCTGACTTGATGGTGAGTTATTTTACAGAGCACGCACATAAAATGAATTTAAGATCAACCTTGTTAGATCCAAAAGCGAAATCATGATTCCTAAAGACAGTAAAATATATCAGACTTTAGAAGAATTAGTGTTGTCTTCTTCTGTTTTAGTTATTTCAGGATTGCCAGGAGTCGGAAAAAGTTTATATGTAAATCAGGCCTTAGTTATTGCCAAGAAAAAATATAAAGCGACATCTGTTATTCAGTGGGATGTAGCTCGTAAAGCATTTGAAACTGATGAACTGTCGCAGTTATTTCCAATGGGAGATGGAGTGGTACATAATGGTGTGAAATTGTCAGCAGGTTTATGGTTAATTAATGTTGTATCAGACTGGATAAAAAATCATAATCCTGAAAGTGATTTTTTATTGATCGAAGCACCTTTAGTCGGGCATCGATTTATAGAGTTAATGCAGATTCAAAAAGATGACGATATTGAATCTTTTATGGCAAGTGATTCGATGAAAGTTGTTGTTCCAATTCCTTCAATAGAAGTAAGAATAAAAATTGAAGCAGATAGAAAAGCACAAGTCGAAGAAGAAGCTAGCTCTTGGATGGGAGCGAAGCCCTCCGTGATGCTATTGATATGGAAAGAACTTTGTGAATTAGCAAATGACTTGGGAAAAGATATTAACGTAGATTCTCAACCTCCTTATGATCCCAAAATATATGAATTTGTCTTCCAAAGAGTGCTAAAGAATCGTCACTTTATTCCATTGTTTATTAATGAAATATATGAGCTTACAATTAGGGACGAAAATGAACTTCATGATACGGATAGTTTGGTAGCAAGTCCTGAAACTGCAAAATCAATTGCGCTTAAAATAGTTTCACAATTTTTAGATTTAAATCAAATTGATACCGTTGTTGAACATTGGTACAAAACATAGTATTCATTTGTGATCAACGCCACAAATTGTTTATGTGGGAATAAACTCATAAATTTGTAATGCACACTTCTTATTTCTAATTTAAAATTCAATACATGTTAGCATTTTTCTCTGCTAGTAACGGTACAGTAGATTCCGTATCTGCGATGGAAGAAGCTGTGAGTCAAGCATTTGGAGACAGTAGTCCTGAAATGTGTGATTTATTAATATTTCACACCACAATGGGACATAATTTTGAACCAATGCTAAGTGAGGCTCGACGACTTTGTCCAAATGCAAAAATTGTTGGTTGTACCTGTGCTGGGATTATTGGTATTGAAGGAGCAGATGAAAGTATGCGTGCTTTGGCAATTATGGCGATTACAGCATCTAACAAAGAGCAAATTCAAGTTTCATTTTGCGAACAAATCACAGGTGAAAATTCTTATGCTGTTGCGAAGTCTATGGCAAATACAATACAAGAAAAGAACCAAGATATTAAAATGGTGCAGATTCTTGCCTCAGGCATTGACATTGCATCTGATCAAGCTATCAAAGGTATCGAATCAGTATTTGGAACTTCGATTCCAATCTTTGGCGGCACGTCTTCTGATAATATGAAGGCGATAAGTTCTTATCAATTTCTAGATTCGACCATACTGGAAAGAGGAGCTATTTTAATTGGCTATGCTGATCAGACTCTTGATATTGAAATGGGGGTTCATCACGGAAGTTTACCAGTCGGTGATGGCTTCACTGTTACGAAGTCAACTAAGAATAGAGTCTACGAAATAGAAGATCAGCCTGCATGGTCTTTTATAATGGATCGCTTAAATATGCCACATGATACACACCCTGGGCCATGTATTCCAATTGCTGGATTAGGAGAATTATTACCCGAAGGTTTACACAGGCCTTATGATAATAGCCATATTTTAAGAGTGATTGTTAAAGTTGATAACGATCAAAGTTTTTATATGCCTGTAGATTGTCCTCAGGGCACCAAACTTTGGTTGACGCAAAGGAATGAAGAAGTCATCTTTGAAGGCATGAATCAATTAATGAGCGATCTGACTCAGAGAATTGGAAATCGAGAAATTGTTGCTGTGTTTCATACGGATTGTGCGGCTAGAGGAAGAGCTATGTTTGATAAAATCCATAAGGAAGAAATTATTGGATTAATGCAAAAGCCTTTGATGGGAGAGTCTTCTCTTCCATGGTTAGGGATGTATGGCTACGGAGAATTTACCTTATTGAATGGAAAGAACTATTTTCACAATTATACAAGTTCGATATACGCACTTGTGAGATAAGTCACTTTAATAAGTGGAAAAGGAGACATTAACATACGATCAACTATTAGAAAAGTACAATCAGCTTCAGGAGCAAGAATTGAATTCCATTACGACAAGGCATGAACTTGCTAAGGCTAAGAGTAGTCTAGATGATGAATTAGCTAAGTTTCAAGTGATGCAAAAGTATGGGCAAGTATTAATTAATGTCTCAGATATACTTACTTTCTCAAAGTTGACACTTGACTATTTTATTGAAATTTACAATCAAGCAAGAGGCTGCATATTAGAATACAACAATGAATATAACTGCTTAGAAACTTTATCTGTTTTTGGTATTTATGATCAAGTTATTCCTGAAACAATTGAATTGACTCACGACTTACCTGAGCGTATCGATCAAAACTGTTTCATATTAAGTAATCAAAAGAATAAGTGGGATTGGCTCTCTGACATAGGATTTTACGATGCATATATTTGTGCTTTTTTAAATGAAGATGAAGATATTCAAGGATTAGTTATCATCGGTCATAATGCACAAGAGTCTAGTTATTATCCTTCATTAACTGAGTCAGATATACCTTCATTTTCTACGCTGACTCAGACCGTTGGGACTCTATTTTCGAATCTCCATTATCAACAAAGATTAACCAAAGAAATAGATGAACGTAAAAGTATTCATCAAGCTTTGTTTGAATCACAAGAAGCTTTGCGTTTAGCCAATCAAGATTTGGAAAATAGAATATTACATCGGACGAAAGAATTAAAAAGTAGTAATCTAAAATTAAAAGATCAAGCATCTGCACTGATTCAAATCAATGATGATCTTAGACGATTTACAAGTATTGTATCTCATGATTTAAAAACACCTCTTCGTTCGATTGGTAGTTTTGCAGGGTTATTAAAAAAGAAAATCAGTTATAAGTTAGATGATTCAGAAGCCCATTATTTAAGTATAATCGAAAATGGGGCTATTTCGATGTATGAGTTAATTGAAGACTTGTTGACTTATACAAAAGTAAATTCTGAAAATTTGAGTGTCATTAAAACAGAAATTAAATCGCTTGTTAATGAACTTTTAGTTTTGTTTCGCACGGATGTGAATGAGACAAATGCTGTTATTATAAACAATGTAGAGGAAGATATTATTCTATGCGATAGAACTAAATTAAAACAGGTATTCTCTAATTTAATTCAGAATAGTTTGAAATTCTCAAATGTGGATGGCAAGAGTCCAAGAATTACGATCACTTCTGAATGCTCTGGGAAACATTGGAAATATAGTGTTAATGATAATGGCATAGGTATTTCACCAAAATTTAAACAAAAGGTGTTTACTGAATTTCAGCGATTAAATGGCAATAAGTATCAAGGCACAGGAATGGGCTTATCTATCTGCAAAAGAATCATTGATAAACATGGTGGTACAATTTGGTTTGATAGTGACGAAAATGGAACAACTTTTCATTTTACAATACTTAAGCAAACTGAGGATATGGATTCTAATTCCTATATCAATCAAGCTAGTTATTAGCTAATGACTCAGCAATATATTACAAATACATACATCATTAAATTAGAAGGTAAGCTGTAAATTAAATTTGCCTATTTTAGTGAAATAATTCAAAAGTTTATGGCTATAAAAAGAGAAGAAACAGTATCATTCGTATTGCGATTTACGCAAAAAATATATGAATCAGAAGATGGTGAACAGAATGTACAATGGCGGGGGAATATTAAGCATGTCCAAGGGGATGATGAAAAAAGATTTACACAGTATGAAGATGCTGTCGGATTTATGCAAGAAAAACTCGCCGACTTGACAATACAAGGGATTGAAAATAAAAGTCCAAAAGAACAAAAAGGAATCTTGGCTAAGAATTTTGAATTATTTTTCAATAAGCTATTAAAAAGTGAGGTTTTGAGTTAACTAATATTCAGCTGTTTAATGAGTAAAATATATATCAAACAACACTTCATCCCTAAAACCTACTTAAAACACTTCTCACCTAATGTTGATGGCTTATCAATCAAAATTGCGGAAAAACAAGATGTTTGCAACTTTAGAATTCAAGTCAAAAACTCTGGTGATAATGTCTTTTGGAAAAAACGGTACTATAATTCCACTCAATTTGCAGAGGCAACTTCGTTAGAGAAATTATTTGGAGAAAGAATTGAACCTGTCTATAATCGTATAGTTGAAAGGGTCAA